>ENA-OQLB01001238-OQLB01001238.1-human-gut-metagenome-genome-assembly--contig:-NODE-1238-length-11514-cov-4.012558_pt1 | contig 11514 bp, 11 predicted proteins | sample MGYA00242656_ERZ504813 | MGnify/ENA primary metagenome ERZ504813 (study PRJEB26092, sample SAMD00036388) | human gut metagenome | host: Homo sapiens | study: EMG produced TPA metagenomics assembly of... | reverse complement strand
ATTCTTCTCGGCTACCATGCCGATCATCGATAATCGCTTTGACGAACTCACTGCTGAAGCAACCGGTAAAGATTGCCATAACCCCAAAATCGTCTACGGTGGATACCATCGAACAGACCGTACTACTTTGTGGAGAAGAAAGAGAAAAGCAAACTGTTGATTTCCATTTTGCATAAAGCGGAAGGACAGTCGGTACTTGTTTTCTCACGTACCAAGCACAATGCGGACAGAATCGTCCGCGTATTAAGCAAAGCGGGTATCGGCAGCCAGGCCATTCATGGAAACAAAAGCCAGAATGCAAGGCAATCCGCATTGGAAAACTTCAAAACGGGTAAGATACGTGTAATGATAGCCACCGATATTGCGGCCAGGGGTATTGATATCAACGAATTGCCGTTGGTCATTAACTATGACCTTCCCGATGTGCCCGAAACGTATGTGCATCGTATCGGACGTACCGGCAGAGCCGGTAACTCAGGGACGGCGCTGACTTTTTTGCTCGCAGGAAGAGCGTAAATTGGTCAGCGATATTCAAAAGCTGACGGGCAAGAAGCTCAGTAAGGCTGAGTTCGCTATCTGAGTTCGTTTATAAGTTTATTATTTATTCGACGAGTATACACCAATTAAAAAATATAAGTTCTATGGCAAAATCCATGACAGCGGGAAAGCGTGAAAATGAAAAGAAAAGACTTGCTAAGCGGGAAGAGAAATTAAAGAGAAAAGAAGGCAGAAAATCTACTAAAGGCAGTTTTGACGACATGATTGCCTATGTGGACGAATATGGAATGATTACTTCAACTCCACCCGAAGAGAATATCAAAAAGCAAGAGATTAATGTAGAGAGATAATGATTTCCACTCCAAAAAGGAAGATGAAGAACCGGTGATTCTGCGAGGAAGAGTTGAGTTCTTCAATGAAGCCAGAGGATTTGGATTTATCAAAAGACCTTGCAGGAATTGAGAAATACTTTTTTCATGTAAACAATGTTGTTACGGAAGTCAAAGAAGGTAATATCGTTACGTTCGACCTCGAGCGCGGGGCGAAGGAATGAATGCTGTCAATATCAATTTGGAAGATAATCTGTAATAGTCAAGGCTTGTCCAGATAATCTGCCGGCTGGAACAAAGCACAGTATTTGCCTTCACCTTCCACGCTTTTATTCATCAGGGATAGCGGGTGAACCCCCTGTCAAAGATATATATGCGGCATGATTGGTGGCGAAAGCGTCTTACGGTATGGATAAATCCGCCTCACGGGATAAATTTATTTATCCGTGAGGCGGATTTATTTGTCTTATGGAACGAAAATTCCTGCCTTGCGGGATGATTCGGAGGGAAGTCCGTAATGTCAGGGTTCACCCGCTATTCCTCATGGATAGGGGAGTGTGAAAGGTGAAGTAGATAAGGAAATCTTGTTCATACGATGATAGCTTGCTTTCACGGGATGGAAACCGTTTTTTCACCGCAGTATAAATTTCGTTTGATACGGTTGAAACTTTTTGGATATATATCAAAAACGGAGTTATCGGAAAGTTCGGTCGCTCCGGCCGGTGCCGGTACGAACCGCGGATACTGAAAACAAAAAAGACCGCCAAGAGTGGAAGCCTCTCAACAGTCTCAATACTCATCTTGTAGCGGGACCCGGGATTGAACCGGGGACTCATGATTATGAATCATGCGCTCTAACCAGCTGAGCTATCCCGCCATCATTTCTCGATTGCGGGTGCAAAGATATAGCTTTTATTTAAATTGCCAAAACTTTTATGGATATTTTCTGCTTTTTCTTTTGCTGATAGGGTGCTGAAGTGGTTTGCAGTACTTTTTATCAAAAGTCTTTGTATAACATTATCAATGAATTAGGGGTGTATGGAAAGGGAGGTATAAATAAATTTGATGATTTATTTTCTGTAATTAGAAAAAAAGTATTTATCTTGGCTGGCGCAATAAAAAGCAGAATAGACTATGGAAAGAAAAGAAAATACATTTGGAATATCTCTTGAATGCGACTTCTAAAAGTATTCTTTGGGCAGCGATAAGTACCCCTACTGGTTTGGAGGGCTGGTTTGCTGATAGGGTTCAGTCAGACGATAAAACAGTAACCTTTTTTTTGGGGAAAAACAGAAAAACGTGATGCCGAGATTATTGCCGTGCGGGCGTATTCATTCATCCGCTTCCGCTGGCTGGACGATGAGAACGAGCGAGAATACTTTGAACTGAAGATGACAAACAATGAGTTGACCAATGATTTCGTATTGGAGATAACAGACTTTGCGATATAGACGAGGTGGGTGATTCGCGTGAATTATGGGAATCGCAAGTGGATACTTTGCGAAGAACTTGTGGTTTTTAGTTAACTTTAGATTAAAAATTTCCCGTACTCCCTTTTTTTGTACTACTTTTGTGCTCTCATTGCATGAAACGAGTAAAATGCTGCGCATAAAAAAAGTTAGATATATTTGTTTTGAAGAGCTTTTGCATGCTCTTTATGGGTACTTTCTTCATCTGCCTCTTCATCTTTATGATGCAGTTTTTATGGAGGTATGTGGACGAAATGGTAGGAAAAGGATTGGAGATGACTGTCCTTGCACAGTTTTTCTTTTATTCTGCGCTTTCGTTGGTACCTGCGTCGTTGCCGCTGGCTATTCTGCTGGCTGCCCTTATCACCTTTGGAAATTTCGGAGAACGTTTTGAATTACTTGCCATGAAGCAGCCGGTATTTCTTTATTGAAAATCATGCGGCCCCTGATTATCTTTATTTGTTTCATCTGTTGTGTCTCTTTCTATTTCCAAAATGTCATAGGACCAAAAGCCCAAACAAAATTATGGACTTTGCTTATTTCCATGAAGCAGAAATCTCCCGAAGTGGATATTCCTGAAGGTGTGTTCTACGATGAAATAGATGGTTATAATCTGTATGTGAAGCATAAGAACCGCAAAACTGGTATGCTGTATGACGTACTGATATATAATTTTGAGAAAGGTTTTGAGAATGCTCAAATTATCAAGTCTGATTCGGGACGTCTGGAGATGACGGCTGACAAACAGCATTTATATTTGCATTTATACAGTGGTGAGCAGTTTGAGAATTTGAAATCGCAGAACATGAACCAAAGGAATGTGCCTTACCGGCGTGAGACATTCCGCGAAAAGCATGCAATCATTGAGTTCAATTCGGATTTTAATATGGTGGATGCAGGTATCATGAGTAATCAGTCCAACAGTAAGGATATGAGAATGCTGCAGGCGGATATTGATTCCATGAAATTGCAGAATGACAGTGTGGGACGTGGTTATTATAAAGAAGCTATGGCAGGAACTTATAAGGTGACAGCAGCTTGTCTAAAGAGGATACATTGAAGATTGAAAAGGCCTATTTAGGTGAGTACAATGTAGACAGCCTCTACAATGTGGCTACACTGATGCAGAAACAGAAGGTTATATCCACAGCCGTCAGCCGTGCAGAGAGTGCGGGAAGTGACTGGAGTTTTAAGAGCTTTAATATATCGCAGACTGAAAGCAGCCTTCGACGGCACATGACTTCCTGGCATGAGAAACTGACTCTTTCTCTGGCATGTCTCATCTTCTTCTTTATTGGTGCGCCACTCGGAGGAATTATCCGTAAAGGAGGCTTGGGAATGCCGGTGGTGGTTTCTGTATTGATTTTTATTATCTATTACATCATCAACAATACGGGGTATAAGATGGCCCGTGACGGACAGTGGGTTGTCTGGATGGGTATGTGGACCAGTACTGCTGTCTTGGCTCCATTGGGTGCGTTCTTGACATATAAATCCAACAATGATTCAGTGGTATTGAATGCTGATGCTTATATAAATTGGTTCAAGAAGGTTGTGGGTATTCGCAGTGTACGCCATCTGTTCCGTAAGGAAGTAATCATCCATGATCCTGATTATACACGTATTCCGGAAGAGCTGAAGGCTTTGTCCGTAGACTGTCGTGAATATGCTGATAGAAAGGGGTTGAAACGTGCTCCCAATTACTTTAAATTGTGGATGACTGATAGCCAGGATGAGGCAGTGGAAGATATTAACGAACGTTTGGAAAGTCTGATAGATGAGATGTCGAATACAAGATCCGTTACTTTGTTGACAGCGCTGAACACCTATCCGGTCATCCCCATCCATGCGCATGTCCGTCCGTTCCGCAATTATTGGTTAAACTTGCTCTGCGGTATTGTTTTCCCGATAGGCTTGTTCTTTTATTTCCGTATCTGGGCATTCCGTATCCGTCTGAATAAGGATATGGAGCGGATTATCAAGACAAATGAAGATGTGATTGGAATTATAGAAAGGGATCAGAATAAATAAAAACAAAATAGATTATGGAAAATGTAAAGTTGAATACGATAGAAGAGGCCATTGAAGACTTCAAAGCCGGTAACTTTGTGATTGTTGTGGATGATGAGGACCGTGAGAATGAGGGTGATTTGATAATTGCAGCTGAAAAGATTACACCGGAGAAAGTAAACTTTATGTTGAAGCATGCCCGTGGTGTGCTTTGTGCTCCAATTACAGTTTCGCGTTGCAAGGAACTGGATTTGCCGCATCAGGTATCGGATAATACTTCTGTATTGGGTACTCCCTTCACTGTTACTATTGATAAATTGGAAGGCTGTAGTACCGGGGTTTCTGCGGCAGACCGCGCTGCTACTATCCAGGCGTTGGCCGATCCGGCTTCTACTCCGGCCACTTTCGGGCGTCCTGGCCACATTAATCCATTGTATGCTCAGGAGAAAGGTGTGTTGCGCCGTGCCGGACATACGGAGGCTACTATTGATATGGCACGTTTGGCTGGACTTTATCCGGCGGGAGCCCTTATGGAAATAATGAATGAGGATGGTACAATGGCCCGTTTGCCCGAATTGCGCAGAATGGCAGATGAATTTGGCTTGAAATTGATTTCTATCCGTGACTTGATTGCCTACCGTTTGAAGCAGGAGTCTATTGTAGAAAAAGGAGTGGAAGTGGATATGCCTACAGACCACGGTCATTTCCGTTTGATTCCTTTCCGCCAGAAGTCGAACGGTTTGGAACATGTAGCTTTGTTCAAGGGTACTTGGGAATTGGATGAACCGATTCTGGTGCGTGTACATTCTTCTTGTGCCACTGGTGATATATTCAATTCCAAACGCTGTGATTGTGGCGAGCAGCTGCATAAGGCAATGGAGATGATAGAGAAAGCCGGTAAGGGGGTAGTTGTATATCTGAATCAGGAAGGTCGCGGCATTGGCCTGATGGAAAAAATGAAAGCATATAAATTGCAGGAAGAAGGCATGGATACTGTGGATGCTAATATTTGCCTGGGACATCTGGCAGACGAGCGTGATTATGGTGTGGGTGCCAGATTCTTCGTGAGATAGGAGTGCACAAAATGCGCTGATGACCAATAATCCCGTGAAACGTGTGGGCTTGGAGGCTTACGGTTTGGAAATAACGGAGAACGTAGCTATTGAGACTACTCCGAATCCATACAACGAGCGTTATCTCCGTACCAAGAAAGAACGTATGGGACATACACTTCATTTCAATAAGTAACTGTCTTTTTGTTTTCTTATATCAAAGAAAATCGCTTATTTTGCAACCGGATTTGCGTAACAATCATTAAATAGTAACAAAATGAACCAATTATCAGATCGTTTAAACAGTTTGTCGCCTTCTGCGACACTGGCTATGTCTCAAAAGAGCGCAGAGCTGAAGGCTCAAGGCGTAGACGTAATTAACCTGAGTGTGGGAGAACCGGACTTCAATACTCCCGACCACATTAAAGAGGCTGCGAAAAAGGCGATAGACGATAACTTTTCTCGCTATTCTCCAGTGCCGGGTTATCCTGCCTTACGTAATGCAATTGTAGAGAAGTTGAAGAAGGAAAACGGTCTGGAATATACCGCCGCACAAATTTCTTGCGCCAATGGTGCCAAGCAGTCGGTTTGCAATGCAATCCTGGTATTGGTAAATCCGGGTGACGAAGTAATTGTACCTGCTCCCTATTGGGTCAGTTATCCGGAAATGGTAAAGTTGGCTGAGGGTACGCCGGTTATCGTACCTGCCGGTATCGACCAGGACTTTAAGATAACACCTGCACAGCTGGAGGCTGCCATCACCCCGAAGACAAAGGCGCTGATTCTTTGCTCTCCCTCTAACCCTACGGGTTCGGTGTACAGCAAGGAGGAGTTGGCAGGCCTGGCCGCAGTATTGGCAAAGTATCCGCAGGTTGTTGTGATTGCCGATGAGATTTACGAACATATCAACTATATCGGCAAGCATCAGAGCATAGCACAATTCCCCGAAATGAAAGAGCGTACGGTCATTGTGAATGGTGTTTCCAAAGCATATGCAATGACTGGTTGGCGTATCGGTTTCATTGCAGGTCCGGAATGGCTTGTGAAGGCTTGCAATAAATTGCAGGGACAGTATACTTCCGGTCCTTGTTCTGTATCTCAGAAGGCTGCTGAGGCTGCTTATACGGGTACACAAGTTCCGGTGGAGGAAATGCGCAAGGCTTTCGAGCGTCGTCGTGATTTGATTGTAAAGTTGGCCAAGGAAGTTCCGGGTTTCGAGGTGAATGTACCGGAAGGTGCTTTCTATCTGTTCCCTAAATGCGATTCATTCTTCGGTAAATCTGCCGGAGAACGTAAAATCAATGATTCAGATGATTTGGCCATGTATCTGTTGGAAGTGGCTCATGTGGCTTGCGTAGGTGGTGCTTCTTTCGGAGCTCCCGAATGCATTCGTATGAGTTATGCAACCAGCGATGAAAATATAGTTGAAGCTATCCGTCGTATAAAAGAAGCACTGGCTAATCTGAAGTGATTCTAACTTCTTCTACAAACTTATTTTAGCAAGACATCTGTCATGCTGTCACGAACAGTTCGTTTCATCAAAGCGGACTGTTCGTTTTGTTATGACGAACACTTTGTTTTGTTATGACGAACACTTTGTTTCATTATAGCGAACACTCTGTTCCATACAGTATAAACACTTTGTTTTATATTATACGAACATTTTGTTTTCTACTATATGAACACTTTGTTTTATACTTATGGAACAAAGTGTTCATGTCTGTGAACTAACGTATTATCCGTATATAGAAAATAACAATGAGGGGGGTGAAGGTACTGAATTTCACGTGGGGATATAAAAAAGCGCAGGCAGTTTATCTACCCACGCTTTTGTTTTTGATACTGGGATTGTATTATTCTCCCGGATGAATTGCTTCAGAAGGACAAACATCTGCACAAGTACCACACTCTGTGCAAGTCTCAGGTCGATATGATAGATATCACCTTCAGAGATAGCGCCAACCGGACACTCGTCGATACAAGTTCCGCAAGCAATACAATCGTCACTAATTACGTAAGCCATTTTCTTTTAGATTTAAATTATTATTAGTACTAATTCGTTTGGCAAAAATAGTGGTTTTCTTTATTACTTGCTATCAATCTTGATTAAAAACGTATAATTTGTATGTCGTCTAAATAAGGAGTCGAGAAAGCGACACAGCATACCGCAGAGACTGAAAAATGTTCGTTTTTGAATTTCGTAAACGAATTGCTCTGATACTATTGGCTTTAGCTGGAGCTTAAGCCGATTTTCAACTTTTAAGAAAGAGTCGGATAGGTAAAAGTAATCACTGCGATTTCTCCTTCTTCGACATTCTCGGTTTGATAGGTACCTTTGAAATGTTCAAAGAACAACTGGTTGATTTTCTGTTGCACTGATACTTTTTGAGAGGCAAACCAGGAATCGGCTATAGGACTGTTCTCTATCCGGCATGCGATGATGTGTTTGTCCGGATGGTTGACCAAGAACATGCTGACTTTGCGCGTTTCTTTGCAGTCGTTCGGATAAAGCAGCATACTTGTCACTATTTGTGTAAGGCGGTTGACGTCGGTATGGATACGCACATCTCCCACCTCTACTTGTAGTTCCAGGAGGATACGGCCTTCACTACGCATTTGTATTAGACAACCTAGTTCGTTGCACCATTCTTTTACATTACAATCCTGCAATTGAAATTTCATCATATTCGCTTCCAGGCGTGAGAGGTCCAATACGTCGTTTACCAGTTGGATAAGCTCACCCGAATTGGTCTGGATAATACCGGAATACTCTTTTCGCTCTTCTTCATCCAGTTCGTTGTCGGTGGAAAGCAGTTGGGAGAAACCGACTACATTGTTCAGTGGAATACGGATATTATAACTCATATTGGCAAGGAAACGGCTTTTTACTTCGTTGGCTTCTTCGGCAATAATTGCCAATTTACGCATTTCCTTCTCATCTTGTTGCAGCCGCTTCCTGCTTCTATACATATGTAGGTTGAAAAGTAACAAGGCTATAATGATGATAATGGAAGTGACCAGACAGATACGGTGAAAAGTGGCTTGCCGCTGTTCTTTCTGGAAAAGCAGTTGGTCCATATTATATAGGCTTTGTATCTGTTCTATCTGTGAGGTGGAGAATACTGTATATAACGAATCTCTTGCCTTGGTTATTTGTTTATGGATTAGGAAGTGCGTCGTCCGGAAACCCCATACCTTTACTAGTATATCCGCTTTCTGAATGTCCATAAATCATGGCATTATCCAGTGAAATAGGGGTTACAAGTTCAATGGCGTCTTCTAAATAAACCAAAGCTTTGTCGTATTCTTTTGTCAGTTGGTAATATTCGGCATATGCTGCCAAACGTATCAACCGATAAGGAAGAAATGAAGATGTACTGAGATGCCGCTCTGCTTTCTGCAAATATTCCCATGCTTCCGCAGGCGTTGAAGGCGGGTATAGTAAAGGGCGTATTGTAAATCTATGAGCAGATACAAATTGGTATAGCCGTTTGTCAGTACGGTGGTGCCTTCTTCCTGCAATCTGTTTTTTGCATTGTTGAGTTCCTCCAGATACCGGAACATGTTGTCATTGTCATGCAGATATGAGTAAGCCAGTACCGCTTTTGTCAATAAATCAATCTGAGTGGCAAGGGAGGAATCCGGACTTGTCAGTTCAAAAGCCTTGTTTAGGTAGGTGATTCCTTCTTTGTAACGTAAGGTATTGAAATATCCAGTCATCAGGCATAGGCATGCTTCGCGCATACCGTCATGGTTGCCAAGACTTTGAGCCTTGTCGTACATGTCTTGTGCTTGTTTGAGGGCTAATTCAATCTTCTGGCTGATGACATAGAATTCTATCATCATCTTTTTGCCTCTGAAGTAATGACGGTAGTAGTTGTGCTCTTCAGACAACTGTTCGAGCCTCTTCAGCCATTGTTCTGCATGTTTTTGGTCCAGTAGGTTGTAGTAATAAATAATGTGCGCATATATGGCCGCACTCTGGTAAGGTATATTTTTCTGGGCGATGGCCTCTTCCAGTAATTTGTTCTCGTAATAGATGAATGTCGGTGACAGTTGGTCAAGCAGTGCTATCTGATATAGGGTTTCCAATCTGGTGGTATCGGCTGGGGAGGCAAGATATATACGTAGCAGGCTATCCTTGGCTTCTGTCCGTCGCACATCTGCGTGTGCGGACGGTAACAGCCAGCATAAGGCAATGAGCAATGTAAATATCTGTTTCATTTCTTATTCTCCTTTCTGCCTGTCTGGCTTATGGGGTGGGTGAAGCAGAAGCGTGACCTTCGGCATACTCTGAATCAATCCATATTTGTCCGCCGATATGCTCTATGATAAGTTGGCATATGGAGAGCCCCAACACTGCCTTGAGCATTCTCATTCAGCTTTTCAAAACGTTGGAAAATGTTGGCTTGCTTGTCTTTGGGAATGCCGCAACCGGTATCTGTTACGGTGAATAGTACGGTGTCGTCCGTTTCTTTTTCCAGCTTTAGGACAATGCTGCCTTGTGGGGTAAATTTGGTAGCATTTATCAGTAGGTTAATCAGGACTTGCTGCAGGCGTGAGTCGTCAGTCTCGATGGGCATTTCTTCCAGCTCGGTGGTGAATGTAAGTTCAGCTTGTGTCTGTTTCACTTTGTTCACGGTATCTATCACGTTTCTGCAGATGCTTACGGCATCATGTTGTGCAATACAGAATTGCAGTTTGCCGAATTCAAGACTCGATAGATCTATCACGTCGTTAATAAGCTTCAGCAATAGTTCTGAGTTCTGTTGGATAACTTCATTGCACTGACGGCGTGTCTCATCGTCCAGTCCCTCTTCCGTCAATAGGGATGAAAAGCCCGATAATGCATTGAGTGGGGTACGGATTTCATGGCTCATGTTCGAGAGGAACACGCTTTTTGCACGCATGGCATTTTCGGCATTTATCCGTGATGTTGCCAGTTTTTGGGTGGAGAGTTTCACCTTTTCCCGTTGCCTTTTGAGTAGGATGGCAAGTAGAACAAATAACGTTACTAATGCCATCGTTCCTACCAATATGCTGGTTATGATTTTATTGTATTCGTTATTGCTGGCCGTCTCTGCCTTATCTACTGGTATTTTGCCTTTATCGTATTGATTTGCCGGATATAGCTTTGTGAAGCGAGTGTATCTATAGGAGGATACAATTCCTGGTAGATTCGGCAGGCTTCCATGGCCATGCCTTGTATTTTACAGAGATAGATTTTTTCCAGCGAAGTCCAGCGGTAATACGTGGAGCGCTTATTACCGGAGTATTCTGCTTGCAATTTGGAGTAGATGTCCAGAGCTTGTTTCCAGTATTGTTTGTCCCAATTTCCCATGGCTCTATAGTAGGCGGCAGTGGTATAATCCAAGTGAAACCGATAGAACTTCTCTGGGTGCAGTTGGTAAATGGAGTCCATTTTGTGGAGCCAGATGTTTGCTTCATCAAGATAGTCTTGTGAGAGGTGTCCATGGGAAATGGCAAAATTCGTCTTTTCGATGCAGAAAAAGAAGTCTGTCGGGTAGTCAGGCTCCTGATATAATATTTTCTCCAGCTCTTCCAGGATTTTTTCCGCTTCTTCCAGACGTCCTTTCCGTTGCAGAACGTTGGACATTTTTAAAAGAAGCTGTGTCCTATATGGATGCTGGTCTGAAATGTTGGATAGTTCAGTCAAAGCATCCTGGTATGATTCCAGGGCTTTATCCCCCATGTTGGCTATTGTATTATAGCGTCTCCGATGGCTTGGTTGGCCACTACCATACCAAATTGGTAGTCTGTTGCTTTAGCTTCTTCGTACATAAGTTGTGCCCGGTTCGTTGCTAAGCTGATATCGCCGCGCAATGTATAGGCATTGGCCAATTGAAGTTGTAATAGAAAATATGTTGTTCTATCTTCATTTGATTGTAGGATGGGAAGAAGTTGCTCACTCCACGCAATGACACTGTCTATGGATATAGAGTCATCATAGAGAACTTGTCTTTTGACCAATGATTGCAGAATACTCTGCTTTTCTTGATTGGCTATTGTATGTGCTGATAAGACAGAAGTATACAGTATCTGCCCCAATAGCATCCATATAATTGTTTTTGTTCTCAAATGTTTGTTTGCCTCTTTTGTTTATTATTGGCAAAAATAAATATAAATGAATAAATA
>ENA-OQLB01001237-OQLB01001237.1-human-gut-metagenome-genome-assembly--contig:-NODE-1237-length-11522-cov-5.924353_pt1 | contig 11522 bp, 10 predicted proteins | sample MGYA00242656_ERZ504813 | MGnify/ENA primary metagenome ERZ504813 (study PRJEB26092, sample SAMD00036388) | human gut metagenome | host: Homo sapiens | study: EMG produced TPA metagenomics assembly of... | reverse complement strand
TATATTTTTAATATAGCTTATTTTCTCGCTATTGTCAACTGTAAATTTTATTTTGTCCAGTTTTTCTTTAAATTTTATCCTGTTTTTATTTGAATTTTCAGACAATTCTTTTTATTTATGCTATACTAGCATTATAGTAACTCGTTAACAGCAGCATTTTGTAAAGGCAGGGATGATTATGAATTTAAACTATCTTGAAGAAACAATTAGAACATCTAAATATCTTGTTTGTCTCGCCGGAATGGAATTTATGAGAGAGCAAAATGTCGCATATCATCGAGACAGCGACGAATCCTATCGGATTGAAGAAAAGTATGGCTACTCTCCGGAAGAATTATTCAGTGCCCGTATGTTTAATACACATGCAGAATTATTCTATGAATATTATAGAAATGAAATTCTTTCCAAACATCTGGAGGCAGGAAAGGGAAATGAAGCACTTGCAAGATTAGAAGCGGCAGGATATTTAAAGACAATCATTACAAAAGGCATCTATAATATGCCTCAGAAAGCCGGCTGTAAAAATGTGATCAATATATATGGAAATATTTATGAAAATAATGCGTGTCCACGTTGCGGAAAGATTTTCCCGATTGAATATATCAAAAACAGTGATAAAGTTCCTCTTTGTGATGTGTGTAAATCGACTGTGATTCATCCTGGAGTTTATTTACATGGTGAAATGCTCAGTAATACTGTCATTAGCCATGCTGTGGAAGAAGTTGCTAAAGCTGATACGATTCTCGTTCTCGGAATGAACCTGAATTCCAGTCTGTGCAAAGATATGCTTCCACATTTCACAGGCAAAGATTTGATCGTAATCCACAAGGAACCACATTATCTGGATGAAAAAGCAACCGCAGCTTACCATGGAGCAGTCAGTAAAATTCTTCCAGAAGTTGCAGAAAGCATACTGGATGCATAATTTTCCAATATTAACACATATTCTTAAAATACGAATCTCCAGTAGAAATCAGTATTTTTATACTTGAACTTCTTCTGGAGATTCGTATTTTTCTAGATAATATTCATATTTTACAGTTCACCACAACCCAGAATCTCTTTAATCTCCGGAATTGTCTTCTTCTGTTCTCTTAACCGACGAATCTGCGCAATCCTTTCTAAGCTCTCAACTCTGCGGTATCTTCTGGTCAGATTCTCTTCTGCCTGCTCGAACGGCAGCATTCCTTCCTCTGTATAAAACTTCAAAGTACTGTAACGCACTGCCGTAAGCCGCACAAGCTCTCCGATTGTCACATATTCTGCCTGCTCTATTACTTCCATGCTTCTCTGTCTTGACATCTGCTCACCTTTTCTACTGTCTACATAATTAGTATTTCAGTACTTTCTTCCTACTGCCAGTATGCCGGTACCAGGTTGACTCCCTGAATCGGTACTTTATATGCTGTTTTCGTCATTGGGAAGATACGGTAATATATATTGCCTATTTTTAGTAAAGTCTCACTGCCTACTCTGATCTCCTCTACCGCAAAGCCTTTTTTCTTCAGATATTCTACAGCCGCAGCTCTTCTGTCTGCCACGTTAGTTCCAAAAATAACCATATCAATAAATACGGATTTTCTTCTGTCAAGATACGGGAATACAAGATTAACACCCTCTAAATATGGATTCTTAAGCAGTTTGCTCTTAGTCTTCACAAACCGATTCATAAATCCTTCAAAAACATTATGAAATTCTGCTTCCCATAATGCACGGTACTTCTCATCCTGAACGGCAGCTTCTGTCATACGCTCTTCTACACGGTTCTGCTCTGATACAGAAAATAAGTCATGGATACAGCCACTTTCACGGAGAAGCCATAAGAGAACCGCATCTTCCAGACTAATTGGACCATCCTCTAGAATCTCTGCACGAAGTCCTTCTTTTATTCTGATATAACTTGTCTCATCACTAAGGTATGCCTTTAGTTCAACACCGGATGTATCATAATTCATATCACAGCCCAAAATATCCGGTACTTCCTTTAGAAGTTCTTCTGCTTCCAAAACAACAGCCACTTCTTTCTCAATCTGAGTCTCCTCCTTTTTCTTTAATGTTTTTGCCATCTGTACCGCTTTCTGCAGTTCTGCAGAAAATTCTGAAAATGAATCTGCATCTGCTTTTCCTAATTCTGTCTCCAACACCCGCGCAGCCGAAACAGCTCTCAATACAGCACTTTTTTGCCACGCTTGAATGAATACTCTCCTGTCCGTCCAACGCAAGTAATGCATATTGCTGAGATAATGTAAGATCTTTCATACCTGTCTTCCTCTCTTTCCTCTTATTGTTACTGTTCACACGATGTGCGACCAGCAACGCATCTCGCCATTTTTAAATCGCCTTTGGCGATGGGGCGAGATGCATTCAAAGTCAAACGCGCATCCTCCGTGTCAATCAGCAGAGTGATTGACAGGGAATGAACAGTAACCTCTTATTCCCTGATCGCCATTTTTGTTTTCTACTTACTACTTACTACTTACTACTTACTACTTAGAAAATATCATACAGTACGCAAACTGTCAAGTTGTTACTATTACTTCTACTGACTTTACCTATTAACACAATAATTCAAGAATGCCAAACTGACCTTTAAGACATTTTCAAGTCTTCAACTATTGAAACGTATACCTTATAATGCTATTATTAATAATTGGCACTTTAAATGAATTTTTAGTAATAACAGGAGAATATATGAACCAAAAAACAGCTTCTGCCCCTGCAGCAGAAAACAAAATGGGAACCATGCCGATTGGCAGACTCTTGTTCAACATGTCCTTACCGATGATGGTTTCCATGCTAGTGCAGGCACTTTATAATATTGTAGACAGTATCTTTGTAGCAAAACTGTCAGAAAATGCTCTTACCGCAGTTTCTCTTGCCTTCCCGTTACAGATGCTGCTCATTGCAGTTGCAACCGGTACCGGCGTTGGTATGAATGCACTTCTTTCCAGAGCACTCGGAGCAAAAAAACTGACGAGGCAAATAAGATTGCATCTAACGCCGCTTTTCTTTATATCATAAGTTATATTGTATTCCTTATCCTTGGCTTTACAGTTGTAAAACCGTTCTATGCAAGCCAGATTGGAAATGCAACGTTGAGATCATGGAAATGGGAATTGATTATCTGAGCACAGTTATGATCTTCTCTATGGGACTGCTGGCACAGATTTGCTTTGAACGACTGCTCACTTCCACAGGAAGAACCATTTTCAGTATGACTTCCCAGTTATGTGGTGCGATTACGAATATCATCCTTGACCCGATCCTGATCTTTGGCTGATAGGTTTCCCGAAGATGGGGGTTACAGGTGCTGCCGTGGCTACGGTCATCGGACAGTGTGTCGGAGCACTTGTTTCATTTATATGTAATCATAAATTCAACCCGGATGTAAGGCTTCAGTTCCGTGGTTTTCGTCCGGACGGAAGAATTATCAGAACAATTTATGCAATCGGTATTCCATCTATTATCATGCAGTCGATTGGTTCTGTTATGACATACTCCATGAACCGTATCCTGATCACATTTTCATCCACTGCGACCGCCGTATTCGGAGTGTATTTCAAACTGCAGAGCTTTTTCTTCATGCCTGTCTTCGGTTTGAATAACGGTATCACTCCGATCATTGCATTCAACTACGGTGCGCAGAACAGAAAACGTATGGTCAAGACGATCAAACTCAGTATGGCAACAGCATTTTGCATTATGCTCTTCGGATTCCTTTGCTTTGAATTAGTTCCACAGGTACTTCTTGGAATGTTCAACGCATCTGCTGATATGCTTACGATCGGCGTCCCTGCGCTTCGTATCATCGGTATCCATTACTTACTTGCATGGTTCGGCATCATCTGCGGTACTGTATTCCAGGCGCTTGGAAAGGCCGTGTTCAGTATGATCGTATCATCATGCGTCAGCTTGTAGTACTGATTCCGGCTGCATATATACTGGCAAAATTTGGTGGGCTTCATGCAGTATGGTGGGCTTTCCTGACTGCTGAGATCATGTCACTGATTGTCTCACTTATCTTTCTGTTCAGAACTAATCGAACGATTATTTCCAAGATCCCGGATGGAAGTGATATTCTATAAAAGGAAAAAGTCATGAAATTTAAGAAAAAATTATGGATCTCTTTAATCCTGTTCATCCTGTTTGGCACTGTCTTTTCAGGTTGGATCTTTCATCAAAATACGACCCGTGAATATTTAGTTTTTGACAATACAACCCAGCTTGTGACAACCGAACGATCCGAAGATAATATTCGAATTGAAGATGTCATTCTTCCGGATTCTTTTCAGAATCAACAATCCATTTTGTTCGAGACAACCCATACCCGGCTGAGGTATTGCTTGATGGAGAGAAAATCTATGAATTTGGAAATGATACTGACACATTAAGATTCATGAAGTCTCCCGGCTCTTGCTGGCATATTGTCGATCTTCCAAAAAACAGTGATGGAAAACACTTGCAGGTCAGGATTATTCCTGTATATTCAGACTACTACGGAAATTCTTTCCATCTTTTTGGAGGGACAAAAGGAGACTGTACCCTGAAGATCCTGAGCAACAGTCTCTGTTCATTGGTTCTAAGCTGCGAAATCTTATCATTAGGAATCATCTGCCTGATTTTATGCTTTTCTATAATGAGGAAAAATGATAAATATTCGTCAGATGAATCCTACATGATTTTCCTGAACCTTGGTGTTTTTTCTCTTTTGATCACACTTTGGACTCTAAAGCAATGTGGTTTTCTGCAGTTTTTAATTCCAGATCCAAGAGCACTTTATTTTATAGACTACTTTACTTTTTTCCTGTTTCCAGTACCTTTTAACTTTATTCTGTATGATATCTGTAAAAGCAAATATCGTAAAGGAGCTGTACACCTGTCCATTCTCTATCTGTGCAATATGGCAGCGGCAGTATTGCTTCAATGTACAGGAGTCATCGATATCTTCCGCATTCTTCCGGTAACTCATCTGATCATGCTGGTGAATGTAATTTATACCGTAACATTGATTCGTTATGAATCTATAAAACTACAAAATGAAGCTGCCAGACATTTTAAATATCCAATGTATCTGGTCATGGCATTTGGTGTTGCAGAACTTATTGCTTACTATATCCAGCATTTCCAGCAAACATCCATCTTCCTCCCATTTGGAACGATGTTGTTTATCCTTTTGCTGGTCTGGATCCAGGTATCACGTTTTTATGATCACTATCTCCAGAAACAAAAGCTGATTTACCTACAGAAACTTGCGGACACGGATCTGCTTACAGATACCATGAATCGAAATGCCTATGAAAAGAAAGTGAATCGTCTTAACGTGCAGAAAGACAAACTTCATACTACCGGTCTTATTCTTTTTGACCTGGATAATCTGAAAATAATTAATGACCGGTTTGGACATGAGAAAGGCGATGAAGCTCTGCAGCTATGTTCTCAGTGCATTAAACAATTCTTTCCTGATAAAGAAAATCTTTTCCGCATTGGTGGAGATGAATTTGCATATTTCTACAATAAGAATAAGGAAAATAATATTGGAGACAAAATTGCTCAATTAAATCAAACTTTAGAATCAACAGAGCATACCTTTAACTATCCATTAAGTATTTCCTCCGGATATGCCTGTTTTCTTCCGGAAATGGACAGCACTTTTAAAGACCTTGCAAAACGAAGTGATCTCAAGCTGTACCGCATAAAACGAAAACGGAAACTTGCATATGCAGGCAGCTCAGAACTTCTGATCAGCAACACACTTATTAATGCAGGAACATCTTCCGAGGAAAAGCAGCAGAAAGAAATCTTCAGCCACACAAAAAATTATCAGGATTTTTCGCTTAAAGAATTATGTAATATCATCGATCTGCTCAGCCCAAGCACAGATGGTTTCCTGTATATGCTGGATTTCAGAACCGACTTTTTCTATATTGCTCCACAAGCTCTGGATCGTTTCTGTCTGCCTGGAAATGAATTCCATAATATGACAAAAGAACTTAAAGAATTCGTATACAAAAAAGATTATCCACTTCTGAAAGAGGAACTAGATGATCTGCTCAACACAGACCGGAACACACATAATATGGATTACCGCTGGCTGGATCTTAACAGGGAACCAGTCTGGATCAACTGCCGTGGCTATATCATACGTGGCGATCAGCAAGAGCCGATCTATCTGATCGGATGTATCAATGAAATTGGTAACCGGCAGAAAGCTGATAATATTACCGGACTTCTCGGAGAGACTTCTTTGGAAAAATATTTCAAAGATTCGGTTTCTACACTTAATAAAGGCTTCTTGATTCATGTCGGAATTGACGGTTTTAAAATGATCAATGAAAACTATGGATGGGATTACGGAGACTACGTTCTTCGAGAAACAGCGTCCTGCATTTTGTCCTGTATCTCGGATAGCCAAAAGGTCTACAAGATAGCATCAGATGAATTTATTATATTAGATACAACATCCTCTGATATGACAACAGCATCTAACCTTTATGACCACATATGCAAGCATATTAATCAGTTTATTGAAGAAAACAACTTTGCTGCGGTATTTACTATTTCTGCCGGTATCCTGCCGCTTCCGGATCTGTCACAGACCGGTTATGCAGAACTTATAAAGCGAACTGACTTTTCGCTGACCATGGCTAAGCAGCATGGAAGAAACTGCTGTTATATATTCCAGGAAGAAGAGTACCAGAATTTCTTACGTATCCGCGAGATCACAAATGAGCTTCATTCAGCAGTAAATCATGGTTTCCGTGGATTCTCAATAATCTTCCAGCCAGTCATGGATATCCGACAGGATAAACTGACCGGAGCAGAGGTGCTGATACGCTTTGCTTCTAAAAAATTTGGACCGATCTCACCTGCTGAGTTCATACCACTTTTAGAGACAAGCGGACTGATTATTCCAACCGGACGCTGGTTCATGCGAGAAGCAATAACTGCCTGCCGGAAAATCCGGATGCAAATTCCTGATTTCAAAGTTAATATTAATGTATCCCAGGTGCAGATCACAAAATCAGATGTTATTACAGACCTTATCAGCGAGATGAACGCTTCTGGTCTTCCACCTGCTGCAATTGTAATTGAACTGACAGAAAGTATTCTGCTCGAAAAAAATGAAAAGGCGCAAAACTTCCTGAAAGAATTAAAACAGACCGGCTTGCAGTTAGCATTGGATGACTTTGGAACCGGTTATTCCAACTTTCATTATCTGAGTGAACTTCACCCTGATATTGTTAAGATTGACCGTGGTTTTACTTCCAAGGCAATCACGGACAAAAAGAAATATTATCTGTTAAATCAGTTTAGTAACATGATTCATAATCTCGGTCTGAAACTTTGTATTGAAGGTATTGAGACAGAAGACGAATTACAGAAAATAAAACTTCTGAAACCGGATTACTGCCAGGGATTCTACTGGGGACGACCGTATTCTTATGATGAGTTCAGGAAATATTTTGTGGATGTGGACAGATAATTACACTATTTAAAAAGAGAAGCCAATTCCCAGGCATTTGGGAAATTGCTTCTCTTTTTTCACTATTAAATTGCCCCGGTATTCTGTATCCGGACATCTCTCCTAGAATTTTCCGCCACCGCCTCCGGCAGTGCTTCCGGAAGATGTTGTATGCGTACTGCTTCCGCCGCCACCACTGGAAGAATCATTTTTCTCTTTTTTTGTTTTTGTCATTGTATTATACAGGAATATGTCTCTGCTCTCAGTAAGATTCATACTTCCAGCTTTCACATAATTATTAGCCGCTGCCTGGAAACGTACTGTTTTCAGCTTTGATTTCATAGTTCCAACAACAATCAATGAAAGGACGATACCAGCTACTAATGAAATCGGAATCCAGATCCATGACATTGGTTTTTGTGGTTCATTATCGATATCATAAGGTTCTCCGGTTTTTGCCTGCGTAATAAAATCATCACACTCATCAGCAAATATATCAAATGCTGCCGCAAAATCACCATCAGACAAATCACCCGTCATCTCTTCTCCTATGTACTGGATACCTGCATCCGTAAATGCTGTAATAGCATATCCGTAGGTTGCCATATACCAATCATGATCTTCCATGCTGATCAGAAGTATTGTTCCATCCTTGTCCGGTCCATAACCATAATTATGAGACTCGTAGAATCGTTCCGCATAATCAGATACCGTCAGTCCATCCAGTGTATCGGTTGTGGCAACCGTCACATCTACATTCTGTCGCGTACTGATCTCATCTAACTTACTGGTTAACAGCTCCCTCTCATCTGTGGACAGAAGCCCAGCATTGTCGATGACACGAGGATATTCATTCGCAAATCCTTCTGTTTCCTCCGCAAAAGCCGGAACTGCAAGACCTAGACAGAGGATGAGGATCGTCATAAACGATAAAATTCTTTTCTTCATTTCCCCACCTCCCTAAAACAGTCCGATCAGGTGCAAAAGCCATGCAGCACCATACGTTACAACTGAGAATACAGCTGCCAGCATCACTGTCCAGCGTGCCGCTGCACCTTTATCTACCGGCAGATCGCCGACAAACTTTCCTGTCTGTCCATTCATTGCAAAGGTGTATTTATTTCCGTTCCATGTCGTATTCAGAAGCCATACCGGATACAGTGCATACTTTGCTTTTCCGCCATGAAATTGTACACTGCTATTGTCTGTTGTTACTGTAGCATAACCTTTTACTGTCTCAGCAAAAGCTTCCTCTGTAGAATGTTTTACACGTTTATTAGCACGTTCAATACTTTGTTCAGCAGTTACGTCATACTTATCTGCCAGATATCCTGCGAGATAAGCAGTCTGGAAATCCACCGCACCTGAAATATTGAATGGCTCGATAGATTCCATCAGATCATCTGCCATCTTTGTGGATCCATCTACCGGAACATTCTCAAAACCAATACTTCCACCCCGGTGAACCATAAAATGACTTGTCTCAGTATAATCATAATCACTGTCACTCCACATGCGTACCTTTGTTGCCCGGTAGCGGACTGTGGCATCTACATTTGTATCAAAAAGCCAGAATGGAACGTAAATACCTTTGATCTCATCAATATGATTCTGATCCTTGAAGATCTTTGGCAGAAGACGTTTTCCGGTCAGATGTTTCTTCAATCCTTCTTTTGCTGCCTTTTTATCTAATTTGAACGGGATCACCAGATCCGGTTTTAACGCTCCCGCAAATTGTCCCATCATTACAATTGGATTATCACAGAATGGACAGGATGTTGCTGCCATGTTGGCGTCTCCGACAATCTCGCCTCCACAGGATTTACACACATATGTGCGTAAACCATCTGTTTCACCTTCCTGCCATTCACTGCCTGCGGAAGTATCCCACTCCATATCATCTGTCTGTTCATTCTGCAGCTCTGCATCATAACCTTTGAGGGCATCCATCTCGAACTCAGTATCACAGTACGGACACTTCATCTTCTGAATCTTACTGTCAAAGGCAATTGCACCGCCACAGCAAGGACATTTATATTCCTGCAAGCCTGCCATAACTCATTCTCCTTTCTTCCGTGCCGGGCTTCCGGCAGTTATTTTCCAACCGATGGTCATCCGTTACTGTATGTCGTTCTCGTCAAAGATATCTCCACACTCCGGACAGAATCTTGGCGGATTCTTCGGATCTTCCGGTTCCCATCCGCACTTATCACAACGGTAAAGCGGTGCGCCTGCCGGCTTCTTTGCTCCACAGTTCGTACAGAATTTGCCTTTGTTTACTGCGCCACAGGAACACGTCCAGCCTTCGTCCTCTGCCGGTCTCTTAGAACCGCATTCCGGACAGAAGTTGCCTGTCACCGTAGCTCCGCAAGAGCATTTCCATGCGCCCGGTTCTGGTTTCGGTTCCGGTTTCTTTGCTCCACAGTTCGGACAGAAATTACCTGTTACTGTAGTACCACATGCACATTTCCATCCGCCTGCTGCCGGAGCTGCCTGCTGCTGTGCTGCCTGCTGAGCCTGCTGTTGCTGTCCCATAGCGAAAAGATTCTGTGCATTCATTCCACCACCTGCAGCGTTCATTGCCATACCCATGCCCATGAATCCTGTCATAGCTCCTGCCTCGTTGCCTGCTGCGGTCTTCATCGCATCTGCCTGAGCACCGACAAGTGTAGCTGCTGCCATTGTAGGATCACGCATGATTGCTGTACGCTGTGCCTGTTTGATCAGTTCTGCATCCTCGTCCGGAAGAGTAACTGATCCAAGAGCAATACTGACAACCTTCAGTCCACGAAGAGCACCCCACTTCTCTGAAAGTGCAGTATTCATGGCATTTTCAAGATCTGTGTTGTGTGTTACAATCTGGTTTGGACGAAGTTCCATCTCTGACAGACGACCAAATGCCGGCTGCAGGGCTGAGATAAATTCTGTCTTAAGAGTACTGTCAAGTTCTTCACGGGAATACTCCTGTTCTACATTTCCACATACATTTGAGTAGAACAACAGTGGATCAACAATCTTATAAGAATATACACCTGAACAACGGATTGATACGTCAATATCCAATCCGATCTTGGAGTCTACTACACGGAACGGAACCGGATTCGCTGTACCGAAACGATTTTCCAGAATTTCCTTTGTATTAAAGTAATAAATTCTCTGATCCTTACCTGTATCTCCACCATAAGTAAAACGCTTGCCTACGGTTTTAAATGTCTCTTTAATGCTCTCACCGAGATTGCCCGAAAAAATAGATGGTTCTGTTGAGGTATCATATGTAAATTCACCAGGCTCTGCACAAACTTCTACAACCTTCCCCTGTTCTACAATGATCATACACTGTCCATCAGCCACGGCAATACCGGAACCGTTAGAAATGATATTGTCATTTCCTTTTGTATTAGAAGAACGACCTGTCGTTCTCTTCTGTCCCTTTGTAACAAGCACTTCTTTCGGCATAGATTCGCAATAGAAAAACTCCTTCCATTGATCCGCTAATGTTCCACCGAGTGCACCCATACCTGCTTTAATAAGTCCCATATTGACTCCTCCTTTTCCGACTTAGAATCTGTCTGCATTTTTAAATTCCATAGACATATCCAATGTGTTCTTTCCTTTTATTGTATTATAACAAAAAAGAAAGAATCTGTCTGTCCTCAAAAATTAGATTAGCTGCTTTTTACACAAAAAGCAGCTAGTCTATTTTCCAGACTAGCTGCTCCTGTTGAATTCTTTTATTAGTTTTGTTCTGTCTCCGAGATTTCTAATTTCTTCTTCTGAAATTCCATATTAGACAGTAAAATGTTCATTGCAAAACCTACAAGCAAAGCCCATCCGGAACCTTTGAATGCAAGCACTGCTGCCATTACTCCGGCAATACTTTTATCTGTACTCGTCTTACAATAATCCATACCGATTCTTGCACATACATATGCCTGGAATAGCAAAGTAATCGCAGAACCCACACCCATGATTGGTTTCATGAATGACACGATCGGCACTAAAATAACACTGATGAATGTTGCCATACGGAAAGAACTCATTCCACCGATCAGAGATTTCA
>ENA-OQLB01001236-OQLB01001236.1-human-gut-metagenome-genome-assembly--contig:-NODE-1236-length-11533-cov-2.387603_pt1 | contig 11533 bp, 14 predicted proteins | sample MGYA00242656_ERZ504813 | MGnify/ENA primary metagenome ERZ504813 (study PRJEB26092, sample SAMD00036388) | human gut metagenome | host: Homo sapiens | study: EMG produced TPA metagenomics assembly of... | reverse complement strand
AACCATGGTTGGTAATTCTTAAGTAAAAAAGTTGGCCGTTTGCTCTCAAAAATCCACTGTTTGAACCTCAATGGTGAATTTTGGATTTTTTGAGAGCTCGTTTTTAGGTCAACTTTTTTGCTTTAGAATTTCCTCCATGGTGGAGACAGCACAGAAATGTACCTTGTATTTTTATTCCGGCCAGTGATAGCCGCCATGATGAATTAAACACCAAGCGTCTCTACAAATTTCAGGAACGCCTTCCGTCCCTCCTCCGTACACTTATAAACACCAGCATCCTCCAGCACATGTACAAAGACTTCTCCAACCTCTTTTTTCAAAATCTCCATCACATTTGCTTCCGTGATTTCTTCATATTTAGAGCTAAATGTTTCCGCCCAGTCTGCATGTTTGGCAATTTTTTCGTTGCTTCTGATATCTTCATGATTTACCAGATGGTCTGCCAGGATCTCCAGTTCTTCTTTCAGTCTGGATGGAAGCACCGCAAGTCCCATAACTTCGATCAGTCCGATATTTTCCTTTTTAATATGATGATACTCTGCATGTGGATGATAAACGCCAAGTGGATGTTCTTCTGTCGTAATATTATTACGCAAGGTAAGATCCAGTTCGAACATGCCGTCCCGCATTCTCGCGATCGGAGTGATTGTATTATGTGGCTCTCCCTCTGTATCCGCATAGATGAATGCATCTTCATCTGTATAACTTCTCCAGCATCTGAGGATATGGTCCGCCAGATCTATCAGGCGTTTTTCGTCTTTGTGACGTATACGGATGACAGATAACGGCCATTTTACAATTCCGGCCTCAACATCTTCATATCCCGGAATCTTAAATCCGATCTCAATCGGTGCTTTTGCCATTGCAAATGTATAATGTCCCCCCTGGAAGTGATCATGACTTAAGATAGAGCCTCCAACGATCGGAAGATCTGCATTGGATCCCAGAAAATAGTGTGGGAATAACTTTACGAAATCAAATAATTTCTCAAACGCTTTCTTATCAATCTTCATCGGAATATGCTGTCCGTTAAATACAATACAATGCTCGTTATAGTACACATAGGGTGAATACTGGAATCCCCATTTTCCTCCCGCAATCTCAATCGGAATGATTCTGTGGTTTTCTCTTGCCGGATGATCCAGCCGTCCTGCATATCCTTCATTTTCCATACAAAGCTGACATTTCGGATATGCTGTATTCTTTGCATTTCTTGCCGCTGCGATCGCCTTTGGATCCTTTTCCGGCTTAGAAAGATTGATTGTGATGTCAATCTCACCGTATGGGGAATCCACTTTCCACTTCATATCTTTCTTCACACGGTATCTGCGGATATAATTACTATCCTGACTTAATTTGTAGAAATATTCTGTTGCAGTTTCCGGCGATTCTTCGTTTATTTTCTGCAATTGTCTTCTGGTACCTGGGCCGTTGGCACCAGGCAATTCATGATCTTTGTATCAAAAAGATCACGGAATCCGATGCTGTCTTCAATGATTCCTCTTTTTACTGCCTCATCCAGTAAACCTTCCAGAACTGTTTCCAGTTCGATGGAGCTTCTGTCGATTTCTACATCTTCGTATGAGTCTTCCTGAAATAATTCCAACAATAAATTTGTTGTGTAGATTCTCTCACATTCCGGTGTCAGTCCGGTCTGAATGCCATATTCTACCAGTTTCTTAATATTTTCATACAACATATTATGATCCTTCCGTTCCTTTTTCTATCCTGTGAATTTATACAATCTTTGCTCCGTCACCAATCTCTACTACATAGAATTCTGCTTCATGTCCGACTTTTTCTTTATATGTCTTTCCAATCTCTTCGATAAATCTGTCCACTGTTGCATCTTCAACAATGCTGACCGTACATCCGCCGAATCCGCCTCCGGTGATACGCGAACCAATAACTCCCGGCATAGCCTGCGCCAGATCCACTAAGATGTCGATCTCTTCGCAGGATACTTCATAATCATGACGAAGTGACTCATGGGATGCATTCATAAGTTGTCCGAATAATTTCACATCATTGTTACGGAGTGCTTCTACCGCACGGATTGTCCGCTGGTTTTCATATACTGCATGTTTTGCACGTTTCTGTCTGACCGGATCTTTGATCGCATCCTTGTACTGTTCGAATCCGTCCTCTGTAAGATCTCCAAGTGTCTTTATATCTGTAACCTTCTGAAGTTCCTTTAATGCAGTCTCACATTCATTTCTTCTGTCATTGTAAGCAGAATCAACCAGACTGTGCTTTACCTTACTGTTGATGATCACGATCTTCGCATTTTCAAGAACGACCGGTGCATATTCGTATTTTAATGTATTGGTATCCAGAAAGATTGCATGATCTTTCTTACCCATCGCACTTGCGAACTGATCCATAATTCCACAGTTACAGCCATTGAAGTTATTCTCTGAATACTGTCCGATCAATGCAAGATCGATCATGAGAGATCTTTGAATCCAAATGTATCTTTTAACATCAGTCCTGTCAGTACTTCCAATGATGCGGAAGAAGAAAGTCCGGAACCATTCGGAATATTCCCATAGATCAGGATATCCATTCCATGTGTCAGTTCATACCCTCTCTTTTCGAATGCCCACATTACTCCCTTCGGATAATTTGTCCATCCGGCATCTTTATTCGGAACCAATTCATCAAGACTCGTTTCGATAATTCCAAGCTTTTCAAAATTCAATGAATAAAAACCTAATTTTCTGTCCGCTCTGTTTCTTACTACGGCCCACGTCCCCATTGTCAGCGCACATGGAAATACATGTCCTCCGTTATAATCGGTATGTTCTCCGATCAGATTCACTCGTCCCGGTGCAAAATAGGTACGGATCTCCCCGCCTTCTCCGTATAATTCCTGAAATTTTGCAATCAATTGTTCTTTCTGCATTTCATTACCTCCATTTTTATCATTTTTTCTTGCATACCTTAAGTTTCAATCCTTCTTTGACATCCACTTACATACTTTTTTATAGTTGACTGTATTCTGTTATTGCTATAATATAATCATAATGAGATATGCAAATTCTTACAATAAGAATATTGGCATATTTTATAAGAATATTGAGATTTTATTTGTTTTTGACTTTTATATACGGAGGATGATATGAAAGGTATTCAGATTCTTACAGAAAAAAACAAAAAAGAAGTAAAAGAACACGGAAGTTACACCTTCCCCGTTCAGGTATCCCCGGAGGCAATACAGTCTTATGAACAGCATTCCTTCATGTGGCACTGGCATCCGGAGATCGAACTTACATGGTTCGTATCCGGACAGATGGAATACGTCGTCAATGACCAGCGTTATATTATCTCAGAAGGCGAAGGGATATTCTGCAACAGTAATGCTTTACATGCCGGATATATGATTGATGACCAGGACTGTAATTATATCTCTGTCACATTTCATCCCAAATTCATCTATGGCTACGAGAACAGTATCCTGCAGACCAAATATGTCGATTTTATCACTTCCAACGAATTCTGGTCTTCACTTGTATTAAAACCGGAAATTCCATGGCAAAATGAAATTATCGAATACATAAAAGAAATATATACATTAACCTGCCAGGTTCAATCTTCTTCCGATGCCTTCATTCCCGGATATGAAGGCATAGCGGAACAGCCGGAACTTCCTGACTATGAATTCCGTATTCATCTCCTGCTCTGTGAGATCTGGCACCGTCTTTATCTGCATTATGTCCAGCTTGCCCAGGATACTCCGCATCCACAGAAGCATTTACAGCGTTTGAAAGACATTCTTTCTTATCTTCAGGAGCATGCTTCCGAAGAACTCAGTCTCGAAGATATCGCCGCCCACGCCGGACTGTGCAAAAGCGAATGCTGCCGCTTTTTCAAAAAATATATGCGGATGACCATCTTCGATTACCTGCTGTCTACACGGATTCAGAACAGTATTCCATTTCTTATGGACGGGGAGAATATTACTACGATTGCCGGACTTGTAGGATTTTCCTCACCGGCATATTATGGCCAGATTTTCAAGCGTTACATGGGCATGTCACCCAGCCAATATAAAAAACATGCAGCCCAGTCATCTTCCGCTGATTAAGTGATGTGCTTTCAAACTGGTATGGTGTTTTTTCTCATAACTGGCTCTTTATCTCATGCCACTACTATTGTAAAGTAATGACAATTACGAAAGGAAAGAGGGTTTTTGTTATGAATTCCAATCTGAAAAAAATAATTATGACAGCATTATTTGCTGCATTGGCCTGTGTTGCTACGATGTCCATCCGCATTCCGACACCTGGAACCGGCGGTTATATCCATCCGGGTGATGCGATCGTAATCCTTGCAGGTATCATTCTTGGTCCTGTATACGGTATGCTTGCCGGAGGTATCGGTTCTGCACTGTCTGATCTGATCGGCGGCTATTTTGTATATGTTCCGATCACACTGGTGATCAAAGGACTTGTCGCACTGGTATCCGGACTCATTTACCAGAAGATGTGCCGTTCCGGTAAAAACCGTTATATTGCAGTCATCCTTGGCGGTATCACGGATATCGTATTCGTTGCCGGCGGATATTTTATCTGCGAATTCTTCCTTTATGGAAGCGGTGCTGCCGCAAGTATTCCTGCCAATATCATCCAGGGAGTCGGCGGACTGATCATCTCTGCAGTATTATATCCGGTACTGATCGCGATCCCGGATGTCCGCCAGGCTGCTTACGAGGCGAAAAATTAACTTCATTTGCATGCTTTACTATTTATAGAATCTGCCATCGGCAGTTTCTTTCAAATGTATGATGAACAAAAAAGGATAAGTTCTTTTCCACTTTACAAAAGAACTTATCCTTTTTCCACATCTTTTTACTTTTTTTCTTTACTTGTCCACTTTTTCCGCAGTACTTTTTCCACAAGAGCATCCGATCACAAATGCAAGGAATAAGAATGCCACGATCATCCAACCGATCAGTGTCTTCGTTCCCATTGGTTGAAATTTATCATAATATCCCTTCAGGTAAATGATAATGATCAGGAGCGGCAGTCCGTAAGACATATAACCCTTGATTCCTGCCGGGAACTTCCATCCTTCTCCTTGATTGATTTCTTCAAGGAAGCTGTTCCATCCCCATCCGTTCTTCTTTGTACAGAACAGGACATAGCCAAGACTTCCAAGCGGAAGCAGGTTATTCGATACGATGAATCTTCCAGATCCATGATCGTTGAGCCTTCTCCAAGTGGAGTGAATCCGGCCAATACATTGAATCCCATAACACATGGCATACTTAAGATAATGATCAGAATCAGACTTACCAGTGTACTCTTCTTTCTTGACCATCCGAATAAATCAATATCAAAAGAAATAATATTTTCAAATACCGCAACCAGTGTCGTAAATGCAGCGAAGCTTAAGAACAGGAAGAATAATCCTCCCCATACACGCCCGCCTGCCACCTGCGCGAAAATATTCGGGATCGTGATAAATATAAGGCTTGGGCCTGCTCCCGGTTCAATTCCGTATGCAAAGCATGCCGGAATAATAATGAAACCTGCCATCAGCGCTACGACCGTGTCAAGCACGGTAATATTCACAGCCTCTCCGAATAAACGCTGATCTTTTTCCATATAACTTCCAAAGATCAACATCGCTCCGATTCCAATTGATAATGTAAAGAATGCCTGGCTCATAGCCCCGAAAATCACGTTTCCAATTCCGATCTCTGCCATCTGTCTGAAATCAGGAATCAGATAAAAGCGGATTCCCGCTCCGGCACCTTTCATCATCACAGAGTGGATTGCAAGTACGATCATGATCAAAAGCAATGCTGTCATCATGAACTTGGATACTTTTTCGATACCTTTCTGGATTCCAAATGCACATACACCGAATCCAATGATACAGATCAGAATCGTCCAAAATGTCATAAGCGGCATATTTCCAAGCATATCACTAAATCCAGCCGATACCGTCTCCATATCCGCACCTACGAAATCTCCACTGAAGCTTCTGACACAATAATACAGCATCCATCCACCAACTGTGGTATAGAACATCATCAGGAAATAGCATCCGATAACACCGATCCATTTCGTAATATGCCACTTTGTTCCTTTTGGTTCCAGTGTCTCATATGCAGCGGCAACACTGTGTCTGCTGGCACGTCCGACACCAAATTCACAGACCATAACCGGGATTCCCATGATCAGAAGGAACACTAGATATATCAGAATAAATGCAGCTCCACCGAACTGTCCACACATATATGGGAATTTCCACACATTTCCGATGCCAACGGCACACCCTGCGGATACAAGGATGAAGCCCAGTCTTGATCCAAATGTCTCTCTCTTCATTCCATAAACCTCTCTTTGTTTTAAGTCAAGCGTTTTTTATTATATCGCATATTATCAGCCAAATGCAAGGATTATCCTTATGGAGTTTTTAGATTAAAAAAGATCAAGAAAAGGTGTCAGCATCTGACGTGGGCTTTCCCACATTCCAGATACTTATGCTGTACAGGCATTCTGAAGAATCTCATTTAATGCATTTCCACTGCTTGTATGGCATCTTACAATCTGTGCATTGCATTTTTCCGCTTCTGTCACTGCACAGTGTACCATCTTATGAGATACTGTGTTGGTAAATAAAATCAACAGATCCGGACTTCCGATCTTTTCACTTAAATTTCCGGACATCTGTGTGAATACTTTCGCTTTGCACTTGTATTCTTTACAGATTTTTTTATATTGATGAACCATTCTGTCGTGTCCGCCTACGATTACTATACTCATGTATTTCCTCCTTTTATGCACATTGGTTAGCTTTATCTAACTAGTATGATACATGATTTTTGTAAAAATAGGAAGAGGATATGTTGAGAACATTTCTCAATATGTTTTTTTCAAAAGTTCATTAAAACATTTTTATTCCATATTCTTGAATATACTTATTCCATATGGTATATTAATTATATAAGGAACAACCGCCCACAAGGGGTTGACCTTGAAAATATGGTTAAAGAAACACCACTCCTTCGCTCGCCAAAGTTCCGGGGTGGTTTTTCTATACTACTACATTATCTGATAAATGAAAATACAAATGTCAGTAATGCAAGAATGAACATTCCAAAAGCCATCAAATCTTTGAAGTCAAAATGTTTATTGTTCATCAGCATCACCTCCCATTCTATGTAAGAATAGAGGTCCGCCACCCTGTAACACGATTGTTCCCACAAAGTATAACATTCGTATATTCCATATGCAATCACTTTTATCTTATTGTTATAAAAACTTTTCTATATTTCTCATGACATAGACACTACTTACATTCGGGTATTCCCTATAACTTTCCATTGCCATCTTCTCTTGCATACTTTGATCTACACGTCCTGCCACTGGCAGCTCTTTTCGAATACATAGCAATATAAAAAGCCGGTCCCACCCCTACGACAGATGATTCCGGCTTTCACTCACATTATTCTCTACATATCTTCATATTTCATCAGATACTTACAAATCTTCTGCAAATCTTCTTCCTCACTTGCAACGATCTCCAAATGCAGTTCATCGGCTCTGGAGAAAAGCTGTGTCATAGACATAAACTGGCAGAGTTTTGATTTCAGATTCAATCTGTCTCCCTCACCTGTCAGTAATTCTACACGACCTTTGCAATCGTCGACAACTTTAAAGAATTCCTGCGCATTTGTAATTTTATTAATTTTCATAGCTGGTCTCCTTTTACAATGTGTAATAATCCGTTTCTTTTGATATTCCCTCGATTCTTACACCAAGTGTATCATATAATGATTTCTTCAATCTTTCTGCATCTCTGTCTTTCAGAGCATCGATATATCCCTGATGTTCTGCAATCATATTCTTGGCTCCATTCGTATTCTTTATCACATCCCGGCCATATATCAGTTTAAAAAATGATAACGTATCCCATAATGATTCTATCATCGCACATACTCTGTCCATTTCGCTAATGGAATAGATTGCAAAATGAAATTTTCGATTCTGCAAGTATAACTTTTTTGCATCAATCTCGTCAGCTTCAACAATTGGAACATATTCCTTATGTATCTCTTCCAGTTCGTGTATCTGTTCTTCCGTAATCTTTTTACACGCTTCTCCAGCTGCAAGCGGCTCTAACAACTGACGCATCAGATATATTTGTAAAACATCTTCCTGTTCCAAAGAAACAAGTTTTACCCCTACATAAGGAATCGATTCAGCCAGTCCCATTTTTTCCAAACTTTTCAAAGCCTCTCTGATTGGCATACGACTAACTCCAAGCTGACGGGCAAGCTCTTCTGTATTCAGCTTTTCCCCCATCTTCAACTTTCCATCCATAATCCAATCCATCAGTTTGTTCAATACCTGCATTGGCAATGTATCTCTTTGCAGCATCATTGAATCATCTTGACCCATTGTCACTCGGTTACTCATATATAGCACTACTCTCTTATCTAAATATTTACAGACCAGCTTTCTACCACTTGTCCAAAATAGCAACCTGCGCTGTCTCTTCGACTAACTCAGCTGTATGTTCTGCAGCCAGTGGATCTTTTCCCATTGCAACTACACCGTGATCTGCCAGTAAGAATGCATTGATATTCGGTGTTTTTTTAAACATTGCTTCTACCATTGGTACGTCTTCCGGTCTTACCATTGCTGCGTGTACGTCTAAGGTTGGATAACCTTCCGGATTCTTCAGTTTGGAATGCCATGTTACAAGCGGTAGATCTTTCTTAGAAGATGACCATCCGATCGCATATGGAGAATGCACATGCACAACAGACTGTACATCTGGTCTCAGTTTATAAATATAACCATGCAGTAATGCCTCTCTCGTTGGCTTTCCGGCTCCTTCAACCACATTTCCGTCAAAATCCGTAATTAAAAATCCTTCTGGTGTGCAGTCACCCAAAGACCCGCCGCTTGCCTTTACAAGCATCGTCTCTGTTCCAGGTATTCTGCACTTACGTTTCCCCCACTACCAGTCTGTATTCCTCTATTATAAGCTCTTTTACTGGCAATAACAAGTTTTTCTGCGATTTCATATGCTTTCTGATCCATATTCTCAAGTCCTCCTTTTTTAGTTCTCACCAAAGTCCTGTGGTAATTTACCCTGTTTTTTCATTTCATCCACAATGTAATGAGCTGCTTTCACGCCAAATTCCGGAGTATCCAGATTGTGTGGGATTACGATAACCTCTACATTATCATTTACATTTTCAATGATTGTCTGAATCAGTACAGAGTCACTCTTTGGCTCGTATAATTCCTGTCCTTCCAGTGTGTTGTGTCTCATTCCCTTGGTTGGAATCAGAAGTTTTACAGGGTAAGTAACCTTGCTGAGCCTTTCTGCCAGGATCTTTCCTAATGCTTCTGCTTCTTCCGGAAGAATCTTGATATGTGCTGTATTGGCATTGTGAAGCATGTATTTTCTTTCATCCATTCTGTCTGGAAGTTCGCTGGTACTGAAGTCTACAAAGTCAAGTCCGCCAAGCTGATAACCAGCGGTACTTTCTTTTCTACAGATTCTACCAGACGGATCTTTGCTTTTGGACCATATGAGAATCCGCCTCCGAAATATTCGGATGTCAATTCATGTAAGTCAGATCCAGAATTCCGTCTACCAGTCCGTTCGCAGCCATATCTTCCATGGTGGCTCCGCCGACTCCTGTTGCATGGAATCCGATAACCTCGAGTCCCATCTTCTCTAATTCTTCTACTGCTGCAACTGCTCCTGTATTTGTTACACCCATTAATGTAACTGCAACAACCGGTTTATCCCCTTTTGTCAGAACCTGTCCTGCACATTTTACCATTCCCACGCAACAAGCACAGGCATTGGAGATGACCTGACGTGTTACGATATTAAGTCCTGTAAAATCACAGATTGCAGGCATGACCGTAATATCTTTATCTCCTACAACAAGGTCAAATTTTCTAGTTCCGCTTGCTACAGTTGTAGCCATAACCTCGGGAAACCAATCGGCAGTTTCTGCATTGCATTTGCTGCCATGACTGTATTCTGAAGTCCTCCGACAGAGATGATTCCGTCAATCTTTCCTTCTTCATATAATTTTACTACATAAGCTGCAACTGCATCTTTCATATAGTCGATCTTCTCACCTTTTGACTTTGGCTCCATCTCTTCCCAAGGTGTGCCATAACTTTCTGCGATCTCTTCTCTTGAGATGTCATAATTATAAGATGGTGCAGGACCTGTTGCTGTATTAATAACCAGAGCATTTAATCCTTCATTTTTAATAAAATCGCTGATAAACTTCGCTTCTTTGAACTTTGTATCGCAACTTTCGATTACTGCTATCGTCTTCATATTTTCCATTAATCTCCTTCTATACAGATATTGTGAAGACCACCCTTTTGGATAACCTCCACAACATCCCACTCTCGTCCAGATTCTTATTCTCTCTCGACTATATCACATATTAGTTCTGGCTGAAATATTTTGTCTCAGCTTTCTTTGCTGCTTTTCTAGCATCTTTGTCAATGATTGCTGTCTTGTACTCATCGAATACGAAGTCAGTATCTTTCTTTCCGATTACCGGAAGTTTATTGTCATGAGAATCTTCGTATTTCTCTACTGCTGCAGATAAGATTACGTCATGAGCAAGTAACAGATGTTTGTGAGGATCTACTCCTGCCTCTTTACAACGACGGACTGTATCACGTACTGTCTTCCATGCAGCTACGATATCAACATAACGTCCCGGAGGCAGATGTCGTAATGTAATTCATCCTGCATTTCCTGTGGAGCATCGATGTTACCCATTACGAATACGGAATCTCCAACGCAGAAGTATGGTCCTTCTTCTGTCTCAACAACAATTGTCATATGTCCTGGACAATGTCCAAATGACTCGTATACGCTTACGCCCGGTGCGATTTCAACTTCGCCTTTTACGGTTTCAAATCTTTCATATACGCCTGGCTGATCGTATGGTGCAATGAACTGGTCTCCACAAGTTACATCACCATCTTTTGCGATGATCGGACGGCAGTATGATTTGTAGTGAAGCGGTACTGGATTGTGTGCATAATCCCATTCAACTTCGTTGCAGATAAAACGTGCTTTTGTAAATTTCTCAAGGTAGAAGATATGATCCCAGTGAAGATGTGTAAATAATACGATATCTACATCTGATGGTTTGTATCCTACCTGAGCCAGACGTGACTCGATGTCATCGATTCCTGGTCTCTGAAGAGATGGTCCGTGATGATATTTGTCTGCATGCGCTGTCCATGACATACCTGTGTCAACCAAGATCAGCTGATCGCCGCCTTCAATTAAGAATGTCATATCTGGAAGCTGATCTGATTCATTTGTGATACCCATTTTTTCAACATATTTCTTGCATGAGAAATGATACCAGTATTCCAGTGGTTTTGTTGGGATGTAGCCTGAGTTAAGTGGTCTGATTGTTAATGACATAATATAGTCCTCTCTTTCTTATATTATTATATTATGTTAATTTTCTTTTGTTTTACTTTATTTAATGTTTAATGGTTTCGATTTT
>ENA-OQLB01001235-OQLB01001235.1-human-gut-metagenome-genome-assembly--contig:-NODE-1235-length-11540-cov-1.687374_pt1 | contig 11540 bp, 13 predicted proteins | sample MGYA00242656_ERZ504813 | MGnify/ENA primary metagenome ERZ504813 (study PRJEB26092, sample SAMD00036388) | human gut metagenome | host: Homo sapiens | study: EMG produced TPA metagenomics assembly of... | reverse complement strand
GGTGAATATCCAGGAATAGATAATTTCCATCGCAGGTTCTGTAAATCTCAAATCTGAAAAGCTGCTCATTAAACAACATATATGGGCGAACCAGAGTCTCCCGGTTCATTCCATTAAAAATCTGTGTTCTGCATGGCAAATCATCATCACGTCTCTGAAGAACATCTCCGTTTCATCCATGAACAGACGTGTTTTAAGGTAGGAATGTGTTTTAACCGTACTGTCGATTGCGCAAGCAAGTCTCTCAAGATCAACCCGTTTGTCAAGTTTCAGCAGATACGGAATGTTGTAAATGGTTGTTCCCATATTTGCAGTACATTCAATAAAGATACCTTCCTGCGTATTGGTAAGCGGGTAAACCTCCTGAATCTCTCTCTTTGTTTCTTTTCCTGCAGTTTTAACAAAGCTCTCCAGAGCCTGGATCGTAGGATTGTTTTTGATATCTGATGTCTTGATCACGATATCAAAAGCTTTTGAAATAAGAATGTTCAGCCTGATCGCAGTGATCGATGTAAGTCCCGCATCATAAATATCAGTTGTAATTCCAAATTCCGTATATCCAAGTACTTCTGAAATACAGTCAAATAATTTCTGCTGAACGTCATTCTGCGGCTTAATGATTTCTGCGGCTTTTCTTTCCGGCTTTGGAAGCTCTTTCTTATTGACTTTCTGATTCTGATTCAACGGAATCTTATCAATCTGCATGGTTACAGCCGGAACCATATACGGCGGCTTTGTTTCTCTAATGAAATCATTTAATGAATGTATATCCACTTTCTCATCAGATACCACATATGCAGCAATATATTTTCCACCGGATGTCTCATCAAACGCAACAACTGTCGCATCTTTGATTCCTTTATATCTTCTGATGACTTCTTCCACTTCTGAAAGTTCGATTCTGAATCCTCTGATCTTAACCTGGGAATCCTTTCTGCCTATGATCTGGATATTTCCATCCGGAAGATATCTCACAACGTCACCGGAATGATACAATACTTCATATCCTTCAGTATCATCATAAATATTTCTGGTGTATACTTCGGCGGTTTTCTCCGGCTTATTGAGATACTCCTCTGGAAACCTGCCAGCCTGCTATCATCAGTTCGCCGCAGCACCGTACGGAAGCATATGTCCAAACTTATCTGCCACGTAAAGTCTGACATTATCGAGTGCCTTTCCTATCGGAACATTATTATAATATTTATCAATCTCAAATACTGTTGTAAAGATTGTATTCTCCGTAGGTCCATAAGCATTGAACAATTTAAAATTCTTCGGCGGTTCACATGGAACAAGCTTTCACCACCGATAGAAAGAGTCTTCAGACTCTTGCAGTCCATCTCCAGTGCAAACTGTCTTCCAACCTGGGTTGTCATAAATGCATTCGTAATGCCATTTTCTTCAAAATAATTATTGAGTCCGATAAAGTCAAGCCGGATCTCTTCCGGAATGATATGAAGTTCGGCTCCATTCACGATTGCACCATAAACATCCATCATAGACGCATCAAATCCAAATGAAGCATATGCAGCTATTTTGGAATCAAAACCAATTTCGTAATATTTCTTAAACCAATGGCAGAAAGCAGTAATGTTCCATATTCAAGCATACATCCCTTCGGGACGCCCGTTGAGCCGGATGTATAAAGCAGAATAAATAAGTCATGCAGAGACGGTTTCCTCAGCTGGATATCTGTATCTTCCAGCTGCATGGTGTCTTCTAACTGCACAATTTCATCCGTAAACAGGATTTTTCCTTTATATCCGTCCACTAACGGCAGGAGTTCTCTGTCAGCAATGAGAAGTTTCGCAGAGGAATCCTCTAACATGTACATCAGTCTGTCTTTCGGATACGTCGGGTCAAGCGGCTGGTATGCTGCTCCGGCCTTGATTACACCCAGCGGTGCGATTGCCATATACTCACAACGCGGAATCAGAATTGATACAACCTCTTCCCTGTCAATTCCAAGGGATAAAATATATTTTCCAAGTCTGTCGCTGAGTTTATCAATTTCTTTATATGTATATTTTCTGTCCTTATATACTACAGCAATCTGATCTGGCACTGCCTGTACGATCTCATCAAACATATCAGAAATTGTTTTGCTTCTGTCATAATCACATTCTGTATGATTAAACTCTGCAATCTCATCTGCTGCATTCCGGGAAAGAACAGATACTTCTGAAACATACTTCGCTTTAAGCATAGATTTCATCGCAGCCTCATATGCTTCAAGCATACCATTAACAAAAGCTTCGCTGTACATATCACTTCGGTATTCTGCGGTAAGCACATATTCATTGTTATAATCTCTTACTTGAATAAGCAGCGGCATTTTTGCCATATCAAGGGAGAGGTCTTCTCCTTTTGCCATCGTATCTCCGATCGGATAATCATCCTCAAGTTCTGCCTGATATGCGAAAACAAGATCTGAGTTAAATCCGTATTTTGCACAGATATCAGAGAATGGGAAAATGTCATTTGCCATGGATGACATCAGCTGTTCGGAAAGCTCTGTCATGTAAGTCTGTATGGTAGTTTTGCTGTCAAACACACAGTAAACCGGAAGTGTTTTTACAAGCATGCAGACTGTATTTTCAAGTCTCGAATCATTTCTTCCATTATAAATAGTTGCAAAAAGACTGTCGTCTGCGTTTGAATACTTGGTCGCAAGAATGCCAAACACACCTGTAAATAAAACATTCGGAGTAACTTCCAGTTTTTCACAGCAGGAAAGGATCTTATCTTCGGAAATCTTTATATTTCTGGATGTATATCCTTTTTCAGGAACTTCACCGGACTTGTCAGGAAGCGGAAGTGATTCTGTCTCAATTCCTTCGAAAATACTGTCATAATATTTCTCAGCTTTCTTATATTTTCCTTCTTTCATCTGCTGCTCTTCATCAAGTGCCGCATCAAATCCCGTATAAGATTCTTTTTCGAGTTTTTCACCCATATATGCTCTGTTGATATCTGCAAAAATGATGTCATAGGAATTGCCGTCAGCAATGATATGATGGAAATCCGTAAAAAGGTACTTTTTATCTTCTGTAAGATAAATTTCCGCACGGAACAGACGTCCTTTCTCCAGCTTAAACGGACGCACAAGTTCATTCTTTACAGTCTCAAATTTATCATTTGTTGTTTCAATAATCTCAGGCGCAAACTCTTTTTCGCAAGGCACTGCACCATCTCACCATCGTCATTGAGGTACACTTTTGTGAGCAGATACGAATGTGCATTCACCATCGCCGTAACTGCTGCCGATAACTTCTGTACATCTACAGAGTTATCAAGCTCAAATAAGAACGGGATATTATATATGGTACTCTCAGGATTTTTGATACACTCTGCAAAGATTCCCTTTTGAGAACCGGTAAGCGGATAAACATCTCTCTTTTCATAAGTCCTGATCTTAGGTGCAAGCGCGATATATTTTTCCAGTTTCTCAACTGTATTATTCTCATGAATATCACCCGTTTTTACGGTAACCCCAAATTCATCTGAAATCAGAATGCAAGTTTCATCGCACTTATAGAAGAAAGTCCGGCCTTATAAAGGCTTGTATCAATTCCAAAGAAATCATTTCCGACAACCCCGGCAACAATTTCAAAAATCTTCTTCTGCATCTGTGTCTGTGGTTCTTTCAGATTTTTCGGCTCGGAAACCGGCTTCGGCAATGCCTTCTTATCAATCTTACCATTCTGAGTCATCGGCATTTTTTCCAGCTGGATAAAAACATCCGGAACCATATAATGTGCAAGTGAGCCCGCCGCATAATCTGAAAGCTCATCTGTATCAATACTTCTGTCTGCAATAAAATAACAGCAAAGATATTTGTTATCAACAGGAATTGTAATGCTTGTGATAATTCCCTCAAAGCTGTTGATCACTTCTTCAATCTCACCAAGCTCAATTCTCAATCCGCGAAGCTTGATCTGATTGTCCATTCTTCCGAAAAACTCTATTTCGCCGTCTGCATTGATCTTCGCCAGATCACCTGTTTTATATGCTCTCTCACCGTTAAGTTCAATAAATACGTCAGCAGTCTTTTCAGGAAGATTCATATATCCCCTGCCTACTCCCAATACCCGCAACAACAAGCTCTCCCGTCTCTCCATCAGGCAGAATCTTGTTTTCCTTATCGACAATGTATACCTTAACATTACCATTCGGAACACCGATCGTAATGTTTTTACTGTCTGTGATAACCTTCATCGTACAGCTGATCGTTGTCTCTGTCGGGCCATAACCATTCATAATATAAACATCCGGATTTACGGTGCGGATCTTATCATACAACGCCGGTGGAAAAGCTTCTGCTCCCAGGTCAAAAACTTTGATCTGAGCCATTGCTTCTTTAAGCTGTGGGATATCGATAATATTTGATACATAGGTAGGTGTTGACGTCATAATATCAACTTTATTTTTTACGATTAAATCACCAAGCATCATCGGATTATTAATCTCATCATCACTTGCGATAACAGCAGTAAGTCCATTGGTAAGAGGAACAAATTCCTCCATGACGGACACATCAAATGTCATTGCCGCCATGGAAAGAGAAACCTTTCCTTTGTCTGCAAAACCAAAAATCTCTGCGTTTTTCGGATTCGGATTTACAAAGTTTGCCAGATTAATGTGCTCGATCATAACACCTTTCGGCTTTCCTGTCGATCCTGATGTATAGATACAATAGCAAAGATCATGCTCTCCGATCTCTGTATCCGGGTTTGCTGTATTTTCATTTTCAAGCAGCTCTTCCAGCAAAAGTACTCTGCATTTGAGTTTTGTAAACAATTCCTTACGTTCATCTGCAATTTCTTTCGTTGTGATAATAAGCGGTACTCCCGCATCTTCAAAAATATACTCGATTCTGTCATCCGGATATTCCGGCGCAGCAACGGCAAATGCTCCTCCGGCTTTTAAAATACCCTGTCTCACTGCATAAAAGTCGCAGCAGCGTTCAAGTACAACACCTACAATCACTTCACGTCTTACACCATTTTCAATCAGTGAATTGGCAACTTTGTTTGCCCTTTCATTTAATTCAGAATATGTGAAGCTTTCCTTACTCGTAACAACCGCACACTTGTCCGGATGAAGACGTACCTGTTCTTCAAAGAGTTTTGTTACCGGCTGAAACTCAAATGTGAAATTACTTTTCTCATTAATTACGGACATTTCCTTGCACCTCCTGCAATAATCTTCGTTTATAACTGTTCAGTACCTTCATTTTTCTCTTACACTTACTGTTTCTATTCACTGCATAAACAGTAGTCTTTTGCTGACTTTTGTTTTTCTTATCTTATCAGCCTATCGTACCAACAAATTGATTTCCTGAATAATCTTGTCGGCATATTGTTTTCTGCTAAAAAGATATTACTGTATTATTCATATCAATCGCACGGATATAGTTCATCGATGTTGAAATCTTCTTCACAAGCTCTATTCCATGAATATCAAAATCCTCACTGTCATAGCTGTACTCCAGAGGATTGAAATTCACTCCGTTGTCCCTGATTCTCAGGTTGCAGGTATCATCTTCAATACAGAGATTGATATCGATCCAGTTAGAAGTTTTTCCTCCAAACTTAATGATATTTACTGTCATCTCTTCCGCACATACAGCCGCAAGATTTGCTTTCTTTGCCGATATATTATTTTCCCGGCAGAACTCTATGATCTTTTTATTGACATCCTGTGCTTCATCCATTGTACTTTTAATTGAAAAGTCAAGTTGATTCCCGGATTTTTATCCGGAACAATATAGAATGTAGAACCTTTATGTTTTATTTTCCGGAAAACATATGCTGCGATAGCTGTCACTACCTCAGTAACGACAAAACCAACAGCGATTCCGTCTATACCGATTCCGTCTATCTGTCTCCAGATAAGAATTCCTGCCAGTGTTGCAGGCAGAACCACGATTGCATTTTGAAGAAATGTAACAAAACTTGCGATTGCCGTCTCTTCAATGGATTCATAATAACTTACCATAAATTTATTCCAGAGATACGGCACCACACATAAGGCAAATATACGAAGTGAATCTACCATCTGTCTTCCCAGTTCACCACCGCTGCTTCCAAACAAAATCGTGATCTGTTCAGTAAATGCCATCACACATATAAATACAACTGCCAGAACCATGTAGCTGTATTTCAGCATTTTTTTGCAAAGAACCCGGATACCCACATAATCTTTCTCACCAAAGAGAATACCTGCAACGTTCGGAATAACACCGATAATTCCTCCGGTAAGCATCTCAACGATCAGAAGCACATTATCACAGACTGTAAATACCGCCATTCCGTCCTCACCGATAAGATTCATGATTATTGTATTAAGTCCAAGCGCCTTTACAAAATTTGCTGCCATAAAAATCAGCATCGGTATGCCCGTAACAACTGCTTCTTTTATTATCACGAAATCTCTGGCTTTAAGAAAAACAAGACTGAGATTTCGCTTATCTGAACGAATATAAAATATAAAGATCACCATCGCAGCCAGAAATCCGAGTACCGTTGATAAAGACGCACCTGCAATTCCCAGCGGGGTAAACCTGAGGAATATGTAATCAAGCACAAGATTTATCACATTTGCGGCTATCAGATATGCAGATGAGAGTTCCGGATGATTCTCTGCGCCAAGATAGCTTACCATCATCAATCCGATTCCAATCACCGGTGCACCAAGCATACTTACGCGAATATAATCTCTTGTATAATGCATCAGATTACCCTCGCCCGATACAAGCAGCCTTGCAATCGGTTCCGCGGTAAACAATGCACTGACTGAAAAAATGATTCCCACAAGAAGTGTCACTATAAAAGTAGCCGAAAATAATTTGGAAGCCCCTTCTTTGTCACGCTTCCCAAGCATAATCCCTGCAGCTATCGAACCTCCGATTCCAAGACAGTAACCCACAAGCTGAACAACTGTCTCAACCGGCAGACTCATCGTAACCGCCGACATCGCCTCTACTCCTATTAAGTTACTTACAAAGATCGTATCAACGATATTTCCCAGCTGAAGCGCCAGCGACATCATAATCCCCGGAATGATGTATTTATTCAACTTCGCATTCAGCAGTCTGTTATTTCTTTTTTCCAATATTTCATCCCCCTTTTTCAAATAAGCTCTAAATTTCACAATTTTCCCTATATTAAATTATAATTTTATCATAAAAATAACCGCATTTCATTTAAAAAGAACGAAATGCAGCTATTTGGAATGAAATGATATTTTGTTGTGCGTTTTCCTGCCGCAAACAGGGCATACGATCCATTCTGTTTTTATAAGTTTATCCATTCTATCCTGTACCAAAGCTTCAGTACGAGTATTCTCCAAAAGTAACTTTACTATTTCCTGCTGAGTTCTATTAAGCTCAACCATTCCGTGTTTCTCCCAAACTTTTCCGATGCTTCTCCGATGTTTTTATTTTCCGAAGCCATCGGGAAAGAATTACGGAATAATTCTACTCGAAACATATTATCGAATTCCTGAAATTTGGGTTCCGGAAGTGCATATTCCTTTGCTGCATTAAAAATTCTCTTTATTCCACTGCCCCAAGCTTCTACAAGACCCATCTGGCTAAAAATATTAGCAATTGCTTTATTTCGGATTTTAGAATTGATCCATTCATGACCTCTCTGTATGTCAGTCCCATTATACAGTCCACCTGGAGAAGTCACCTCCAGTCGATCATCATAAACAGCAACCTGAATGCAGGATTCATCCAATAAATTTCTGTCATTCCAGCTTTTTCCCGAAAGCTTTCAATATCTCTACAAAGTTTTTCTGTTGCATTTTCTGAAACAGGATAGCCTACACAAGTAAGTTCATCCCATGAAATTCTGGCCCCTTCCATCTCAAGTTCTCTAATCTTTTCCGGAAATGCCTGTCTGGATGTACCTCCCACACGAATATAAGTGCCATTTTCTTTTCCTTTTGATTTCAGATAATACGGACGATTTTTTCCAGCTTCTACAGATACAACAATAACCGTTTTGCCTTCTACCGTCTGTGGTTCAATATCCGGAATGATCTGCGGCATACAAGAATCCGAAACGGCATTGGCAATTCCATCCATTATCTGAAATAATATTTCATTTTCCACACCCACAATCTCGTGTGTTCTATCATTTACACCTACAATCAGCTTTCCACCCTGAGTATTGGCAAAAGCTACGATCGTTTTCATGTACTTTTCACTTTTATCCGGTAAAGCAACTTTGCTTAGAAAATCAACATGTTTTTAATTTTCGTTCTGTAATATTGCATCAGATAATCTGCAATACAGATTGTCATCTCCTTCTTTCCTATACGTTTCAAAGATTCCTTCAACTACAATCTCTGCATTATCTTCCGGATACTCCTCTGGATAAATATGTGTGCCATCTCCCCATACAAATTCCATTCTCTGACCACAACAGGCAGTTGCATCCTGAATAAGGCAATAAAAGCAATATTTTTTTGTAGCCTTGTAATATGCAGCATAAAAATTTCCATCGATTCGGAACATTTTTCCTTCGTATTCTTCAGGTGTAACCATCATCTGGTATACTGTTGCATATACCAGATCACTACTCATTTGCGTAAGGTCGTAATCAACAATTCCCTTCGTTTTTTGAATATCTTCTGTGTCTTTTATAGTACTTTCAGTTTCCTTGCTTAATTCGTCACTCGGCGATAGATTCTCATTGTCCGTTGTTTTGTCTTTATTTTCATTATTTATCTGCTCATTTATTATCTTATTAACAGAATTTGCCGTAGTGATATTTTTCCCACCAACACTCTTTTTATCACTACAGCCCGTCATCAGTAAAATACACAAGAACAGCACCATATATTTAATCAACTTTTTCATGAGCGTCCTCCTATTTTTCCAATAGCACAACTAACCATAAATGCTACAATATCGATTGCCACTATCGTTGATCCTACCGGAGTTCCTGCCAGAATAGACAGTAAAATCCCAACCACTGCACAAACTACCGATAATATAACAGAGCATATCGTAACGCTAAAAAATGTCTTGTATACTCGCATTGCCGACAATGCCGGGAATATCACCAGTGCAGAAATCAGCAACGAACCGACTAAATTCATTGCAAGAACAATAATCACCGCTGTAATAACAGCAATTAACAGATTGTAAAAATTGGTTTTCATTCCCGTAGCTTTTGCAAATGTTTCATCAAATGTAACACAAAAAATTTTATAATAAAATATAACAAAAACAACCACTACAATAACTGACAAGACGCTACATAACACCACCTGTCTTTTGTCAATGTCAATATGGACGTTGATCCAAACAATGTACTACACACATCTCCTGAAAGATTTGGACCCGTAGCGAACAGATTCATCAGCAGATAGCCGATTGCCAACGCTCCTACCGAAATCATAGCAATCGCTGCATCTCCTTTTATCTTTGTGTTCTGTCCTGTCCGCAATAACAAAACCGCACAAATAACCGTTACAGGCAAAATAAATATCATATTATTTGTAAAATTCAAAATGGATGCTACCGCCATAGCTCCAAATGCCACATGAGATAAACCATCTCCTATGAAAGAAAAACGCTTCAATACCAAAGTAACACCAAGCAAAGAAGAACAAAGTGCGATCAACACACCAACAATCAAAGCATACCTCACAAATGGGTACTGAAAATAAAAAATCAATTTATCAATCAAACAGTACACCTTCTCTCATATTCCTGCTTCGTTCCATAAAATACTTTTTCTCCAATGTGTACAATATGGCTGGCATATTTCATGGCTGCTTTTATATCGTGAGAAATCATAATAATCGTAATCTTATCTTCCCTGTTTATTTTTTCAACAATACGGTACATCTCATCCGTTACTTTCGGATCAAGACCAGATACCGGCTCATCTAATAATAATATTTTCTTTGTTGCACATAGTGCTCTTGCAAGTAAAACCCTCTGTTGCTGTCCTCCTGACAATTCCCGATAGCATCGATTTGCCAGATTTGTAATCTGTAGCTTTTCCATCATTTCACTCGCACGTTTTTTCTCTGATCGGTTATAAAATGGTCGCATGCCTACACGATTCTGACATCCGGAGAGAATAATCTCTCTCACGGATGCAGGAAAATCTCTTTGTATTATCGTCTGCTGTGGTAAATATCCAATTTCATCGCTCTTTACTCCAGCTCCAAACGTGATTTTTCCACGAATGGGCTGTTGCAGGTTTAGCAATGTTCTCATCAAGGTGGATTTACCAGATCCATTTTCTCCGATTATGCAAAGATAATCTCCATCTTTCACAGAAAAGTTGATATCTTGCAGCAGTACTTTTCCATCATATCCAATCGCCAGATTTTGACAGATAATCTGTTCCATAGCTCCTCCTACTGCAATGCCTCCTGCAAAACATTTAAGTTATTTTCCATAATTGAAAAATAAGTCGCTCCTTTTTTCACATCATCAGATGTCGTTGACTGCATAGAATCTAATGTTAAAATACCCTGATTTTTTTCTTTTGTATTTTCAATAATTGTTTTCGCAATTTTCTGGTCAGACTTTTCGATTGTCATGATATTTTTTAATCCAAGTTCGTCTGTCTTTCCTGCTAAAAAACGTAATTGTTTCAAAGCTGGCTTCTGTCTCCGCTGAGCATCCAACAAAAGCTGCATAATAACTTAATCCATAATCATCTACCATATATCTGAACGGAAATCTATCCCCAAATAACAGTGTCTTCTGTGAAGCTGAATCTACTGTTTCCTGATACTTCTTATCCAGTTCATCCAGTTTATCTGCATAAGCCTTTTCATTTTCCTGATAAGTATTCGCATTTTCAGTATCTATTTCAGCAAGATTATCAGCGATTGCCTTGCAAAAGAACTTTTGCATTTCTTAAAGAAAGCCATACATGCTCGTCGTATTCCGCTTCTTCCTCGGCTCCATCTTTCGCCCCTTCTTCCTCTGCTTCCATGCCTTCAACAACCTCTTCTTCTTTTACACTGCTTCCAAGCACATCTAATAAATTTATGACTTTCATATCTTTATTATCAGCTTCCTTTAATGCATCTTCTACCCATGCATCTGACTCCCCGCCAACATAAATAAAAAGGTCACAATCAGAAATTTTCATAATATCATCCGCAGTAGGCTGATAACTATGCAGATCTACTCCATTGTCAAGAAGCATCGTAAACATCGGTGTACAAGGGGTACAAACAAGATAAAATAGAAATGAGGGGCGATAGAGCGGAAATGTCAGATTTTCCACTCTATCTGAACACGGTCGCTGGTGCCTTGATCGTAGAGATCAAACCATCGGCGGCTTTTCTTTTGTCGTCAAAATCTATGCTGTCCCAGTTGTCGAGATAATAGGATAACTTCTTTATCTGCTGGGGAGATATGATTTCAACGTTCAATTCAGCGATTGCCTTGAAATGTCTGGCGGTCGGGTGTCCAGTTCTTCAATTTTTTTGTTAGCGTAGGCAATGTAATATGATTTGATATTACATGATATATTATTTCATAAGATTAC
>ENA-OQLB01001234-OQLB01001234.1-human-gut-metagenome-genome-assembly--contig:-NODE-1234-length-11541-cov-2.063781_pt1 | contig 11541 bp, 20 predicted proteins | sample MGYA00242656_ERZ504813 | MGnify/ENA primary metagenome ERZ504813 (study PRJEB26092, sample SAMD00036388) | human gut metagenome | host: Homo sapiens | study: EMG produced TPA metagenomics assembly of... | reverse complement strand
GAAAACAGAAAGTCGCCGGGAGTTGCACCTCCACAGCGACCAGGGGTTCCAATACACCTCACAAGCATATTTCGACCTGACTAAAGAATACGGCATTTTGCGTCTATGTCAAGGCGTGGAAACTGCTATGACAATGCGTTGGCTGAAAACTTTTTCGGAATCCTCAAAACCGAGTGCATCTACCGACACAAGCCGGAAACTTTTGAGGAAGTCAACAAAATGATTGATGATTACATTTACTTCTACAACCACGAACGCATTCAACTAAAAACCGGACTGTCTCCGCTTTCGCTTCGTCCGTCCGGTTAAGGCACACCCTACACAGGCGCTTTTTATTCATGTCTACTAATCTTGGGGCGGTTCATTGCGGAGGGGGCTGCACATTAAAGAACCTTGGCACCATTGGCCGTCAACTTGAAGGTTACTCCCAGCATATCGGCAGCCCCGCGGCACATCAGCATCCGCTGCAGGAAAATCTCAAAATATTCGTACATGCTGCAAATGTCGGTGTCGATCTGCAGATTCAGCGAGATGACCTTTTTCTCGGTGTTGATTTTCAGAGTCTGGTCTGTCACCGCGTAATTGACCCGGTCATGGATATCAAAGGTCGCCTTTGGCTTTTCCCGCACGCGGCTGCGGCGCACATCGGTCTTGTCACCGATGATGAGGGCTGCGAGATGGGGTCCACAGCTCCGCCGGTAGATTCATCGTGGTTGGAAATGGCAGACACAATGGTGATGCGGTCCGGAATGATCAGATCATACTGTTTGAGAATCTCGTTGGCCAGCAGCCACCGTATTCGGCGTGGCGGTTCCGATTGATGGCATTTCCGATATCGTGCATATAGCCTGCGATCCGGGCAAGCTCGATGTCATGTTCCGAATAACCGAATTTTTTCAGGATATGCGCAGCGGTTTCTGCTACCCGGACACAATGATCCTGCGAGTGGTCGGTGTAGCCCAGTAAGCCCAAATTCTGATTGCCCTTTTTTAGCAGTTCGTTGACTTCTTTGTTGTGTCTGATGTCCTTATACGTCATGGTATTGCCCTCGATTCACTTATTGAAGGAAAGTATCTATTATTATAAGATGATCCCAGAGAAGTTACAATCAAATTGCGGTAAAATCCATGCGATTTTTCCGGTGATGCAGCGCTCGCCTTCGCCAGAGTTTTTCTTTTTGTTCAAACGCACGCTCCTTTAATCGTCCCACCGTGCAAAGCCGGGCGAGAAAATCAAAGTCCTGCTGAATCCACCGTACAGCGACCTCCAGCGCGGAGTAGTTGATTCCAGAATAGTGTGAGCAGCCCGACTGCGAAGCCGAACGGTCTTCCGGGTGCAGAATCTCGTGCACGATCTGCTTGCGGTCCGGAAAATCAGCTCTGGCGAGGCGGTGCATATCAGCATCACGGACTTTGAACTGCCCGGACAGGATTTTCTCCTGCATACCGGACACCATCTGTTCCATGATCTCTATGCCGCGCATGAACTTTTCAGAACGGGCAACGTAGGATTCGCTGACATTGTTCTGCTCTGCGATCTGCTTACGAACGCCTGCTTCTGCGGCAGCGGGAGGAATTGTGTCAATTTGACACGATCTGCGCCTGTTCTTCCTCCCGGAAATAGGACGCAACATTCTGCTTTGCGGTTTTCAGCTTGAGCAGTTCTTCCTTGGCTTCCTTGTACGGTTCATAGAACCTTGCCTTTTCGGATGCCAGCTGCGCATACTCGGCTTCCAGCTTTTTCGGGCTGGGCAGCTTGGTGAGGTTGTTTGCCTTGAAATAGGCTGCTGCCACCCGGTACGCTATCAAGTTTATATGAAATCTTCTGTAAAATGCGAAATGCGCCTGCCTGCAAAATGCAGACAGACGCATAGGAAATAACAGCAGTATTTAATTGATTTAACAGTTCATCTACATAGGCGGAATAACCCGTCGGTGGATAATGGCTTTTTTTGATAGTAACCCATTAGACAGGCATAAGAAAAAGGACATGGCGATACCTCCTTGATACAGCCATATCCTCGTAAAAGAGCGACTTTAACACACCCTCCGTAATCTTATTTTGAAAAAGGAAAACGGCGGCTTTGATTTAATAAATTTCAAAAGCCGCCGTAAGGTAAACCAGTAGCGGCTTTCCCTTAAATGAAATGACCTATTTTTTCAGTTGGTAGAAATCATAAAATGCAGCGTGTTTTGCAATGAGAGTTTCAAATGTGCCATGCTCAATGATTTTTCCGTCTGCCATAAAAATAATCTCGTCATAGAGTTCAAGAATGTCTTTGCTCATATTGTGCGTAATAGTAAGTAAGGTTAAATCGGATATTTCCAACAACCTACTTTCAATGTCATACGCAGTCTGCATATCAATAGCAGATGTACCCTCGTCTAAAATTAACAGCGGCTTTTTACGAATTAAAGCTCTTGCTACCGCAATTCGTTGTTTTTGCCCGCCGGAAAGGTTATTACCGTTTTCCCTAACATGATATTCAAGTCCGTTTGGTACTTGCTCAATGAAATGCAATAAGCCACTATCAGACAGTGCAGATTGTAGTTCTTCTTTGCTGTAATCTTCGTGTAAACAAATATTGTCTAAAATGCTTTCGTCAAACATATAGACGTTCTGATGAATGACCGACGACAAGGCGGTTATTTTATCAATATCTACACTGAAAAGATTATCTTCATCATATAGGACATTGCCTTTGTAATCAGAATAATATCCGGCTATCAATTTGATAAGCGTAGATTTTCCGCAGCCACTTTTACCGACAAAGGCATATTTTTTTCCTTTTTTAATGGATAATGAAATACCGTTTATGACTTCATTTTCTTTATCATAGGAAAAATGCAAATCCTCCACACAAATCATTTCATTGAAAGTAGGGGATTTTTTTGTACCTGTGTCTTGCTTCCTGTAATCTGAAAATTCATTTAGCTTCTGTGCAATCGGCTTTATACTCTTGATTTTAGGAATATTACTAAAAATGATTAAAAGCGGATTTGCAAGATTACTGCTAACCTGCACCATACCCAATAAGGCTCCTGCGCTGATACGTCCGATAATAATGAAATATGCCGAAAGAAAAACAACAACAACTTGAACAAGAAGCGCAAGAACCATAGAAACCGCTTCATTTGCAGCAATCGCTTTATCAACTGAATATTTTGCTTTTATCGTGTCCTCGTTACTTGCGTCAAATCGTGAAAGAACATAGTTTTTCATTCTGTAAGACTTGATAACTTCAAAACCGGATAACAGATCTTTTACATGGTTTGTAAAAACGGATAGCATATCAGAATACTTATCCTGTCTTTGGAGAGTAGCCCTCCAAACAGGCTGGGTACAATAAGCATAATGGCGATTGCGATAATCACGCATATCGTAACAATAATGTCAAAGTAGATCATTACACCAAGGGACGCTATGAAAATAATCGTGTACTGGATAACTTGCAACAGAGGAAGTAAATAGTTATCTTCTATCATTTTCACATCATTCGTAATTGCGGATAAATAATCCGCAGTATGATTTTTGGAGTAGTCCTCAATCGTGTGTCGCTCAATTCCTATAAAGGTTTTAGAACGGACAGCTTTCATAATCTTACAGACAAACTTTTTACTGAACAAAGATTGTAGGTACATGAATATTCCCATAAGCGCAAAGTAGACTAAAGAAAAGAGTAGTATTCTGATGAAGCCGTCCATATCGCCCATATCTACAATATCCATAACCTGCTGCAATAAGATAGCGATAAACACATAAGATAGGGAGCTGATCGCAGTAAATAACACGGTAAGGAACAACAAGAGTTTGTATTGTTTCAAATAACGTATCATAAATGGGTTTCCTCCTATTTTCTGTTAAAGAGCAAATCGCAAACAAGTCCTACTGCGCCTAAACCAAACAAACAGGTAGCTGCTGATTTATAGCCTTTTTCAGATAAATGTGCAGCTCCTATCATCAGCCCAATTTCTGCCGCAGCAGATATAGACTTTGATACAATGCGGAATGAACGCTTTTCCCATGCCTTATTTGCAGCACTTTCAATTTTGTTTGCAGCATTTTCGATTTTTTGATCTACATTAGACATAACAATCTCCTTTCATACATTAAGACGGTATGTATATTTCTAAAAAATAATACCTTATAAATGAATGTATTGTTTGAAAATAAAACTGCCTTTTACAAGGCAATTTTATTTACTCACCTACATTCAGGTGTTCAAGGTAGTTCTTCACTATTCCGAAGATTTCATCGTCAATAATCGGTAGATTCATACTGTCCAACAAATACTTGACAAAAGCAAACTTTGACAGCAGTTCCTCCTGTGTTGCAGGATAGACCGATGGAAGTAACCAAAAGTTTGTAAGTAACGGCAAAAGTTCAGAAAGTTCTGTTGCATACTTTGTCTGGATAGAACCGTCCTCCATTCCCTCTTGAATAAGCTGGAGCCAAAGGGGGGCGATCAATCTCCTATTTGTGTCAGCAAGTTCTGCTAATAGACGGGGATTTTTCAAAAGAGGAATGCTTTGTTTTCCAATTTCTGTCCTCTCAATATCTGCATGGTTTAACTTTATGACCTCGCGCATTTTTGTAACCCGTTTAAGTGCTTTTGCTTTTGTACGGTAACAAACGGATTGTTGTCAAAAAAAAGTTTCTCGCCTAAAGCGTCAATAATTTCCTCTTTTGACTTGAAGTGATGATAAATAGCACCTTTAGTCAATCCACCGAGTTCATTTACAATATCTTGAATAGTTGTATTGTCATAACCTTTTTCCAGAAAGAGTCGTTGAGCCACATCTAATATTCTTTCAACTGTGATTTCTGGATATTTATTTCTTGCCATGTGTCCACCTCGTCCAATAACATACTCACGGTATGATTATATTATAAGTACTTCTCTTTCTTCTGTCAAGATACATTCCGGCGGTATTTATGTGAAATTAAAAAGTCAGTATAATGAAATATACAATCGTTCAAATACTAATACCTGAAATGTAAAATTAAAAAACTAAAATGCTGAAATGTGGTTGTTTACGGATGATTAGGATAGAAAATCTTTGCCAAGCAGGTCTACGGGCTTGCCCCGACCGAGATCATCTACCGCATTGCCATCCGCTGCATTCTGGGCTTTGCAAAGGGTCACGGCATCACCGCCCACCATATCCGTCAGGCGGATACGCTGGAATTTGCCAAGGCGGGTACTATGGAAAGGGAGCTGGATAAGATCTTCAGAGACTGAGAAATAGAATACAGCATAAAACCAAAGGCGGCTGTCTGCATGGGGGCAGATGGCCGCCTTTGCGCTTTTTTACGGAAGGGAAGGTTCGTTGAGGGGGGTGAACGGTGTCCATCCGGGCAAGTACCAAGATTTTTTGACAAATTCTGTGCAGCCCGCAGAAATCAATAAGTTCTGTTGCAAAATAACGCAAAATGCGTTACAATAAATCCGAGGTGATAACCATGGAAAAAACGATGACGCTCAACCTTCGAGTCAACCCTACCGTTAAGCAGCAGGCCGAAGATGTGCTGAAGCAGCTCGGCATCCCGATGGCGACCGCCATTGATATGTACCTTCGCCAGATCACCCTGACTGGCGGCATTCCCTTCTCACTGTCTTTGCCGAAAGCTCCTGCGGCTCTGAACGCTGACACCATGACCGATGACCAGCTTCATGCAGCCTTGCAGGTGGGCATCAAGGAGATTCAGAACGGTGATACCGTGGATGCCGCAAGCGCATTCGCACAGTTCCGGGAACAGCACAGATGAAGCAGTATGACGTGAAAATTTCCCATACCGCCCTCAGCGATATGGAGCAGATCTACAGCTACATTGCGGTCCGTCTGCTGGAGCCTGACACGGCTACGGGGCAGTATAACCGCATTGCAGAAGCCATCCAGTCGCTGAACATCCTGCCGGAACGCTGTGCGCTGGTGGAAAGCGAGCCGGAGCGCACCCAAGGGCTGTGGCAGATGCTGGTGGACAACTACTCGGTGCTCTGCATTGTGGGCGAGGATGCCGTGTCGGTGGCCCGTGTGCTGTACAGTGCCTCCGACTTGTGCGCCGCCTGCGGAGAATGAAGTGAAAGGGGTGTTTGCATGACCGCCGTAATCTACGCCCGCTATTCGTCGGACAATCAGCGCGAGGAATCCATCGAAGGGCAGATTCGGGAATGCGCGGAAAGGAAAATGCACCGGCGGTACAGGAACCATCGGCTATAAATACAAGGATGGCACCCAAACCGTCCGATTTGAGGACACCTTGACCGCTGATTGCAGAGGAAAAAGTTTGCGTTTGCGAAGCAACGAAAGCCCCAGTGGGGCTTTTGAGCAACAGAACGGTCTTGCACAAGCAAGATGGAGGGGACTTGCCCCGACAGGTTCGGATTTGTCCAGCTCTGCTGCTTTTTGCTGCAACAAAAGGCCGGGGCAGGGGAGAACCCTCTGTCCCGGCCTTTCTGCGCGATGCGGGGGCCGTCAGCCTCCATCTTGTGCTCCACGAAGTCGCCCACCATCTTGTCCAGCTGGCTCACGGCGTGCTCGGCACCCTTGGCGATCTTGCGGGCGGTGCGGCGCATCTGGCGCTGGCTCGTGTTGGTGGCCATGACGCCGGCGGCACCCAGTGCGGCACCGGCGGCCATGCCGATCAGGAGCGGGGCGGTAGAGCTTGTGTGTTCGTTTTTCATAGGAGGCACTCCCTTCGAATCAAAATTTTTGGGCTGCGAGGATAGTATTTCCGCCAAAGGATTCACTATACGCTTTTTTTGTGCAGGAAAATGTGGTATACTGTATCATATGCTGATAAACTGGGCTGGTTATGGGCTGGCTTGGTTTATGGGAAAAGGCATATTCTGCGAAGGAGGCTTCTTTTTTGCTGAAGATAACGGAACCGAAAAAAGTTCTCTGCATCCATGACCTTTCCGGTGTGGGGCGCTGCAGTCTGGCGGTCATCCTGCCGGTGCTCAGCGTCATGGGCGTCCAGCCGGTGGCACTGCCCACGGTGGTGCTCTCCACCCACACCGGCGGCTTCGGGACACCGGCCCGTCTGGACGGCTGCGCCTACGGCGAGGCCGCACTGGAACATTACCGGGAACTGGGGCTGAGCTTCGACTGCATTTACACCGGCTACCTCGGAGGCGAGGAGCAGGCCGCGCTGGCCGAAAAGGCCTTTGACCTCTGGCCCTCGGCCTATAAGGTGGTAGACCCCGTGATGGGCGACAACGGCAAGGCTTACGCTACCGTGACCCCGGCCTTCATCGATCGGATGCGGCAGCTCTGCCGCCGGGCCGACCTTATCCTGCCCAACGCCACCGAGGCCGGCCTGCTGCTGGAAAAAGAGCTGTCCGCCCAGCTGGACGAGGAAGGCACCCGGCGCTGGCCGACGAGCTGGCGGCGTCGCTGACCCCCAACGTGGTGGTCACCGGCCTGCAGCTGGACAAGTACATCGCCTGCGCCGGTGCAGGCCGCGACCGCTTCGTGGTCAAGAAGCTGCATATTGCCCGCAGCTTCCCCGGCACAGGCGACCTCTACGGTGCGGTGCTCATAGGCTCGCTCATCCAGGGCAATGCCCTGAGCGCGGCGGCAGACAACGCGGCAGAGTTCGTGGCGCTGGCCATCCAGAAAACGCCTGCGACCAGGACACCCGCTTCGGCGTCTGGTTCGAGCCGCTGCTGCCCCGCCTGTGTCCGATGGGGGAGGAGTAAACAGCGATGAGTGAAAAACCGACCCTGAACATCGTTCTGGTGGAGCCGCGCATCCCTCAGAACACCGGCAACGTGGCCCGCACCTGTGCCTGCACGGCCTGCCGCCTCCATCTGGTGGGGCCGATGGGCTTTGCCATCGACGACAAGAAGCTCAAGCATGCCGGGCTGGATTACTGGCACTATCTGGACATCAGCTACTACGACAGTCTGGATGACTTCTTTTCGAAGAACGACGGGCCTTTCTACTACTTACGACCAAAGCGCCCCAGCGCTACACCGACGTCGCCTACCCGGACGGGGCATACCTCGTGTTCGGGCGGGAAGATGCCGGTCTGCCGGAGGCGCTGCTGGCAGCCGATCAGGAGCACTGCATCCGGATGCATGCGGGACACCTGCCGCAGCCTGAACCTGTCCAACCAGCGTCGCCGTGGGCGTATACGAGGTACTGCGCCAGTGGGACTTCCCGGAGCTGCTGGACCACGGCCGCCTGCGAGACTACGAATGGAAATGAGGAACACTATGAGCAAATCGCGATTGACCGACTCCTCCTGCGATATCCCGCAGGAGCTGGCCGAGAAATACGGCATCGACATTATGGCTTCCACATCCTGCTGGACGACGAAGACATGGTAGAGCGTGAAAAGTACACCCCCGAGGAGTTCTACGACAAGATGCGCGCCGCCAGGGGCATCCCCTCCACGGCTGCCATCACCCCCATCCAGTTCTGTGAGAAATACTGCCAGTATGTGGACGAGGCTACACCGATGTCATCCATGTCCCCATCAACCGCTCCGGCTCTTCCACCTACAACAACGCCGTCATGGCGCAGGGGATGCTGCGGGAGGAGCGCCCGGAACACCACCTGAACATCCATCTGCTCGACCCCCACACCTACTCGATGGTGTTCGGCTGGTATCTGTGCGAGATGGCCCGCAAGCTGCAGAATGGCGCGGAGCTCCGCCACGTCATCAGCGAGTTTGAGACCCAGATGAACAAGATGGAGATCATCCTCGGACCCTACAGCCTCAAGCAGATGAAGAAGAGCGGCCGCATCTCTGCCGCCGCCGCGGTCATGGGCGAGCTGATGGGCATCCGCCCCATCATCACCCTCATCGACGGCAAGACCGGGGTGGAGAGCAAGGTGCGCGGCGACGACAAGGTCATCCCCGCCATGATCGACCTGTGCAAAAAGCGCGCCGAGGGCGTGGAGGACTTCGACTATATGATCGGCCACACCTCCATCCCCCAGGCCGCTGAGCTGGAAAAAGCCTGCCGCAAAGCCTTCGGCAAGGCTCCGCTCACTACCTTCAATCTGGGCGGCGTCGTCTCGGCCAACACCGGCCCCGACACCCTTGCGCTGGTTTATGTGGCAAGGCCCGAGACTGAGCATATCACGGAAAGGCTGCTGCTGTGCGGCAGTCTTTTTTCGTATCGCCGTTGCATTCCGGCCCAAACTATGGTATAATTCTTCACGCTGTGCCTGCGGGTACGGCTCCTTAAAGAGCAACTTAGGATTTTAGGCTCCCCGGCGTGTCTCGAACCATGCCGGGCCAAACCCACGGGGGCTGGCGGTCCCCGCGCGGTCAAAATCAAACCGCTGGAGTTATACGATGAAAAATCAGAACCTTTCCGTCCGTAAACTGGCCCGCTGCGGCATGGTCGCAGCCCTTTACGTCGTGCTCTGCATGGCACTGCAGCCGTTCTCTTACGGCGCTGTGCAGGTGCGTGTGGCCGAGGCGCTCTGCCTGCTGCCCGTGTTCGGTGCCGAGTACATTTTCGGCGTGGTGCTGGGCTGCTTCCTGGCAAACCTGCTGGCTCCACCATCGTGGACGTCATCTTCGGCACTCTGGCCACCCTGCTGGCCTGCCTCGTGACCTACAAGCTGCGGAACATCCGCTTCAAGGGTCTGGCCCTTGCGGCCTCGCTGCCCCCGGTGGTCTTCAATGCCGTCATCATCGGCATCGAGATCGCGGTGATGTTCCCGGACCCCTCTTCCAGCGCACCCCTCTGGCTGGCCTGCGTCACCAACGGCATCTCCGTGGGCATCGGTGAACTCATCAGCTGCACCGTGCTGGGCGTTCTGCTGGTCCGCATCATCGAGGCAAGCCCGGCGGTCAGGAAGGTCTTCGAGTCCTGAACCTGATCCCTTCCGGCGGGAGGCTGATCGAGCAGGCCCTCTGCCGGGGAATGAAAGGCTATTTTATCGGGTTGCTCGGCCTTTCGGACGATCGATATAGAACGGTGAAGCGCCCGCGCAGGAAACTGTGCGGCGTTTTTTTCATAAAAGAAACGAAGGGGCGATGATTCTACACCCGTCGGTTGCGCGGGAGGGTGCGGACCGGTATAATAAGGCCAGAAAGGGGCGGCAGACGCCCGCAAGGAGGCAGAAGATATGTATGAACTGGATAAGGCTGCATTTGGCCGCTTTCCGGCCCAGCTGCGCAGAGAAAAGGGGATGACCCAGAAAGAGCTTGCTGCGACGCTGTATGTGTCCGACAAGGCCGTCAGCAAGTGGGAACGGGGACTGAGTGTGCCGGACATCTCGCTGTTGGTGCCGCTGGCCGAGCAGCTGAACGTGACGGTGGCCGAGCTTTTGCAGGGAGCTGGGTAGAAGAGGAGCGGCGCTTCACCCGCGAGGAGACCGAAGAACTCATCCGCAAGGCGCTGACCTTTTCGGCAGAGCCGCCGGAGCGCCGTCAGGTGCGGACGAAGAAGTATCTGCCGGTGTATGTCATCTGCTGTGTGCTGGGCGTCGCCGGAGCGCTGGCCGTCTGGGCGGCGGGACTGGCCGACATCGAGGGAGTGCTGGCTCTGCTCATCGTCGATGTGGTTTTCGGCGTCGTCTACGGGCCTATGCCATGTTCTGGATGGCCGAGACCCTGCCCCGCTACTACGACGAGAACCGCATCTGCAACTTTGCACAGGGTGCGTTCCACATCCACATCCCGGGCATCTATTACAACAACCGCAACTGGAAGCATATCGTGCGGGCGTTCCGGGTCTGGTCGATGGCGTCGCTGGTGCTGGTGCCGCCCTGCACGGCGGGGGCCGTCCTGCTTGAACGCGCCACCGGCTGGCAGGTGTGTGGCGCGGTGCTGGTGGTGTATATCGCCTCGCTGTTCGGGGCAATCGTGATACCGGCGAAGAGGTTTGAGTGAGGGAGATAAGGCTCTCCCCTTGGGAGAGCTGGCGAGCGAATGCGAGACTGAGAGGGCAAGCTCGTTGTGACAGAACCGCCACGCAGCGATAAGCAGACCCTTTGTCAGAGCATACTATCGCCGCGCGTGAGTTTCTCTGTCAGCATCCTTGCCCTCTCCGTCATTGCTTCGCAATGCCACCTCTCCCAGAGGGAGAGGCTCTGGCATGGCGGAAAGCCTGATTTCTTCGCCAGAGGCTCTCCTACTAGGGAAACAGTCGAACGAAGTGAGACTGAGAGGTCATACAGAGGACACCCCTCTCTGAGACCCGCATATTATCTGGCTAAGTGACAAATTATCGACGATGCATCGGCAAGAAAGTCACTTGGCCAAGGTGGCCAAATGGGCGATGCTGACCAAGTGACTCACTTGGCCAATGGGGGTCACTTGGCCAAACTGGCCAACTGGCAAAATATAACGTAACTATATTATTAAATGGTCACTTGGCCACATAATCTACTACAGTATACAGGAGAAACTTACATGCTCAAGGATTCACAGCTCGACCTCTGCGGACGGGTGGATTTTGCCCGCACGACACCGCTGCTGGCGCGGGACGAGGCGTTCTCGTTTGCCTGCGCAGGCTGCGGCGGCTGCTGCCGGGGGCGGGAGGACATCGTGCTGTCGGGCTTCGACCTCTGG
>ENA-OQLB01001232-OQLB01001232.1-human-gut-metagenome-genome-assembly--contig:-NODE-1232-length-11560-cov-2.186565_pt1 | contig 11560 bp, 17 predicted proteins | sample MGYA00242656_ERZ504813 | MGnify/ENA primary metagenome ERZ504813 (study PRJEB26092, sample SAMD00036388) | human gut metagenome | host: Homo sapiens | study: EMG produced TPA metagenomics assembly of... | reverse complement strand
TACAGGCTTATTATATGCCGTTTTGCCCGTCTTGTCAACGGTTTTCCGTATAAAAAAGCGCAACTGCGCAAAAGCTACCCGCAGGAGGGTGTGTTTTTATGTCTGACATTTTTACAGAGATCGGGCAGGTCGTGCTGACGAGCCTGCTCTCTTTGGCCGCCATGTTCATTTTTACCCGCGCGGGCGGCAAGCGGCAGATTGCCCAGATGAGTCCGTTCGACTATCTGAATGCCGTCACGGTAGGGTCCATCGGTGCGGAGCTTGCTACAAATCTCGAGCAATGGCTGCGCCCCTTCTCCGCACTGATCGTATACGGTGTTGTGACATGGTTCGTCCACTACAGCGCCTGCAAAAGCAACCGGATGCGCAGCTTTTGGAGCGGGCGCAGCCTGATTCTGATGGACGGCGGCACGATTTTAAAAGCCAACCTGCAGCGTTGCGCCATCGACCTGAATGAATTTCTCGGCCAAGCCCGTGTAGCCGGATACTTTGACCCCAACGAGATCGAGACCGCGATTCTGGAAACCAACGGCAGATCAGCTTTTTGCCCAAAAGCCGCGCCCGTTCTCTGACGCCGGAGGATATGCAGCTTCATCCTGCTGCCGCCAGTGCCTGGTATGACCTTATCATTGATGGGCAGCTTATGCAGGACAATCTGCGGGCAGCCGGACGCGATGAGCGATGGCTTGACGCCCGCCTTCACGCAGAAGGCATCGGACAGCGCAGCGAGGTGTTCTATGCCGCCTGTGACAAGGGCGATGGTTTCTTTGCCTGCCGCGCGAAATAAACAAAAACGACCCGACAGAAATCTCTGTCGGGTCGTTGTGGTGGAGAATACCGGGATCGAACCGGTGACCTCTTGCATGCCATGCAAGCGCTCTCCCAGCTGAGCTAATCCCCCATGCTGGCCGCCGTCAGTGCCGTTTGCTCCTGACAACGGTTGTTATTATAGCAAAGCTGCCATGGATTGTCAACAGTTTTGCAAAAAACTTTTTTTAAACTTTTTAATTTGCCTTTAATTTTGCCCGCCAATTTTTCTGCTTTTATAAAAACAGAGCCGTACTCTATTCGGAGTACGGCTCTGTAAAGATTCGTCAGATGGAAATCGTGTTGGCGATCTCGATCATGTCACGGTCGATGGTCTTGTGCATGGACAGCGCGACATTGACATCATAGTCAACGATCTTGTCACCGGAAACAGCAACCACACGGTTGTAGATGCCCTTGTCCAGCAGGTCGATGGCGTGATAGCCATCAGGGACGCATTCACACGGTCGCGGACCGTCGGAGAACCGCCGCGCTGAATATGGCCCAGAACCGTAGCACGGGAGTCAACGCCGGTGGCCGCCTGAATCTGGTTTGCCAGCTCGTTGGCATCAATAACGCCCTCAGAGACAATGATGATGAAGTGCTTTTTGCCGGTGACCTGCGTCTGGCGCATGCGGTCAAGGATGTCGCGCTCAAAATCGAACGGGATCTCCGGCAGCAGAACCGCCACAGCGCCGGTCGCAATGCCGACATTCAGGGCGATATAACCCGCGTGATGGCCCATGACCTCGACCACACTGCAGCGGTCATGGCTCTGGGTGGTATCACGCAGCTTATCAATGGCCTCAACAGCGGTATTCATAGCCGTGTCGTAGCCGATGGTATACTCACTGCAGGCAATATCATTGTCAATGGTGCCGGGCAGGCCGATGCAGGGAATCCCCTGATTTGCCAGCGCACGGGCGCCCATGAAGGAACCGTCACCGCCAATGACGACCAGTGCGTCAATGCCCAGCTCCTTGCAGCGAGCAAGGCCCTTTGCCTGACCTTCCTTCGTTTTGAATTCAAGGCAACGCGCCGTGTACAGGATCGTGCCGCCGCGGTGGATGATCTCGGACACGCTGCGCACATTCATCTCATACACTTCGCCGTTGATCAGGCCGTTATAACCACGCTGGATACCCATCATGCGGTATCCCTTGCTGATGCCTGCACGGACAATCGCACGCACTGCAGCGTTCATGCCGGGTGCGTCACCGCCACTGGTGAGAACACCGATCGTTTTGATTTCCTTAGCCATAAAGCGAGCCCCTCCTATTCGGGAACTATGGACCGCCTGAAACATCATGTTTTATTCAGGCGTGGTCATCACGTTATAATAATTTTTTAACAAACTCGTGACTACCCACATTATACCACACTTTGCCCCGGGTAATTATGGATAAATCGCGCAAAACACATGGATTTATTTTGCAGACTGTTCAATATCTTGAATTTTTACGCAGTCCTTGCCCAAAATACGCTCCAGTTCTGCGCGCAGCAGCGGATCATCCCGCACCGCCATGTGCCTTGCCAGCATTGCCTTGCCCGTATCCCGAAAGCGGAAATAAACTTTTACCGTGCCCCCGTCAAAAATGTTGCAGAGCAGATTTTCCACCTTATGCATCTGCGGGCAATCCCGCGCAGGCACCGTCAGGAAATAGCCGGCGGCCCCTCCCCCGCTCGTCTCGCGCTTGACGCGCTCCACACGGTTGCGGCCGAAGCTCTGTGCCGGGTCATAGGTATCTATGGACTGAACGCCCTCCACAATAAGGCGGGCTGCCTCGTCCTCCTTGACAGAGACACGGCCGCTCGCCACCACAACTGCATTTTCCTGCAGGGCGGCGCGGCATTCTGCCAAAATGCGCGGGAATACAAGCAGTTCCATACTGCCGGTCAGATCCTCCACGGTCGTAAACGCCATCAGCGTGTTGGATTTCGTGGTCATGATCTTGTTCCTTACGATGGTGCAGACCAGTGTGACATTCTGGTTGTCGAACTGCTTTGCATCCTCCCCCAGCAGCTGGCGATCGTACAGGTGGACACCTGAGCGATCTGACTGCGGTAGGCGTCCAGCGGGTGGCCGGACAGGTACAGACCGGACACCTCTTTTCCATCTTCAGCAATTCAGAGGCGGCGTATTCCGGCAGTTCCGGCACCTTATAATCATCGGCAGGCTTTTCATTGCCGCCGCTCATCAGGCCGAACAGATCCATCTGCCCATCCAGATTCTGGCGGGCATCTGTCTCCACACTTTTCAGGATACCCTCCACGCTTTCCAGCATACCGCGCCGGGTCGGCTCCAGTGCATCAAAGGCACCCGCTTGATAAGATTTTCCAAGGCGCGGCGGTTCAGCTCCGAGCCATGCAGCCGCTTGCAGAAGTCGTACAGGCTGCGGTAGGGCCGCTGCGCGCGTTCTTTGATAACGGCATCGATCAGGCCGCGGCCCACGCTTTTGACTGCGTTCAGGCCAAAGCGGATCAGATCGCCGTCCGCCGTAAAGCCGCCGCGGGAGATATTGATATCCGGCTGCTGTACCTTGATGCCAAGCGCTGACATTCGGTGGTGTATTCAATGACCTTGGAGGTGTTATCCAGCACGCTGGTCAGCAGAGCCGCCATAAACTCATGGGGATAATGGCATTTCAGGTATGCCGTCTGGAACGCCACATAGGCATAGCAGGCAGCGTGGGATTTGTTGAAGGCGTAGGACGCAAAGCTGATCATATCATCATAGATCTGATTTGCTACATTTTCCGGCACACCGTTGGCAACGCAGCCTGCACATTCTTTGCCGGGCTCCTTGCAACCGTGCACAAAATGCTCCCGCTCGGCCTCCATGACCTTGAGCTTTTTCTTGCTCATGGCGCGGCGCACATTGTCTGCCTGTCCGAAGCTGAAGCCGGCCAGCTCGCGGCAGATCTGCATGACCTGCTCCTGATAGATTACAACACCGTTTGTGACATCGACAATATGGGCCATCTGGGGCGTCTTGTAGGACACCTTGGAGGGGTCCTTGCGGTTGCGCAGATAGGTCGGGATGGAATCCATCGGTCCCGGCCGATACAGCGAGATCAGGCGATGATATCCTCCAGATTTTTCGGGCGCATGCCGACAAGCACCTGCGTCATGCCGGTGGATTCAAGCTGGAAGATGCCCTCCGTCTCGCCCTTGGCAAGCATCGCATAGGTGTCAGGGTCATCGTAGTCGATGCCTGCCACGCGGAAATCAGGGTGCTTGCGGCGCACAGCCGTCTCGGTATCATGGATGACCGTCAGGGTACGCAGTCCCAGAAAGTCCATCTTCAAAAGGCCCAGCCGCTCGATCTCCACCATATTGAACTGGGTGACAGGCAAACCGTCATTGGTCGAAAGCGGCACATATTCGGTGGCAGGGTCACGGGTAATGACAACACCCGCCGCATGGGTAGACGCATGGCGCGGCATACCCTCTACCTTCAGCGATGTGTCGATCAGGTCATGGACTGCGTGTCAGCGTCATAAAGCGCCTTCAGGTCCGGGCTGACCTCCAGCGCCTTTTTCAGCGTCATTTTCAGATCCGTCGGGATCAGCTTTGCCACCCGATCCACATCCTGATAGCCCATGCCCATAACACGGCCCACATCGCGCACCGCAGCGCGGGCGGCCATCGTACCAAAGGTCACGATCTGGCTACATGGTCGCGGCCGTATTTTTCGTTTACATAGTCGATGACCTCCTGACGGCGCTCGTAGCAGAAATCGACATCGAAGTCGGGCATCGAGACGCGCTCCGGATTCAGGAAGCGTTCAAAAATCAGGTTATAGCGGATGGGGTCAATGTCGGTAATGCCACGCAGTAGGCAGCCAGATGCCCGCACCGGAGCCGCGCCCCGGCCCCACGGGAATGTCGTGGCTTTTGGCATAGTTGATGAAATCGTAGACGATGAGGTAATAGTTCGTGTAGCCCATCGTCTTGACAACATTGATCTCATAGGTCAGGCGTTCCTTCAGTGCGTCGGTCACCTTCCCGGGGTAACGACGCTCCAGTCCTTCCCAACAGAGCTTCTCAAAGTAGGCCTGATTTTCCATACCGTCAGGGGCCTTGAAATACGGCAGCTTTGTCTCGCCGAAGGTAAACGCAAAGTTGCACTGCTCTGCGATTTTATTTGTGTTTTCGCAGGCCTCCGGCACCATCGAGAACAGCTCGTACATCTCATCGGTGCTTTTCAGATAGAACTCATCCGTCTGAAACTCCATCCGATCCACATCGTTGATGGTCTTGCCGGTCTGGATGCAGAGCAGGATGCTCTGCATCTTGGCGTCCTCCTTCGTGATATAGTGGGCATCGTTGGTCGCTGCCATCGGGATACCGGTTTCCGCGCGAGGCGGATAAGCTGCGGCAGAACGACCCGATCCTCCTCCAGACCGTGGTCCTGCAATTCAATGTAGTAGTTGCCCTCGCCGAAAAGGTCCCGATACCACAGCGCCGTCTGCTTGGCGCGGTCGTAATCCCCTGCCAGAATCGCTCTGGGAATCTCGCCTGCAAGGCAGGCTGACAGACAGATAAGCCCTCATGATGCTGCGCAAGCAGTTCCTTATCAATGCGCGGCTTGGAGTAAAAGCCCTCGGTAAAGCCTGCGGACACCATTTTGATCAGATTTTTGTAGCCGGTTTCGTTTTTACACAGCAGGATCAGGTGGCTGTTGCCGTCAATGCGGTTTACCTTATCAAAGCGGGTGCGGGTTGCAACATAGACCTCACAGCCGATGATTGGCTTGATGCCCGCCGCTTGGCAGCGTCAAAAAACGCAACGCAGCCATACATAACACCGTGGTCAGTGATGGCACAGGCCGTCTGCCCCATCTCCTTGAGCCGGTCAAACATCCGGTCAATGCGGCAGGCGCCGTCCAGCAGGCTGTACTCGGTATGCACATGCAGGTGGGTAAATTGTCTCGGGGTGTTTTCAGACATGGGTCGTTTCCTTTTCATTGGGCGCTGCGGCAGCATCCAGTCGGGCAGCGGCCTCCTGGATCTTCTTCATCCGGTGGGAAAGCCCGGCTTTGCTGACAGGCGGGTCAAACTTCTGCGCCAGCTTAGCCAGCGGCAGGTCCGGGTACTGCATCCGCAGCTTGGCTGTCAGGCGCAGATTTTCCGGCAGGGTGTTCATAGCCCCCGCAGCCTGCAGCTTTTCAATGGCCAGCTGCACCTGCACGGCGGCCTGTACACTTTTACCGAGGTTCGCCGTTTCACAGTTGGACAGGCGGTTCGTCTTATTGCGCATCTCATTGTAAAGGCGCTGGTCCATGATGCGCATGGCCGCGCCGCCCGCCCCCATGAAGGTGAGCAGATCCTCGATATGATCTGCCACTCTGATGTAGATGGTATTGGCGCCCTTGCGCAGTGCGCGGTGGGGGTGGAAATCATGCTCGGCCAGCATAGCCTCCAGCTGCTGGGACAGATAATGCCGGGTCGAGAGAAATTCCAGATTATAGCTTTTTTCCGGGTCGGTCATCGTGCCGCAGCAGAGGAATGCCGTGGCAATAAACGCCTGCATACAGCTCTGGCATTTAAAATTTTCCGGCCGGATGCGCAGCGTAGGCTCCTTGCCGGTATGGCCGAACAGCGCCAGCATCTTTGCCACCTCAGCAGGCTCCTTGACACTGAACTCATATACCGGGCCGGTCGGGCGCTCCTTGCTCAGCACAGTGCTCTGCACACCGCAGCGGCGGTAGAGCTTTTGCGCAAAGGCGGCCACGCCTCGTTTTCGGTCTGCAAGACCACACCGCGGTCATCAAAGTATTTGCCAAAACAGGCCACCGCATAGGCGGCGGCCATGTTACAGCAGGGCTTTGCAATTTTACGGCGCAGTATTTCGTTTTTCACTTCTTGAGAAAAGCTCAAGTCGGTGTACTCCTTATTATAGACTTCGTTTTACATCGCGGTGCTGCACACTGGGGCGTAGCCAGCTTTTCGCAAAACGCAGCGATCTTGCGTGCAAAGGTAATCGAGCGGTGCTTGCCGCCGGTGCAGCCCACCGCAATCATCAGCTGGCTTTTGCCCTCCTTGACATACAGCGGCAGTGCAAACTCCAGCATGTGCTCATAGCGGCGCAGAAGCTCCTGTGAGTCGGTCGATGCCATCACATAGTCAACGACCTCCTGATCAAGGCCTGTCTTATGCTTGAGCTCCGGCACATAGAAGGGATTGGGCAGGCATCGCACATCAAGCACAAGGTCGGCCTCCTGCGGCAGACCGTACTTGAAACCGAACGACACCACGGTCAACGCCATCGGGCTTTCCCCTTTGTCCAGAAACAGTCCGCAGATCCGCTCACGGTTCTGCGCTGCCGAGAGCAGCGAGGTATCGATCACATACTTTGCCTTGTCCCGCAGCGGCTGCAGCAGCTTGCGCTCCCGGGCGATTGCCTCGGTGATGGGGACCTTTTCGCTGATGGTGATGGGGTGCTGACGGCGGGTTTCTTTATAGCGGCGCTGGATCACGGCGTCATTTGCATCCAAAAACAGGATATCATAGTCGATCTTTTTCTCGTCCAGATCTGCCAGAGCCTCCTTGAGCTGCTCAATGCTGCGCACGCCGCGCACATCCATGACGACCGCCACACGGCTGAGCTGGTTTTCGCCCTGCAGGGCGAAGTCCACGATACGCGGCAGCAGCGCCACCGGGATGTTGTCAATGCAGAAAAAGCCGATGTCCTCCAGCGCGTTGACAGCCATAGACTTGCCCGCGCCGGAAAGCCCCGTCACGATCAGAAAATTCATCTTCCCCACCGCTCTCTTATTTTACCACGCGGATCTCGCGTTCCAGCACGAAGCCGGTCTTTTCCTTAACGATACGGCTGACCTGCTCGGTCAGCTCCACCACATCGGCGCAGGTCGCACCGCCGCGGTTGATGACAAACCCGCAGTGCTTTTCGCTGATCTGCGCACCGCCCACGGTGAAGCCGCAGAGCCCGCAGTCCTCGATCAGCTTGCCTGCAAAGCACCCGCCGGGCGCTTGAAGGTGCTGCCGGCACTGGGCCACTCAAGGGGCTGCTTTTCCCTGCGCTTGCCGAGAAGCTCCCGCATCCGGGCCAGGACCTCCGCACCGTTGCCGCGGTGCAGCACGACCGTAGCCGACAGAATGCACCAGTCCGGATGCTGTTCAAACACGCTGGTGCGGTAGCCCATAGCGAGATCCTTTGCCGGCAGCACACGCAGCTCAAGCGTGTCGTCCAGAAAGGTCACGCTCTCCAGCACATCCTTCATTTCCCCGCCGTAGCACCGGCGTTCATATAGACGGCACCGCCCACCGTGCCGGGGATGCCGCAGGCGAACTCCAGTCCGGTCAGGCCGAGCGCCTGCGCCTTGCTGCACAGGCGGCCCAAGGTCTGGCCGGCCCCGGGCGGTAATGCGCACCACATCGGTGCCTGCATCGGAAGATCCATCTGAGAAAGTCCGCGCATATCCACTACTGCGCCGTCAAAGCCCGCATCATCAAACAGTGTGTTGGAGCCATTGCCCAGCAGGTAGACCCGCACGCCGTTTTCACGGCAGAGGCGCAGCGTTTCACGCAGCTGCTCTGCATCCTGCGGCGCGCACCAGAACACCGCCGGGCCGCCGATCCGAAAGGTCGTATGGGGCCGCGAGCAGCTCCCCCTGCCACCAAAGGGCAGCTGTTGTCTTGTCAGTGCATCGCGCAGTGCTGTAATCGTCTTTTCCTGCATGGATGTCCTCCGTCAGAATTGCTTGCGTTAAATAGAATTTTCCAGAGCAGCCGCACCGATCACGCCGGCATCATTGCGCAGCGTGCAGGCACAGATAGCCGGGAACTTGCCGGTGGTGATGTTGCGGGTCTCATTCTCAGCATATGCGCGGACAGGTGCCAGCAGGACCTCGCCCTGATTGGAAACGCCGCCGCCGATGCAGATGACCTCCGGCTCAAAGGTGTTGATGACATTGGCAATGCCGACGCCACATACTCGATCCAGCTGTCCACGACCTTCTGCGCGGTCTCGTCTCCCTTGGCAGCGGCGTCAAAGGCCAGCTTGGCATTGACATGGTCGATGTCCTGCGTCATCTGCCACATGATGGTGTTCTTGTTTTCCTGCATGGCCTTCTTGGTCTCGCGGGTCAGGGCGCTGGCGGAGGCATAGCGCTCCCAGCAGCCCTTGCGGCCGCAGGTACACTGGATGCCGTCCTTGACGATGACATTGTGGCCCATCTCACCGGCGGCAAAATTGAAGCCGCGCAGGATCTTGCCGTTCAGGATAATACCGCTGCCGATGCCGGTGCCGAGCGTGATGATGACGGCATCACGATAGCCCTTGGCGCCGCCTGCAATGTACTCGCCGAACGCGGCGGCGTTGGCATCGTTTTCCACATAGACCTTGCAGCCCAGCAGATTTTCCATATCCGGGCCAAGGTTCCAGTCATAGTACCCGAAGTTCGTGTTGAAGCCGACAAAGCCGGTGGTGAAGTTCACGCTGCCCGGGGTTCCGATGCCGACATAGCGGATGTCCGCAAAGTCCACCTTGTTTTCGCGCGCCACAGTGCGGCACAGCTCCGCCAGAGCCTTCTCAAGATCCTGCGCCGGGCGGGGCAGACGAGTGGCCCAGGTCACCTTGCCGACGACCTCAAATTTTTCGTTGACCAGACCGGCGGTCATCGTAGTGCCGCCCAAATCAATACCAATCGTATACTTGCTCATAACAAAATTCCTCCTACTTCTTCTGCACAGGGCTTGCCGTGCAGTTGTAATTCGCGTACCAGATTTTCCCGCGTTGCGTTCACGATCAGCTCCTGCGGGAATTGCATTTCCTCCAGCATGGCATACAGGCACACAGGCCGTGCTGCAGCTGGTATGTGCTGTGGGCATCGCTGTCCACAGCAATGCGGCAGCCGTTGGCAAGGCATGCAGCCAGCAGCGCCCGCATATTGGGGATGCCGTCCTTGCGGACATTGAATGAGTTGCCGTTGAGCTCCACGACCTTGTGGTTTTTAGCAAACGCTCTGGTGACAAGGTCGTAGTCATAGCGGTAGTTTTCCTGCTCGGAATGGCCAATGCAGTCCACGTAAGGGTTTTCGGCCACAGCCAGCCAAAGACGATTCGCCTCCCTGCGGGTCAGAAGCCCCGGCACACAGGCACTGTGGATGGACGCCACGACCCAGTCCTGCGCTTTGAGCTGGCTCTGCGAAAGATCCAGCCCGCCCTTGGTATCCATGACATTGGCCTCGGCGCCGTAGAGGATCGCCACACCGTCTATGGTGCGGGGCATGGCGCTCCAGTTTCCGAAATGCCAGGCATGCGGTGCATCGGGCATCGCGGGGGCGTGATCTGTCACGGCAAGGCGCAATAGCCCAGCGCTTGGCGGCAGCGGCCATCTCCGTAAAGGTGTTGTAGGCGTGGGTGGCGCACAGTGTGTGGGTGTGCAGGTCTGCGATCATCTGCATGGAATAAAAAAACCTCTTTTTACTTTGTAATATCGTCCTGCAGGCCCAACTGGGTCAGCAGCTCCTTGGCAGCGTTGTAGCCCATCTCCTTCTGGCGGTTGTTGATGGCTGCCGTTTCCAGAATGACCGCCAGATTACGGCCCGGCATAACGGGGATCAGCATACTGGGTACCTTAACGCCGAGAATGTCATAATACTCTGTCTCAAGGCCCGTGCGGTCGTAGTTCTTCGTGCGATCCCACGGCTCAAGCTGGACGACCATCTCAACCTCCACACTGGAGCGCACCGAGCCGATGCCGAACACGCGGGCAACATTGATGATGCCGATGCCGCGCAGCTCAATAAAGTGGCGGATGTTGGCGGGCGCCGTGCCGAGGATCTTGCGGTAGGAGACCCTGCGCAGTTCAACAGCATCGTCGGCAATCAGACGGTGGCCGCGCTTGACCAGCTCAATGGCTGTCTCACTCTTGCCGACGCCGGAATCACCGAGGATCAGGATGCCCTCGCCGTAGACCTCCACCAGTACACCGTGGCGGGTGATGCGGGGTGCCAGCTCGGTGTTCAGCGTCGTGATAAGCTGGCCCATCAGGGCGGAGGTCATCTCAGTAGACATCAGAATCGGCACACCGTACTTTTTGCCGTACTGCATCATCTCAGACAGCGGCTGCATGCCGCGGCTCAGCACCACGGCGGGCGGCTGGAAGGAGAAGAGCTTTTCCAGATGGGTGTTGCGCAGGGTAGTGGTCAATTCATCCAGATAGGACATCTCGGTCAGGCCGATGATCTGGATGCGCTTGCTGTCGAAATTTTCATAGTAACCGGCCAGCAGGATGCCCGGGCGGTACACCTCCGTTGCCGTGACCTGAATCTTTTCCAGCTCACAGGGGGTGTAGGCGATCGTCAGGTTGGCTTCCTCAGCCAGCTTTGCCAGGGAAACGGAGAACTCAGACACAGTGGAACGCCTCTTTTCTTTTAGCATTATGTTTTATTATACCGTAATTGCCCGTTTTTGTACAGAGGCCGCGTGCGAACACAAGCAAAAAATACCCGCTGTTTTTTGCAAAACAGCGGGCAGACACGGTATCAAACAGGGCGCAGGGCAGCAAAGGCCCTGCGCAGGGTCTTCTGCAGCCAGAGCAGAGCCTCCGCCGCCGCAAACGCAGCGGCCAGATAGACCACATACAAAAACGCCGTATCCCGGCGGGACAGTGCGCCAGATCAAAATGGGCGGCCATATCCTGAATCAGGACATGATGCACAAGAAACACCGCGTAGGAGATTTTTGCCAGCCGCGCGCCCAGCACACGCGGCCACGGGCGGTCCA
>ENA-OQLB01001230-OQLB01001230.1-human-gut-metagenome-genome-assembly--contig:-NODE-1230-length-11582-cov-1.600175_pt1 | contig 11582 bp, 20 predicted proteins | sample MGYA00242656_ERZ504813 | MGnify/ENA primary metagenome ERZ504813 (study PRJEB26092, sample SAMD00036388) | human gut metagenome | host: Homo sapiens | study: EMG produced TPA metagenomics assembly of... | reverse complement strand
CTGTATATATGTTACATATAAGTTCCGAGTTTTCTTCCCTGCTCTACGATAGAACAGATGGTATCAAAATCAAGATTCAGCTTGTGACCATATTCAGCTGCCCAGCATCCTGTGCAGTGCAGATTACAGGCACTTGTAGGGTCAAGCAGGATAGCCCACGGAACATTACAGTTGTTTGCCTCCGCAGTTTCCTCCTGTAATGCACTTCCCTTTAAGCTGGCATTGATAATAAAGTTTGTAAAGAACGCCTCACGTACACCCGGATCCAGATCATAAATTCTGAGAATCAGTTTATACCAGTTGCTGTTTTTATCCTGGATTGCATTACGGATTGCATTTCTCTGTGCCTCATACCAGCCATCCGGTACTACTTTATCTACAAGTTCCATCAACTTCGGTATATTTACTTCCGGATCCTTCTCCAGATAACCCAGACCTGTTTTAACTGCTGCTACAAGTGCAGCCTGTTTTGCTTTGTCCATTAACTTCATGTGATTACTCCTCCTTGTTGTAATGTAATATATCTCAACACCGGTGCTTCGTATAATAATTCCTGCCATATTGGACATTTTTTATTTACGCTGTACCAGCATAATTTTTATTTCTGACTACCAATAAGATCTTTTTTGCTTTCAACAACGTACGTATCTGTCTCTCTATCTTATTCAATACTCATCCATATCTATGATATCCTGCTTCTGATTTTTAATAATTTTTACAGTATAAATTGCCACACACAAATTCAGAATTCCTTCAAATAGAAGTGAAACTCCAACCAGAATCATCATCACCTCTGCAGCCTCAAACGGTCCTCAACCAGAAGCAACAAATCCCAGAACATCCTGACAAGGCATTGACCATCAGCAAAATTCTCCACCAGAGAACTCAGTCCAAACTTTTTTGCATCTATAGACGTCTGAATCTTAAACAGAGCATCCGCAAGTATCAGAATTCCAAATATTCCAAAAATCAGATTCACTACCACGTTTCTACGTATAATAATAACGACACCAACTGCCGCCAGCAGTACACCAAAGGCAAGATCAAACTGAAATGCCAGACAGTAAAAATCTCTGGAAAAATATCCTATGATTTTTATGGCACCATATACAATAAACATAATTCCTACTGCCGTACAAAATACTGCCATTGAGCAGTCCGGCCATATGATCAGGCAGATACCCAGAATCATAAACAGAACAGACATGATAATATATCCATTCTTCGCTAATTTTAACTGTTTCATTGCATTCACCCTACCTCTCCTCCTTCCTGAATTATCAGGCTGAATGTTCATCTCAGCCTCTTTGTTTTTCCCTCTTTCTGGCTGTTATTATAACTGTGATATTTTTAACAATAAATAGACAAAAAAAAAGCCCATGTCCAAAAATCAGACATGAGCTTGATTTTGTATAATATAAATCTTGCAGAATATTTTTTCAATTTCGAGACATAATGACAAACACAATAATTAATGCTCATCCAAAGCTCCTGTTCATGACGCACGGCAAAGATATCTGACGCAGGACTTCACGCTCTGATGGATTGGATTAATTACAGTATTTATAGTTCCAAAATTGACCAAAATATTAACTTGTTTTATTAAGAATCGAAGTCAGCTCCGGATGACGGTTCATCAGCTCAACTGCCTGGCGCATCTCAACTCCCAGATCATCCTCCAGCGCATTATTCAGCCACTCCATCAGAATTCCTATAAACAGACATTTGTAATATTTGATAAGAATACTGATCTCATCTCTGTTCAAATCAAATTTATCCAGATTCTTCTCAAAATATTCCGTAATAATATAGGTAGCAATCTCGTTCATATAAACAAGAAATGTATCTCTTTTTACTGATTTATAAAACGTTCAGCATCAGCTTTCGATTATCCCTGACCAAAGAAGCATCTCCTCCATACACTCCAGGATTGACGTTTTCTCCTGTGGCGCTTCCAGAATCTCATCCCACTTCTTCTTCAGAATAAACTCAACGACATCCGGAATATCCCGGAAATGATAATAAAAAGTATTCCTGTTTACTCCGCATCGCTCCACAATATCCTTGACCGTTATCTTAGCCATGGATTTCTCTTCAAGTAATTCTGTAAAAGTCCTCGCAATTATTTCCTTTGTAAAACCAGACATATTATCTTTTCCTCATCACACTTATAATTTCCAACGGGTTTTTGAGTATTTCCATATTATGCCATAAAGGATTTTATTTTGCAAGCCTTCCGCAAATTGGTCTTACCTATTTGGAGTCAGCACAATTTTCTCAATTTCGAGGTTATCTGCTCCATAATAAAGTTTAATGTAGTGATTATGTCCAAATCCCATATTCAGAATCCGGCTTTCCTCCACCCATTTTCCATTGGTTCCCTGAACAGAAACAGTCATCTTATGAATATTATCCAAAAATACAGAAACAGGAAGCTGCGCCAACTCTCCAAGATCAGACTTCAGCGTAAACTTCATTGTGAAATCACCCATAAAATCATTGGTAACTGCCAGTACATCTGCATTCCCCTTCGCAGGATGCAATAACGCACCATCAATTACAATCTCCTGTGTCTGTGGATCACTCTCAATATTCACCAGACTTCCGGCATCCACGTCATCCTCTTCCTTCGTATTCATAGCCTCCAGCTCCTCTTCACAGATTCTGTCTGCCAGAAGCAGAATAGACGGACTCTTTAACAAAAATCCCAGAATATTTGCCGCATTTCTCTGCAATTCACCCAGAGTAATCTTTCCTGCATGAAGCATCTCCTCTACATCATCATTCTCAGGATTTGCCTTCGCATCACTTACTACCATATAAATATCATTCTGAGCCGCTACCATCGGTGCTTTCACCGGCACTTCAGCCTGATGTCCTTCGTACGTTGGACTTCGCCCACCAGTCAGTCATCACAATACCATCAAATCCCCATCCTTACGAAGAATAGTCGTACACAAATCATAACTTCCAGCCGTCCAGAGCCCGTTCACGCTTCCATAAGTCGTCATCACAGAACGCGCACCGCCCTCTTTTACCGCAATCTCAAAACCTTTCAGATAAATCTCACGCAAAGCTCTCTCAGAGATCACAGAGTCCGAAGTACTTCTTCCAACCTCCTGATTATTACCACAGAAATGCTTGATCGTACTTCCGATTCCAGACTTCGCCATAGCCTTCACCTGAGCTGCACAAATCCTGCCTGTAAGAATCGGATCCTCAGAAATATACTCAAAATTACGTCCGTTCAATGGATTTCTGTGAATATTCATACCCGGTCCAAGAAGAGAATCAATCTTATTCAGACGAAGCTCCTTACCAGTCATCTCATACAATGCATCCACAAGCTCCACATTAAAAGTACAGCCAAGAGAAGTTCCATTCGGCAGCGAAAACGCCTTCGTACCACAATCCATACGAATACCGGACGGACCATCCGAACAACATCCAACCGGAATTCCAAGCGCAGTCAGGCCATCTGTCACTCCACCAAAAGCAGCCGCCGTTCCCGCAGTAACCTTCGGGCTACACATACCCTCACCCCGGAACATCGCGATCAGATCCTCCTCACTAATCTGCGCAACAAACTCCTCCATGGAAACCTTCTTATCCAGCACATCCACCAGCTTATATCCCTTATCGCCTGTATAGACATAAGTTTCCGGCATCTCATTCGCCCTACGCTCCTGAGGATCAATCGTACGGACCGGCACATCCTCAGTCACTGCCTGATAAGTCCCATCCGGCAACAAAACAGCCTTCATCCTCTGAAACTTCTCAACCGGCGCATAAACCTCCTCAAGCTCCTCAATTACCCGGAACTCTTCCTCATAACATCCGACAGATACCGCACTTCTCACATCACTGCCGACAAAAATCTCATAAGTTCCCTCTTCCAGAACATAACAAGACTTATGCCCGGTCACACCACTGTCATCATAAGAAGCCATATCATACTTCGGAATAACAATACAAACCTCTTCCTGCTCTCCAGACTCCAGCTCCTTCGTCTTCGCAAACCCAATCAGCTTTCTCGCCGGATTTCCAAGTTTCCCCTGCGGAACCTTCACATAAACCTGAACAACCTCTTTCCCCTTTACCTCACCGGTATTGGTAGCCGTTGCAGACACCGTAATCTCATCCCCTGTATTCTTAAGAACCCCCGCCTTCATCTCAAAAGTTGTATAAGACAACCCATATCCAAACGGATAAAGCACCTTATCCCTCGCAAACGTCTCAAAATAACGATATCCGACATAAATATCTTCCTTATAATAATTCTTAAACGGATCCCCGAAATTCTCAGTAGACGGATAATCCTTAATATCAGCAGCAATCGTATCCGTCAGCTTACCACACGCACAAACCTTACCAGTCAGCACATCAGCCACACCATTTCCACCTTCCTGGCCACCCTGCCATACATACAGAACAGCCTGCGGACGATACTTCTCCACCCAGCTCATATCAATAATATTACCAACATTAAGCACAACAACCGTACGCTTACTCACCTCACAGACACGGCGGATCATATCCTCCTCCGTCTCCGTCAGGCAATAACTGCCAGCCTTCGCATTGTTATCCTGATCCTCACCCGCAGTTCTGCCAATAACAACCAGAGAAACATCATTCCTGCGCGCACAGTCAAGCATCTCCTCTGTCACATCCATCTCCTTCTGACACCAAGGCACACGCCCCCAGCCCTGACCTTCATCATAAGGATTCTCCATAATCCAATCCTCATAAATCCCCATCAGCTTCTCATCCAGATGAACCCCTTCACACTCCTTCAAAGCATCCAGAATCCCCACGACATACCTCGTATTCACCAAACCACCAGAGCCAAGCCCACTCTTATAATAATGAAACGCCATACGCCCAAAAACAGCAACCCTCTCCCCATCTCTCAACGGAAGCGCCTGCCCCTCATTCTCCAGCAACACACACCCCTCAGCCACAGCCTGTCTCGCCAATGCAGCATACTTCTCCAAATCCAGCTTATAACTATTCATAATATCTATTTCCTTTCTCCACAAAAGCCATCACACACACCCTTGTACAACCTCAACCACTGCAATGGCATTCCCAATGACCTTTCAAAATATTTACCATTTCCCATCTTATCAGAAAACCCTCCCATTGGAAACACCAAAATATTTACAGAAAAATAACCAACCAACCAAAAAAGAATGTTACCTACCACCCTTAAAGCAAGTAACATCCTCTATTCAAAAAAACTACCACAACCAGTTCCCAATTATTCTTTATGCACTTTCGGAAATTTCATACAGATTTCCGTTCCACTTCCCACCTTACTTCTAAGTCCAACACTACCATCCAAAGTACTAACCGCATGCTTCACAATCGAAAGCCCCAATCCAGTGCCCCCAATCTCCTTAGAATGACTCTTATCCACCCGGTAGAATCTCTCAAACACCCGATCCTGATCTTCCCTCGGAATTCCAATCCCCGTATCCTTAACCACAATCTGCACCTCCTGTGCCGTCTGCTCCAGAAAGATACTCACACTGCCATCATTCCTGTTATACTTAATCGCATTATCACAAACATTATAAACAGCCTCCTCCAGAAGAGTCCTGATAGCCTCCATCTTCATCGACTCTCCACAGATATAAAGATGCACATTCATCTTATATGCTTTCTCCTTCAGACTGTCAAACGCACTCTTACAAACCTGATAAACATCCACCGGCTCCCATACATAAGGCGTCTTCTCCTCATCAAGCTGTGAAATCTGGATCACATCTTCCACAAGCTGAAGCAGCCTCTGTGACTCCTTATAGATACGTCCTGCAAACTTAGGAATATCCTCCTCCTTCACAAAACCACCCTGAATAATCTCCGCAAATCCGGAAATAGAAGTCAGAGGCGTCTTTAATTCATGGGAAACATTTGCAGAAAACTCCCTGCGCAGATTCTCCCTCTCAAGCTTCTCTGTCACATCCACAAGCAGGATCACCGCACCCTCCGTCTTCTGTCCCCGTATCACAGGATTGGCGATCAGCTGAATATCACTTCCATTTAATTTCAGGACAAGCTCCTCATGTTCCCCTTCCAGAACATGTTCAATTGCATGGCGGAAATCCTCCGCGCGATCCAGGCAGTAAACACTTTCCCCCTGACGCACCTTGTCCATCCGGAACAGATTCCATGCACTGGAATTAGCCGAAAGAATCATCGTATATTTATCAATCACGATCAGACCTTCCTGCATATTTTCTGTAATCAGTGAAAATTCCTGCTGCTGCTGTTTTGCCAGTTCCAGCTGATTCTGAATCTCCCTGTTCTGCCTGTGTATCTTACTCAATAAGGGTGAAAGTTCCTCATAGATCTGATTCTCTTCCGGATGTTCCAGATCCAGTTCATTCACCGGTTTCACGATCTTCTTTGATATCACAGACGCAATAATTCCTGAAAGAACAAGCATAATAAGCAGAATCCAGCACAACGGCAGCACCAGGTTCTCCACCAGAGCAAACACCGAATCCTGCGTTCCCGAAACCCTGAGAACCGTACCGTCTTTCAGGCGCAGAGCGTAGTAGATCGTTTTTTCGGAAAGAGTATCTGAATATCTCGAAGATTCTCCTGCACCATACTTCTCAGCCTTCTGAAATTCATCTCTGTCCCTATGGTTTTCCATCTCAGAAACATCTGCCTCATTGTCAAAAAGCACCGTTCCATCCTGAGCAATATATGTAATTCTGGCACTCTTATCCTTGATATTTTTAAGATAATCTGCGCCCTGCTGTTCCACTCCATATTCCAGATAGGCAGCTTCTTTTACCAATTCATCCCTCATCTGTCCGTCAAAATTTCTGTAAAGAATTCCCAGAACCAGTGCCAGTCCTGCTGCCAGAACCACTGCGCACACCAGCATCATAGATTTAAAAAATTTTCTTTGTCACTTCTCTTCCCATCCCTTCATTATATGATTTCAGTTATATTACCATATATCATTCTTTCTATAAAATAACCTATAGCAATTCTACAAAATAATGCAAATAAGACAGTCCAGCAGAGTGCGAAGGGCAAGGAAGATATCTGCCGGCGTGCTGGCGCACGACAAAGATATCTGCCGCGGGACTTCACGCTCTGATGGTCTGGATTAATTGCATTATTTTTGAAAATTGCTATAAGTCAACAGTGTAATTTACAGCCTTAAATATACTCAAATATCCGCAAACGGTTCCCGCCTGCGGATATATATCGTCTCTGTCTGCAAACTTCGTCGCTTATAACACGAGACCTCCATCATTCAGTTAATTATTCAGATAATCCTGATGTTCATTATTCCTGTGCTGGCCTGTGATAGAATATTCCACCACTCTGCAATATTCACAGCGTGATCTCCGATACGCTCGAAATACTTGGCAGTCATCAGAAGATCAAGCCCTGTCTTAGCATCCAGTTTTCCGCCATAGATCATATCTGCAAGTTTCTCTTTGATCTCATTAAACGCATCATCCACCACATCATCTCTGTCAATGACATTTCGGCACAGCTCCAGATCACTCTTTACAAATGCATCCACACTCTCTGTCACCATACTCACTGTGTCCTCTGCCATCTTTGTGATCGTATCCGGTATCGCACTGGTATCCTTTGCAATATATAAGGAAAGATCTGCAATGTCTGCGGCTGATCCCCGATACGTTCCATATCAGAAACCATCTTCAATGCGGCGGAGATTTCTCTTAAATCTCTTGCCACCGGATGCTGATGAAGCAGAAGACTCAGACAGAGGTTCTCAATCTCTCTTTCCTTCGCATCAATGTCTCTGTCCGTCTCAAAAACCCGACGGACAATTTCCTCATTCTGCACCTTCTGGATCGCTTTTGCGGAAAAAGAAATAGCCTTCTCGCAGTAGCTTCCCAGAGTAATAAGCTGGACATGCAGTTCCTCCAGCTGTCTCTCGAAATACTTTGACATAATCAACCAAACCTTCCTGTAATATAGTCCTCTGTACGTTTATCCGCAGGCATGGAAAACAGCTTATCCGTATCTGCAAATTCAATGACTTCTCCCAGTAAAAAGAACGCTGTTTTGTCAGAAATTCGGGTTGCCTGCTGCATATTATGAGTTACCATAACAATCGTATAATCCTTCTTTAACTCCATTGCCAGCTCCTCGATCTTGGAAGTTGAAATAGGGTCAAGTGCGGATGTTGGCTCATCCATCAGGAGCACTTCCGGCTGAACCGCAAGTGCTCTGGCAATGCAAAGCCTCTGCTGCTGTCCACCCGGACATTCCCAGTGCACTTTTTTTCAGACGGTCTTTCACCTCTTCCCAGATAGCCGCATCGACGAAGGGATTTCTCTACGATATCATCCAGTTTTGCTTTAGAACGGATTCCATGTGTTCTTGGTCCATATGCAATGTTATCATAGATACTCATCGGAAATGGATTCGGCTTCTGGAATACCATTCCCACTCTTTTTCGTAACAGATTGACATCCATATCTCCGTAAATATCCTCACCGTCAAGCTGTACTTTACCGGTGATCACACAGCCCTCTACCAGATCATTCATTCGGTTTAAAGACTTCAGAAGAGTGGATTTACCACAACCGCTCGGAACCGATAAAAGCTGTGATTTCTTTCTCAGGATCTCCATATTGATGTTCTTTAATGCATGGAACTTCCCGTAATATAAATTCATATTCTCAACTGTTATTTTTGCATTCTCACCCATGTCTTTTATCCTTTCGCAATTCGTTTGGCAACCGCTCCGGACAGGAAATTGATCACAAGAACAAATGCCAGAATAACAACTGCTGTCGCAGATGCCTGATTCATATGAAGCCCTCACCGGACAGCACATACATATGAAGTGCCAGTGTACGGCCGGAACCCATCAGATTCTTCGGTACTTCTGCAACCGTACCTGCTGTATAGATCAGTGCTGCTGTCTCACCGATCACACGACCGATTGCCAGAATCACGCCAGCCAGGATTCCAGGTACTGCTGACGGCAGAACGATCGTAAAAATTGTACGCAGCTTACCTGCGCCAAGTCCGAAACTTGCTTCACGGTAAGAATCCGGAACAGATTTCAAAGCTTCCTCTGCGGTACGCATGATCAGAGGAAGAATCATGATCACCAGTGTAAACGCACCGGATAAAAGTGACAGCCCCAGTGAAGTGCTGTCACGAAAAACAACATACCGAAAAGGCCATATACAATAGATGGAATACCGGAAAGTGTCTCGGCTGTGATACGGATCACATTTACAAGCTTGCTTCCTTTTTTCGCATATTCTACCAGATAGATTGCTGCAAAAATTCCCAACGGTGCCGCAATCACAAGAGAAACGACCGTCAGGATAAATGTATTGATCAGAGAAGGAAGTAAGGAAAGATTCTCTGAATTGTAAGTTAAACTGAATAAGTCTGTTGACAGATACGGTACACCCTTGACCAGAATATATCCGATCAGAAAGAACAGTAATGCAAATGTCAGGACTGCACCAAAAGGGTAAGCAATGCAAGAACACCTGATCCCGGATGCTTAATATATGCCTTCATCTGATCTGAGAACGAAGACTCATTCTGCTTTTTTCTTTGGACAAATCAATTGCCGCTGCTGTATCAATTTGCATGTTCTGCCCTCCTGTTCAGTAAAGAAAGACTCAGGTTAATGATAAGGATAAAGATAAACAATACTACTGCTGTTGCAATAAGTGCTTCCCTATGAAGACCTGTTGCATAACCCATCTCAGTAACAATGTTTGCAGTCATGGTACGGACACCTTTCAGGATTCCCTGTGGCATTCTCGGCTGGTTACCTGCAACCATTACAACAGCCATTGTCTCACCGATCGCACGACCGATTCCAAGCACTACAGCTGCCAGAATACCTGACTTTGCTGCCGGAAGTATGACAAAAAAGATGCTTCGCTCCTTGGTTGCTCCCAGTGCCAGTGAACCTTCGTAATAGCTCTCAGGCACACTGCGATTGCAGATTCCGTAACTCCGATGATCGTCGAAGGATCATCATTCCAAGCAAAACACAAGCTGCCAGCATACTGGTTCCTGTTCCACCGAAAATCTGTCTGATCAGAGGAACAATGAGAATCAGTCCAAAGAAACCATATACAATAGAAGGTACACCTGCCATCAGTTCAATTCCTGATTTCAATGGTCTGTAGATTTTTTTCGGACAGTAACGTGCCATAAAAACAGAAGTAAAAAAGTGCGATCGGCACACCAAGAAGAATGGCACCTGCAGTTACATAGATACTTGCTACGATCATTGGAAGAATTCCAAAAATATCATTTGACGGCTTCCACTTCGTTCCCAGCAGGAACTTCAGCGGACCGATTTTCCCGATAGCCGGGACACCATTTGCAAACAGAAATGCACAGATCAGAAATACTGCCAGCACTGAAGTACAGGCTGCGATCAGAAATACACATTTCATTGCTTTTTCTTTAAAGTGGTTCATTCATTACACCTTTCTTTCCCTGTATCAAAAATCATAACCTGTCACTTTTACAGCAATTCTGAAAATATGATTTTCGACATACAAACAGCCCGCCTGCTGTATTATTTCATCCACAGGCGAACTGCTCTGAAACTAAATCTGTTACATTATTTAACAAGATCTTCCCATGTAGTAGTCTCGCCTGTGTATACAGCCTTTACCTGATCGCTTGTAAGTTCATCAACATCATTGTCTTTGTTTACGATAACTGCAATACCATCTCTTGCGATAACTGTAGCTGTAAGACCAAGATCTTTCTCCTCATCCTTCAGGTCACGGGACGCCATACCGATATCTGCTGTTCCTTCTGCCGCCATGTTTACACCTGTTGTGGAATCGCTCTGCTGAACTTCTACAGTGACGTCTTTATTTACTGCTTCATAGCCTTCTGCAAGTTTCTCCATAACCGGTGTTACAGAAGAAGAACCTGCAACTACTACTTTACCGGAAACTCCGTCTGCTGCTTCATAAGCCTTAGCATCTGCTGCTTCTTTGATATATCCGTTGTCCTCTACGATCTTCTGTCCGTCAGAGCTCATGATGTAGTTTACGAAATCCTTTGCTGCATCGCTTTCTTTATCAGATGTAAGGATGTTGAATGGACGTGCAATTTTGTAAGAATCATTGGAAACATTATCTACAGTAGCTTCTACACCGTCGATCTTAACTGCCTTTACTGTATCATCCAGAGAACCAAGTGAAATATAACCGATCGCATTCTCATCACCTGCAACTGTTGTCATCATAACAGATGTGCTGTTTGTTACACTTGCTTCATCTGTAGTCATATCTACTTTCTCGCCATCTTTTTCTTCTTCAATTCCAAACAGTTCTACGAATGCTCCACGTGTACCGGAACCGTCCTCACGGGATACAACTGTGATGTCTCCGCTTGCTGCACTTACGATTGTTGTGAAAGCTGTTGCTCCGATAACTGCTGCTGTAAGGATTGTTGCGATTTTTTTTCTTCATGATAATTTTCTCCTCTTCCATGAGCCATGTTTTTTAACCGAATCAAGTAAGTCCCCTGCTTCAATTGCGAAAAGCAATAAGCAGTGGGTGGGGACTTGCTTG
>ENA-OQLB01001229-OQLB01001229.1-human-gut-metagenome-genome-assembly--contig:-NODE-1229-length-11584-cov-2.101772_pt1 | contig 11584 bp, 16 predicted proteins | sample MGYA00242656_ERZ504813 | MGnify/ENA primary metagenome ERZ504813 (study PRJEB26092, sample SAMD00036388) | human gut metagenome | host: Homo sapiens | study: EMG produced TPA metagenomics assembly of... | reverse complement strand
CCCTCGAGCTGGACACCGAGGTCCTGGTGCCGCTGGAAGCTGGCGTCCGACCAGGTCGGACGGGGCAACCCCGTGGGCGGAGCATCCTGTCCCGGCGGAGAAAGCAAAGGACCTGCAGCCTTGGACCCTGCGCACCCAGAAGGCCGGTGCTACCTGCCGGTGTTCACCTCAGTGAAGATGGCGGAGGCCGATAAAGGCACGGCCAACCGCCCCATGGCGGAACGGCTTCTGGCTTCCGCCATGCAGATGGCGCTGGACTCGGACAGCATCGACGGCGTGGTCATCGACCCGTGGACCAGCTCTGCCACGCTGGACTGCTCGCTTTTGAACGGTCTGCTCCACGCAAGCCACGACACCGATGAGCCGGGCGAAGCGGAGCTGCGGGCCGGCAACCATGCCATGCCGAGGAACGCTGGGACGACGCGATGCACTATTATCAGCTCTCTGCCGAAGAGGCTGCGCCGAGGCCTTGCCATGATGGGCGAGATGCTCTACGAGGGCCGGGGCTGCCGCAAGAGCTGCACAGGCCCGCAAGCTCTGGAAAAAGCCGCCGACGCCGGCGATGTGGCCGCATGGGTGGCGCTGGGCGACGATGCCATGGCGCAGGGAAAAGGGGCCGGCGCGGCTCTGCGGGCCTACCGCAAGGCCCAGAAGCTCTGCGCCTCCACCCCCGACATCGCCTATATGCCGCAGGTCTGCCTGCGGGTGGCCCAGTATGAGACCCAGTATATCTCCCGCAAAAAGGCGCTGGCTCAGCTGGCTGAGGCGAAGCAGGGCTTCCTCGTCCGCAAAGAAGAGGGGGACCAGACGGCCCAGAGCTGGCTGGACGAGACGGAGGCCGTCATCCGCCAGCTGCTCGAGAGAGAATGAGCGGAAACACAGAATCTTTACAAATGCTCTAAGAAATCGTCATACGGAGCCGATATGATATTGAAGGAAAAATATGCGCGTCGCAAAAACAGAGAGGACGACCAGAATGAGCAGAGTGATCGGTATTGACCTTGGCACCACGAACAGCTGCGTGGCAGTGGTGGAGGGCGGTAAGCCCGTCGTCATCACCAACGCAGAGGGAGAGCGCACCACCCCCAGCGTGGTGCCTTCACCAAAGACGGCGAGCGTCTGGTGGCGGCGCGGCAAAGCGCCAGCTTGCCACCAACTCCGGCCGGACGGTGTCCAGCATCAAGCGGCATATGGCAGCGACTACCGCGTCCACATCGACGGCAAGGACCTGACTCCGCAGGAGATCAGCGCCATGATACTGACCAAGATACGCCGCGACGCCGAGAGCTACCTGGGTGAGCCGGTGACAGAGGCCGTCATCACCGTCCCTGCTTACTTTGACGACAGCCAGCGCAAGGCCACCCAGGATGCGGGCCGCATCGCGGGCCTGAACGTCCTGCGCATCATCAATGAGCCTACCGCCGCCGCCGTGGCCTACGGCCTTGACAACGAAGCGCCCCAGAAGATCCTGGTCTACGACCTCGGCGGCGGCACCTTCGACGTCTCCATCATCGAGATCGAAGACGGCACCTTTACGGTGCTGGCCACCGGCGGCGATACCCGCCTCGGCGGCGACGACTTCGACCAGCGCATCGTGGAATACGTCGTGGCAGAGTTCAAGAAATCGGACCGCATCGACCTCTCCCGCGACCCCGCCGCCATGGGACGCCTGAAAGAAGAGGCCGAAAAGGCCAAGAAAGAGCTGTCCAGCGCCCTCTCGGCCCAGCTCAATCTGCCCTTCATCGCTGTGGGCAAGGACGGCCCCCACCACCTGGATCTGACCATCTCCCGCCCCCAGTTCGAGATGATGACCGGCGACCTGCTGGCACGGACGGTGGCCCCGGTGCAGAACGCACTGCGGGATGCCGGCATCTCGGCTTCGCAGCTGGGCAAAGTCCTTCTCGTGGGCGGCAGCACCCGGATGCCTGCCGTCGAGCGTCAGGTGAAGGAGCTGCTGGGCTGTGAACCGAGCCACAGCCTCAACCCCGACGAATGCGTGGCGATGGGTGCCGCTGTGCAGGGCGGTCTGCTGCAGGGCGGCGGCAAGCTGGCTGGCGCTTCCGGTGCAGCGGCGCAGGGCCTTGTGCTGATGGACGTCACCCCGCTGACCCTCTCCATCGAGACACTGGGCGGCGTGGCGACCCCCTCATCACCCGCAACAGCATGATACCCACCCGCAAGAGCCAGATATTCACCACGGCCCGCCCCATGCAGACCAGTGTGGAGATCAACGTCCTGCAGGGTGAGCGGCATTTCGCCCGCGACAATAAGAGCCTCGGCAAGTTCAAGCTGAACGGCATCCGGGCCAGCTTCTCGTCCAAGCCCCAGATCGAAGTCACCTTTGATATTGACGTCAACGGCGTCGTGAAGGTCTCGGCCAAAGACCTCGGCACGGCCGGGAGCAGAACATCACCATCACCGGCAGCACGAACCTCTCGGAGAATGAGATCCAGCGCGCCATGGCCGACGCGGCCGCCTACGAGGCCGAGGACAGCCGCCGCAAAGAGCGGCTTGACCTCCACAATCAGGCCGAGGTGCTGGCCTACAAGGTGGACGAGGCCCTCTCCAAGTGCAAGAAGGAGCTGGACAAGGAGGAGAAGAACCGCATCAAGCCGATGTGGCCAACCTCCGCCGCTGCCTGCGGAAGGATAAGCCCGAGAAGATGAACGAGACGGAGGAAGCGAACCTCCGTCAGGCCAAGAGCCAGCTCGAAGCATCCGCAAACCACCTGATGGTGCTCTATGCATCGGAGCAGAGCGAGAACGGCTCGGATAATACCCTCTAAAGAAACGCCGGAAGGCCGCTGCAAGCGCAGCGGGCCTTTTTGTGTGAGGACAAACCAAATCCGCCCCGGGCGATGCGGAACGCCCGGGGCGGAAGCGGAAATGGATGGTTCTATTCTTTATAAAATCTTACTCGGTGACCTTATGAAGCTCTGTCACACCGCTGTGCGGAGTTTCTTCATAAGAACCATAGAAGGGCACCGCTTTGACTTCAAAGGAGGCTCTTGCAGTCGTTTCACCGGGGAGGTATACCTCGATATACTTGAGCGCCGCAGGGTCGGTCTCCTCGGGCTTGTGCGCTAGCCAGTGATCCTTGGTGTAGAACACCGCCGCCGTGCCAAAATCAAACTTCAGCAGCTCGACATAATACTCCTGCTTGTTTTTGGTGCCGGTGGCCGCACGCACCTCCTTCAGGTCCTATCCTCCTTCTCACGGTTGCAGAAGATCGTAGCGGCCAGCACTTTTTCCACGCTGCCGAAGGTGCCGCCCTCTTTGTAGGTCTTATTTTTATAATTCACCGTGTAAAGGCCCGGTTGGATCACGTTGCCGTCTGCGTCTGTTCCCATATCCGGATTGTCGGATACAGCTCTTACATCCATAGTGATCGCCTCGTGGGTGCCTGCAAAGCAGCGGGCCTTATTTGCCTGCCCGGCATAGATTTTTGTGCCATCCTTTTCGTTGGTGCATTCCAGCTCACGAGCCAGATAGATGTTTCCGGTATACTGAACAAGCCGATAGCTTGCACTGGTATCGAAGGAGATGGTCTCTCCCTCACTGATCACGCTCCCACTTCCGCTGCGTCCCCCGCTGCATCCGCTCAACAGCGTCAGAGACAGTGCTGCAGCCAGAACACCGGCGGCAATTTTTTTGGCCCACATCATATTGCTTCCTCCTGTATCGTCATTCGGCTCCCGCACCCTGCGGGAACTCTAAATAGATATACCCCCCCCCCCATATGTTTTTGGCAATAGAATTTCACAAATCGGCATTATTTTTGGCAGATAGTACAGCTTGTTGTTTGAGTTTTTGGCACTTTGACAAAAGGACGCCGTCCCGGCTGGGGCGACGTCCTTTTTCGATGTAGCTATGATACAGGCAAAAAGGCAGGGGGGGGGGGCTTATCGGCCAACGATGAGGTCGCGGCGGCCGCGGAAGCCCACGGTGAGGTGAGCGCTGCTGCCGAGGTGGCGCAGAGTGACCCGGGTGCCGGGCTTCTGGCCCTGGCACAGCAGAGTCAGGTTCAGGGTGGTGGAAGTCTTGCCGGTCTTGAGCACCAGAGTGCTTACGCCTGATTCATCAGGGTCTGCATGTCGAGGATGGTGGTGCGGAAGGTGGCGTTGTCATCGGGGGCGTCCAGCGTCAGCACGCGGCCCTCCTGACGGGCGGTGTAGAGAACCTGCTTGCCCAGCAGGCCCTTGACGGTGTAGCGGGCTTCGCTCTTCTCCACCGGCGTGTCAGAGGGCAGAGGGGTCTCGCCAGAGATCATCATCACGTTGCCTGAATGGGGTTCTCCACCGGGGAGGCGTAGCGCCGTAGTTGGGGTCTACCTCCCCCACCGGAACGTCAGAGTGGAGAGCGATGTCACCCTGAACCATGACCTCGGACGACTGAGGGGCAGATAACCGGCAACGGTCGTGTCCTCGGCGTCGGCGGCAAAGGCACCCACGCTCATGGCGGCGGTCATGGTCAGCAGCGCGGCAGCAGCGGCGGCGCGGCGGGCAGTGTTCTTATTCAGCAGTCTCATAGTAGTATCCTCCTGTAGATGTAGGAAGTCGACCTCTCCGTCAGCGCTGGTGCGCTGACGGAGAGGTTTATCCCAAACGCTTTTATCAGCGGTACGGCGTATCGGAAAACCGCCGTATCTGTAATGAATACGGATACGGCGGCTGGATTATTGCAGAGATCCTGTTTTAATTTTCGCTGGAATCTTTTTCCTCAAGGATAGCCATGAACTCGTCGCCGGTGATGGTCTCCTTTTCATAAAGGTACTTCGCCAGCTCGTCGAGCTTTGCGCGGTTGTCGGTGAGGATCTTGACGGCCTTTTCGTGCTGGGCCTTTACCAACTCCACGACCCGCTGGTCGATCTCCCGCTGGGTCTGGGCAGAGCAGGCCAGCGAGGTGTCACCGCCCAGATACTGGTTGTTCACCGTCTCCAGAGCCACCATGTCGAACTCTTTGCTCATGCCGTAACGGGTGAGCATGGCGCGGGCAAGCTTGGTGGCCTGCTCGATGTCGTTGGACGCGCCGGTGGTGATGGAGCCGAACACCACTTCCTCGGCGGCACGTCCGCCGGTGAGGGTGGCGATCTTATTTTCCAGCTCTTCCTTGGTCATCAGGTAGTGGTTGCCCTCTTCGACCTGCATGGTGTAGCCCAGTGCGCCCGAGGTGCGGGGATGATGGTGATCTTCTGCACGGGTGCGGAGTGATTCTGAAGCGCCGCCACCAGTGCGTGGCCGATCTCATGGTAGGCTACGATGCACTTTTCCTTGTCGGTGAGGATGGAGTTCTTCTTCTGGTAGCCGGCAATGACCACCTCGATGCTCTCCTCGAGGTCGGCCTCGGTCACGCTCTTGCGGCCGGCGCGCACAGCCCGCAGGCGGCTTCGTTGACGATGTTGGCCAGCTCTGCGCCGGAGGCACCGGGAGGCCATCCGGGCCACGGTGTTGAAGTCGATGCCGGGGGCAAGAGCGACTTTCCTGGCGTGGACCTTCAAAATCTCTTCGCGGCCCTTGAGGTCGGGCAGCTCCACAGGAACACGGCGGTCAAAGCGGCCGGGACGGGTCAGAGCCGGGTCAAGGGAATCCGGACGGTTGGTGGCCGCGAGGATGATGACGCCGCTGTTGCCCTCGAAGCCGTCCATCTCGGTGAGCAGCTGGTTCAGGGTCTGCTCGCGCTCGTCGTTGCCGCCCAGCTGGCCGCTGTTGCGCTTCTGGCCGATGGCGTCAATTTCGTCGATGAACACGGATGCAGGGGCCTTTTCCTTGGCCTGCTTGAAGAGGTCACGGACTTTGGATGCGCCCATGCCCACGAACATCTCCACAAACTCCGAGCCGGAGATGGAGAAGAACGGCACGTTGGATTCGCCTGCCACGGCCTTTGCCAGCATGGTCTTGCCGGTACCCGGAGGCCGACGAGCAGGATGCCCTTGGGCATCGAGGCGCCGATCTCTTCGTATTTCTTGGGGTCGTGCAGATAATCGACGATCTCCTGCAAGTTCTCTTTGGCTTCGTCCTCGCCGGCCACATCCGCAAAGCGGATGCCGTGGGTGGACTGGACGTAGACCTTGGCGTTGGACTTGCCCACGCCGCCGAACATCATCGAGTTCGCACCGCCGGCCTTTTCTATGAGCTTTTTGTTCATGAGATTGCCCAGCCAGACGAAGAGGACGATGGGCAGCACAAAGCTCAGCAGAAAGCTCATCAGGGGCGAAGCTGCTCGACGATCTCGCTGGAAAACTCGGCCCCCGCGTCGTAGAGGCGCTGGGTCAGGTCAGGGTCGTTCATCAGGCCGGTCTTGTAAATTTGCTTTTCGTCCTTATCGGTAAAGATGATCTGGTTCGATTCCACATCCACCGGCCGATGTCTTTGTCCTCGGTCATGGACATGAAGGTGCCGTAGTCCACTTCTTTTACCTGCCGTTCGCTCATCCACGGCACGAGCACGAAGTTGAGCAGCATCAGCACCAGTAATACAATGGCGTAGTAAATAGCCAATGGCTTTTTGGGGGTCTTGACTTCTTTCATGGGGGTCCTCCTTACGTTGCAAACAGCATACCACGACGCCATTTCAGAAACCAGCGTTTCGAGGCGAACTTTGCAAAAACTTCGCAGATTCTTAACAAAACCGAGGAACAAGGAGGCTGTCCGCTTGACAAATCAAATCACTTTGACTATACTGAACATACAAGAAGGTGCTGTCCGCAATGGTCAGCTTCCCTCGGTTAAGTCAAACAATAAGAATGACCGCTTTGCTTGGTAGGCTGGGGCGGTCATTTTTTGTTGCAAATTTTGAAAATTTATGCTGCTATTTATGTGAAATCGTTTCATTTTCATTGTGAGAAAACTGCTTGACAGGGGCGGCGGGTTTTGCTAAAATGAGACCACTTTGAACAAAGCGCAAATGCGTTGACGGGGAAAAAACGATTTTCTTCTGCGTGCAGAGAGCCGCCGGATGGTGCAAGGCGGTGCAGAGGGTCTCGGTTACTGGCCCCTGAGCGGCAGGACTGAAGCAGACAGTAGGCCCTGACGGAAGCCCACCGTTATAAGGGCAGCGATTCGCCCTAAAAAGCCGATCGTGCAGAGCGGCTGTGCTTATGGCACAGCAAAGAGAGTGGTACCACGGGTGCCCTGTAACAGAAATTACAGGCTCTCGTCTCTCAGGGGATTTCGTCCTTTGAGAGACGGGAGCCTTTTCGTTTGTGGGAAACGGCCTCGCCCTCTCCGTCATTGCTTCGCAATGCCACCTCTCCCAAGGGAGAGGCTTTTGGCTCCCCCTTTGGGGGAGCTGGCGCGAAGCGCCTGAGAGGGCAAGGCTGTTCCCCAGAAGTGCAAAACGTAAGTCAATAGGAAGCTGGAGGACAAGAATTATGATGGACGCTACCAAGTACGCACCGGATATTACCCGGTCCCCGCCGGCTATGACAGCTGGGTCAAGAAGGACCACATCGAGAAAGCTCCCATCTGGTGCAGCGTGGACCTGCGCGACGGCAATCAGGCCCTTATCGTCCCCATGAGCTCGAGGAAAAGCTGGAATTCTTCCAGATGCTGGTCAAAATTGGCTTCAAGGAGATCGAAGTCGGCTTCCCGGCCGCCAGCGAGACGGAGTACGAGTTCCTCCGCACCCTCATCGAGAAGAACATGATCCCCGACGATGTCACCGTGCAGGTGCTGACCCAGTGCCGCGACCATATCATCCGCCGCACCTTCGAGGCGGTCAAGGGCGCACCCCGTGCGGTCATCCACTTCTATAATTCCACCTCCGTCGCCCAGCGCGAGCAGGTGTTCCACAAGTCTAAGGAGGAGATCAAGCAGATCGCCATGGACGGCGCAAAGCTGGTCAAGCAGCTGAGCGAGGAGTATGAGGGCAACTTCCTCTTCGAGTACAGCCCCGAGAGCTTCACCGGCACCGAGGTGGACTACGCCGTTGAGGTCTGCAACGCGGTCCTGAACATCATGCAGCCCACCCCCGACCGCCCCATGATCATCAACCTGCCGGTCACGGTCGAGATGAGTATGCCCCACGTTTACGCAAACCAGATCGAGTATTGTGACAAGCACCTCAAGTACCGCGACAGCGTCATCATCTCCACCCACCCGCATAATGACCGCGGCACCGGCGTCGCCTGTGCCGAGCTGGCCGTTCTGGCCGGCGCTCAGCGGGTGGAGTGCTGCCTCTTCGGCAACGGCGAGCGCACCGGCAACGTGGACGCTGTGACCCTCGCATGAATATGTACAGCCACGGCGTAGACCCGAAGTTGGACTTCTCCGATATGCCTGCCATCTGCGCCACCTATGAGCGGGTCACCCGGATGCACATCTACGAGCGCACCCCCTACGCCGGCCAGCTGGTGTTCGCCGCCTTCTCGGGCAGCCATCAGGACGCCATTGCAAAGGGCATGGCCTACCGCAAGGAGAAGGGCGACCACCGCTGGACCTGCCCCTATATCCCGGTGGACCCCCACGACATCGGCCGCACCTACGACGCCGACGTCATCCGCATCAACAGCCAGAGCGGCAAGGGCGGCATCGGCTTCGTGCTGGAGCAGAACTACGGCTACAACCTGCCCGCCAAGATGCGCGAGGCGCTGGGCTACAAGGTCAAGAGCGTGTCCGACCACAGCCACAAGGAGCTGAGCGCAGGCGAAGTGCTCCACATCTTCGAGGATACCTTCCTCAACAAGTCGGAGCCCCTGTCTGTCGTCGAGGCCCACTTCGCACAGGTCAACGGCATCACCGCCACCGTCACGCTGGATCTGAACGGCCGGCGCAAGGTGGTCCCCTCGGTGGGCAATGGCCGTCTGGATGCTGTGGCAAACGCTATCCAGAGCGCCACCGGCATGGACTTCCACCTGGAAACTTACTCCGAGCACAGTCTGGACGAAGGCTCCACCTCCCGCGCCGCTTCCTACGTCGGCCTCGAGTGGGGCGACGGCATCGTCACCTGGGGTGCAGGCACCGATACCGATATTATCGTGGCCGGTATCCATGCACTGGTCAGCGCGATCAATAATAAATAAGAGAGTAAATAAGGAGCAGCTCTGCACAACCTCTCCGTCATTGCTTCGCAATGCCACTGCCCGGGTTGCGGCACCCAGCAGCCGCAGCGCTTTGCTTGCGTCTTACTGGCCGCGGCCCCAACAGCGACTTCCTGTTTCCGCCACTGGCGGCGGTCGTCGTTGTTGCTCCTAACGAGGGGAGGCCTTGGCATTCCCCGCAAAGTAAACGGTTTCGCCAGAGGCTCCCCTACTAGGGGAGCTGACGCCGCAGGCGGCTGAGAGGTTGGATAGAGGAGAGACTGACCATAGAGAACAAGCTACGATAAAAAGGAGAGTACCATCATGGGAATGACCCAGACGCAGAAAATTCTGGCCGCACACGCGGGCCTCGACGAGGTCAAGGCAGGCAGCTCATCAACGCCAAGCTCGACATCGTGCTGGGCAATGACATCACCACCCCCGTCGCCATCAACGAGTTCGAAAAGGCGGGCTTCGACGGCGTGTTCGACAAGGAGCACATCGCCATCGTCCTCGACCACTTCGTTCCCAACAAGGACATCAAGAGCGCGACCCAGTCCAAGCAGTGCCGCGAGTTCGCCAACAAGTACGACATCCTCAACTTCTACGATGTGGGCCAGATGGGCATTGAGCACGCTCTGCTGCCCGAAAAGGGCATCGTGACCGCCGGTGACTGCGTCATCGGCGCCGACAGCCACACCTGTACTTACGGCGCACTGGGCGCATTCTCCACCGGCGTTGGCTCCACCGATATGCCGCCGGCATGGCTACCGGCATGGCATGGTTCAAGGTGCCTGCCGCCATCAGGTTCGTGCTGAACGGCAAGCTGCCGCCGAAAGTTTCCGGCAAAGACCTCATCCTCCACATCATCGGTATGATCGGCGTGGATGGCGCGCTGTATAAGTCGATGGAGTTCACCGGCCCGGGCGTCGCTTCCCTCTCCATGGACGACCGCCTGAGCATCTGCAACATGGCCATCGAGGCCGGTGCCAAGAACGGCATCTTCCCCGTTGACGACGTGACCAAGGCTTATCTCGAGGGCCGCAGCCAGCGCGAGCCGGTGTTCTATGAGGCCGACCCGGACGCCGAGTACGAGAAGACCATTGAGATCGACCTCTCTGCCCTCGAGCCCACCGTCAGCTACCCCCACCTGCCCGAGAACACCCACCCCGCCAGCGAGGGCAAGGACATCAAAATCGACCAGGTGATCATCGGCAGCTGCACCAATGGCCGCCTCGAGGATATGGAAGCCGCTTACAACATCCTGAAGGGCAAACACATCGCAAAGGGCGTGCGCGGCATCATCATCCCCGCCACCATGGCCGTGTACAAGGAGTGCATCCTCCGCGGCTGGACGACGGCCTTCATCGACGCGGGCTGCATCGTCTCCACCCCCACCTGCGGCCCCTGCCTCGGCGGCTACATGGGCATCCTCGCCGAGGGTGAGCGCTGCGTCTCCACCACCAACCGCAACTTCGTGGGCCGCATGGGCCACATCAAGAGCGAGGTGTATCTGGCTTCGCCGCTACCGCTGCCGCCAGCGCACTGACCGGCTGCATCACCGATCCCCGCACGGTCTGAGAAAAGGAGAGTCACCCATGAACAACGCAAACGGTTCTGTTTTCAAATACCCGGATAACGTGGATACCGACGTCATCATCCCGGCCCGCCACCTGAACACGCAGGATGCCAGAGAGCTGGCCAGCCACTGCATGGAGGACATTGACAAGGACTTCATCCACAACGTCAAGGACGGCGACATCATGGTGGGCGGCTGGAATTTCGGCTGCGGCTCCTCCCGTGAGCACGCGCCGCTGGCCATCAAGACCGCCGGAATCTCTGTCGTCATCGCCAAGAGCTTCGCGCGCATCTTCTACCGCAACAGCATCAACATCGGCCTGCCCATCATGGAATGCCCCGAGGCCGTGGACGCCATCAGCGCAGGCGATACGGTCAGCGTGAACTTTGATACCGGCGTCATCACCGATGAGACCACCGGCAAGACCTTCCAGGCCGAACCCTTCCCGCCGTTCATCCAGAAGATCATCGCTGACGGCGGTCTGATGAAGTCGCTGACGAAAAAGTAAGTTTTTGCTGGGAGTTCGCGCGCCGGTGGCGCAGGGGGAGAGCGCGGTTGCAGTAAGGCTAAGTTCTCTTTTGCGTGCCAAAAGAGAACCAGAATGGTTCTCGCGCCTGTGCGCGGGGCAGAGCGCTTTTTCATTAAGGCTAATTGTTCTCTTTTGATGTCAAAAGAGAACCAGAAACCACCAGCGATTTCGACGCGCTGGACCCACGAGAAAGGGGCTGCTCGCCCCTTTCAGACCCCGAAGGGTTGTCGAAGCCCAAAAATGCTAGCCGCTTCGCTAAACGCATTTTTTGGGCTTCTCCGGTTTACGGCTCCGCCGATGGTGTTACGTTTCAGCAGAACTTTACGTTCAGCAAGGGCGTAAAGTCTGCTGCGAAGCAGCAAATTGGAGAAACGAGAAAAAAGCGTTAAGCGCAGCGACTAGCTTTTTTCCGTTTCGACCTCATCTTCGGAATTGTTAAGGGCGAGCAGCCTTAACTCGTTG
>ENA-OQLB01001228-OQLB01001228.1-human-gut-metagenome-genome-assembly--contig:-NODE-1228-length-11586-cov-1.579108_pt1 | contig 11586 bp, 11 predicted proteins | sample MGYA00242656_ERZ504813 | MGnify/ENA primary metagenome ERZ504813 (study PRJEB26092, sample SAMD00036388) | human gut metagenome | host: Homo sapiens | study: EMG produced TPA metagenomics assembly of... | reverse complement strand
GGCAAAGTTATTCGTCTGGAAAATATCCCCGACAAAGCATTTGCTAACAAAATGGTCGGTGATGGTCTTGCAATTGAAATTACCGATAATAAACTTGTTGCACCATGTGAGGGAATAATTAGTGTTATTGCTAATACTAAACACGCATTTGTTATGACCCTTCCTAATGGTCTTCATTTACTAGTACATATTGGTATCAATAGAGCAAAGCCAGATGCTAATAATTTTCAGTATCATGTAAAAGCCGGTGACTATGTTTCTTTAGGAGCAGATATTGTTACACTAAGCGATAATTTATTAAAAGTCCTAAATAATAAGGTTATTACCCCTATTATTGTTTGCAACTATGAATCTCACCCTATTAAAACATTTACTACTGCTTCATCTGTTGAAACTGGTAAAACCATTTTTACTTATAAATGATTGAGTCTAAATTAAATGAAGCCCCTTATTTGGATAACCAAATAAGGGGCCTCATTTCAAAAATTAGGCTCGTTTTTTATTTACAGTATAAAAAGCGAAATTTAATTTCGCTTTTTAACATCTATTAAATTATTCCTCTTTTTTTCTTAACAGCCAGTATATACCAACAATAGCAACAACGCCTAATCCTGTTACATAGGCAAAAATATTTACATCATCACCTGTTTTCGCAGAATCACTAGCAGGAAGTTCGTTTGGAGTCGGTGTTGGTATTGGGGCTACTGTTGCTTTTTCTTCTAATTTAGCAACCGCTGTTTCAAAATTGTTTTTAGCCTCAATAAATTCTTTAGCAGAAATATCACTTAAGTTATCAAGCATAGCTTTTAAAACATTATATGCCTCTTGATATATTTTAGCAGAACTGTCAGTGTATTTGCTTAAATCCACTAATGTAATACTGTTAATATATTCTTTTACTTCATCAGCTTTAGCACGAACTACAAGAGCTTTAAGTGCATTATCAAGTGCTTTGACACTAGCATCAATTTCTTCAGCAGTTCCATTTTCTAATCTTGCAGTTGCTTCAGCAATTGCATCAGCTAATCCTTTGTAACTGCTAGTTGTATATAATTCTTGATTAACTTTATTAGCTGTATCTAAAATATCTTTTAAATCACCAACAACTACTAATTTTTCTTTAGCAGCAGCTAATTCACTAATAGCTTTCGCAAATTCATCAGGGTGTACAGGAGTGCTTTGATTATCTATAATCAACTGTTCAACTTTTGCCTTAGCTTCTAGATACATTTTCCATGAGTTGATTGTGTAAAGTTTTTCTGGATTTGTAACCGAAGCTACAAAATCATTTTCTCCTTCAATTGTAATAATTGCTTCTTCTTGATTTGAAGGATTAAATACTAAATTAGTATTTGCTAGATCATAATTAGCAATTAATTTATCAACATCTGCAACTGAAGTATTATCACCATTAGCAATTGCCTTATTAATTGCCTCAATAGCTTTACTATATGCTAACCATGAAGGCGCAGTGTAATTATTTTGATCAGTATGTGCATTAGCGATAATTATTTCCAATTTACTTAAATCACCTTTTAATACTTTATTTTCAATTGCCTTGTTAATTGCTCTAACGGCATTATCAACAGTTGTTTGTGAAGCATACTCACTTTCAAGTACTTGCTTACCTGCATTATAAGCATCTCCATATGTTGCAGCTGCTGCAGCTGTCCATGAAGATAAATCTTCCTTGTTATCAATTAAAGCTTTAAGCGCATCAACATTAAGTGTAGTGACCTCAGATTTGTATGTTGATAATTCTGTAATATTAGGAATCACATCACCCCACTCAACCTTAATATCTAATAAGATTGTATTTTCAGGTAAAACAAATTCATTAATTGCTTGTGATAATGTTCCTAAAGTTACCCATTGTTCTGCACTTGCATTTGTAAATAATCTTGCTTTAACAACTGCATTAGAAATTACAGCACTATTTTGAATAATTTTAATTGTGTTTACTTGGTTATTAGATGATAAACTATAGTTCACATAACCATTAGCATCTTTAGGAATAAACATTGTTGAAATATCCCCATCAACCATATAACTAAATAATCCATCTCTTGTTTCTTGACTACTAGATGTGAAGGTTGGATTGTTTTGTGAAGGTATAAATTCCCCATTATTTATTTCTAATTCTTGGAATCTAACCCATTTATCAGCTCCAACTTTAGTTCTAGTAATTTCAAATTTTAAATAACGAGCTTGCAGATTTAAACCATCTACTTTTTTTTGCATTATATGAAATTTCATGACTTGGTAAAACAAAACCAATTTCATCAGTATTTTCAGCTTCACCTGGGTTATTTTCATTTTGATTACCTAAAAGCATGATTTCTGTCCAAGTTTCACCATCAGTAGAAACTGAGAACTTTCCATGACGTGGATAATCCCATTCGCTATCAGTACATATAGCTTTAAATGAATTTAAAGTTATTTCTTGACCTAAATCATATGTGAAATACTTGTCAACATTTTGTGATCCCTGATAAGCAGTAGCCGTAGTAAGATCACCATCAAATACATTCAATGGTTTATCGATTGAAAAATTACTACTTGTAATTGATTTCTCTTTAATCTCAACTGTATTTACAATAAATTTATTAAGATCAAAAGTTACTTCAGCCTCATTATTATTAATAATACGAACATAACGAGCATCAGCACTTACATTACCAGCATTTACGTTTTGCCACTCATAACTATTTTTAGAAACTTGAATGGTCAAACTATCATTTGTTAATTCACTAACAATATCTTTTAATTCATGAATTCGATCTAATTTTAAACCTACATAATCACCATTAGCTAAAGTAATCCCTTTAGCTGGCGTGATTTTAGCACTTTCATCTAAATAATCAGCAGTTAAACTCTTGTATTCACTAACATTAGTAAATACTTTACCATTATGATATACCTTAGCTGCTACATCAAATTCACGCATAGCAATCCAAGTGTTTTGATTAACCTTATTAACCAATCGGACATATTGAGCAGTAATATTTTGATCTGACAAATCAGTCACAATATTAATTGTATTTTTATATGTTTCAACTGTTGTCCAAGTTTTACCATCTAATGAATATTGTAAATCAGCATCTTTAAAATAATCACCATCGCTATCAGTGTTACCTTGAAGAATATTAATCTTACCTAAAGTAATTGGTTTAGATAATTTAACCCCTACATAATCACCTGGAATAGTTGTATTTGCAGGTTCCCCTTTTTGTCTAACATTATAATGTACTTTAGTAGTTAAATCACCATCAATAAGATTAGCATCACTACCACCATAAATACTCCATCCATCCGTAGTACGGATCACTTCTTTAGTAAATTGTTCCTCTTCTGCCGGTTGTGTAACAACAGTAAATTCACGCATTGCCGGCCATTTGTTTCCGCCACCAACTTCGCTACATACATAACGTACGGCAACAACATCTTCAATTTCAATATTAGTAACATCTACTTGTGATGCATATTCACCATATACTTCTTTATTTAAATCTTTAAAAGTTGTTCCATCAGTAGAATATTGTAATTTTGCATAACCAAAAGTATCTTCTTTTTTATCACTATTATTAGCACCATTTAAAATATGAACACCATAAATAGTCGTTGGTTTACTTAGATCCACTTGGAAATATTGACCAGCTTTTTCATATCCATTATGCCATGCTGCAGTATCATTATTACCATCAACAATATCAGCTATTTTACCTGAATGCCAAGTAGTAAAGCTTGATGAAGCACTAATTTCTAATGGTTGTTCTGTTTCTCCACTAGCAATATAGTCATTAATTGGTCCTGAAAGTTTATCTTGTAAAGCTTTTGCCAAAGGAATCAAATGTGTTGATCCAGGACTAACTTTAGCTGTTCCATTTAATAATTTACGGATATGATTTTGACTATTAATTAATTCTGATGATGCATTTGAGAATTGATTAAAAGCTGTAACCATATCATTTTCTTCAATTGCAATTGCTGATTCTGTAAAATGTTTAATTGCTGTCGTTAAATCTTTTAAAGAACCGGTAAAAGATAATAATTCTTTTTTCAGGTTTTCATTTTTACTATTTGCATGGAAACCATCACAAGCATCAATAATCACATTCATTTCTGCAATTAATTGTTTTCCACTTTCAATAATTGAATCACCATTAGCTAACTTAGTTTTAAACTCATTAATTAATGGTTGTAATTCTTCAGATTCAGCTAAAACTAAGCCATGACCATTAGGTTGAGGATTAGACATATGCTTAGCTAATGTATGTAATTCCTCACTTGCCTCTTGATCAATATATTTAAATGAATCAGCCCAACTTTGATCATCATTAAAGCTTTTAACATTCCATGCATAATCAGCTACCGCAAAAATAGCCACTTTAGAAGCTTCAGCTTCTTGCATTGGATTAGTTACTACCCCACTTAAATCATCAATATTAATATCAGTGTGTAATAAACTTCCTTTCCCCATCATTAAACGTGAACCGTTAATATCGTTGACAGGCCAGTTCAACCAGAACAGTGGACTTCTTCTTTCGTCAGCCCCTTCTGGTAATCTGTTTCTTTTAAAATGATCTAATGTTTTTTGTTCTAACTGGTTGACACACTGCTTCACCAGTCCAGAAATTTTCACATCTTCAGGGAATCCAGCATCATAATCACTTAATTCAGAATAATCCCCTTGCCATGAATGATTATATCCTGCTGGACAGAAAACAGAATCATAAACATCTCCTTTTTCTTTTGCCCAAGCTGATACACTATTCATCATTTTAATTACAACACTACGGTCTAGGCTACCAACATCATCACCAAGAACACCAAATTGGCGTACCCCAGCATCGTACAATTGATCAAACTTTTTAAGTAATGAAGCAATTTCTTCATCTACTTAGATGCATTGAAACCACCCATAAATGGATGGGCTGTCCATACAAATCTACATTTAGAATCATTTCCTACTTGAACCATTTCCTTAATGGCTGCGAGTTCCTCTTCAGGATATAATTCACGCCATAAATTTTTATGATATGGATCATCTTTAGGTGCAAATACATAAGAATCATTTTGAAATCACCACCAAATTTCATTAATGACATTCTATCTTCATTTGACCAAGGAATCCCATAGTACCCTTCGATAAAACCACGAATATCGGTATCAGCATAATCTTTAATTACAAAGTTACGGATTGTTGATCCATCCATTTGATTAAAAATATGTTTTAATGAGGTAATTCCATAAAATGCCCCATCAGTATCTTTTCCTAAAATAACAATTTCACCATTATTTGAAGCAACAAAATGCGCCCCAAATTTACTAAATAGACTCTCTTCAACGCTATAGTTGGATTTAACATAGCCATCAACATACCCTCCAGATTTATATGTACCAACTAAAATATTTGTTTTTCCGTCTACTTTCTGCTTAGATGTGCTAATTTGTTTATTTTTTGACTCTAATACTTCAGTCATTCTCTTTTTAGTAGCAGCATCAATTCCATCTTCATATACCACATTAACTTGTGAACGAATAACATAATCCTTATCTTGATAAGTAATTTCATGTGGTGTTGGATAAATTTCATAATTTGTTTCTTTAGCTTCTACTTTTATATTTGGTGACATAAAAAAATAGTGTACTAAATACAACCAACATTGCTAATGAAGATTTTAAAGCTTTGTCCCAAAATCTTGCCATCTTTTTTCCTCCCTAAGATTTAGTCAAATGGATTAGAAAAATAAAAGACCGATATACAGAAAATAATCTGTACATCGGTCTTGCCTAATCTAATAGTAACAATCCATTTACTTCACGAGTATATCATGACAATTATCCCCTGTCAAGAAAGCGATTACAAAAAATGGATTTATCAAGCATCTTTTGATTTAACCAGAACGATTGGTTTACTATTTGTGATAGTTGCAATTTCACAACTTACTTGATTGGATACACATAATGGATCCTGTCGTTGTAAAAAATACTGATTCAATGGGTACTCAGCACCATCAATATCAATATAAGCATCATCTAGTGCATATAATGAAAAATACTTATATTCATCTTGATACACCTTATGTGTTCCCGGCAATAATAATTGAATAACATTTTGCTGATCAATAATTCTAATTTTTTTATCTGCATATTTTTCCAAAAGACACATAACGCTAAGAAAATGATCTAAGCGACCGCCCGTCACACCATAAATATCTACTTCATCATAACCATTCTCCAAAGCATATTCTAAAGCTGCATGTGTATCGGTCACATCTTTACGAGTTGGCAATCTTTCTATATCTAACTCACTTAAAACATTCTCGTTTTCAATCGAATCAAAATCACCAATTGCAAAGACAGGCTTAATCCCCTGTTTAAGTAATATTTCAACACCATGATCAACACCAATATATTTTAAACTGTCATCGAGTTTACAAGCCAGTGCACTACAAATACCTATCTTCATTTTAGTGACTCTATTGCTTTCGTATAATCATCACTACCAAAAACATAGCTGCCGGCCACTAAAACGTCAACTCCAGCATCATTACATAACTTGGAAGTCGATTCATTGATTCCTCCATCTACTTCAATTAAATAATGATAATTATTTTCTTTTCTGAGTGTTGCCAGCTGTGCAATTTTATCAACAGCTGCCGAATTAAATTTTTGCCCACCAAAACCGGCTCAACTGACATTACTAAAACAACATCTAACTCATTCAAAAATGGTTTTAGTACTTCTACTGGTGTATCCGGCTTAATTGATAGCCCGACCTCCACATCATGCTCCTTAATATGAGCGATTAATTCATTAATCTTATCTTCAGCAACTGCTTCATAATGAAAAACAATTAATGACGCATTACTATTAATAAAATTATCCACATATTTAGCTGGATCAGTAATCATTAAATGTACATCAAGATACATATCCGTTACTTTACTAACATCTTTTAAAATACTATATCCAAATGATATGTTTGGAACAAAATGTCCATCCATTACATCATAATGAATCCAATCTGCCGCTTTGATTGCGTTTAATCTCTTCTTTCAAATAGCAAAATTAGCTTGATAATAATGAAGGTGCTACTTTAACCATACTTCCGTTCCTCTTTCTTTTTTACATCTTGTAAATTCATTAAATAATGCTCATAGCGTTCTTTAGATATTTTCCATCTTCAACGGCTTTTTTTACCCCACAATTAGGTTCACTATCGTGTAAACATCCTCTAAACTTGCATTCATGACTAAATTGAGCAAAATCATGATAGGCTACAGCTAGTTCTTCCGGTGTCATTTCCAATTCTAATGAAGAAAAACCAGGTGTATCTCCAAGATATCCACCATACATCTTGAGCAGTTCAACATGACGAGTTGTATGTTTTCCTCGCCCAAGAGATTTTGATATCTCATTTGTTTCCAATTTTAAATTAATATCTAAGGCATTCAAAAAACTACTTTTGCTACCCCACTTTGTCCAGTAATCACTGATACTTTATCTTTAAAGACTGTTTTTAATTCCTCAAGCCCATGATTATCTTTTGAGCTTATTTCATATACCCGATATCCAGCCTGACGATAATCTTTAACATATTGTTTAACGCTTTCATCTTCATCTAAATCCATTTTAGAAATAATAATAATTGGTTCAATTCCTAAATGCTCAATTACTAAAAGAAATTTATCTAATAATATTGATGAAAAATCAGGTTCCTTACAAGAACTAACAATCAGAGCTTGATCAACATTACAAATAGGTGGTCGAACTAAACAATTATGACGAGGCAATACATTCATTACATAGCCATCATTATCACCTTCGACTTCATATTCAACAAAGTCACCAACCAGGGGCTTAATCTCATCCTTACGAAATTTCCCCCTAGCACGACATTGAATTATTTGATGATCATCTTCGACATAATAAAACCCTGCTAATGCTTTAATAATTCTTCCTTGTGACATCTCTACCTCCTAATCATCTGTAGGTATTTCAGGTTTATAATTATAATAATAAAGTGTAATAGATTCATTCTTCTTAGTTACCGTAGTAAAGGCATCTAAACTTTGACGGACTACTTGATTTACAGTAATCTTTTCAATTTCATTTGGATCTGTAGGTGTTGGCAATGTTTTCCCGATTTAACTGAAAAACCTTTATTTGTTAGTAAGGTCGCAGCAGCATCAATATCCATTCCTTTAACATTTGGTACTTCAATTTTAATTCCCGAAGAAACAGTCAATGTAATTGTCCGATCTTTTTCATCAGGATCAACCTTATGCCCTTCTTTTAAACTCTGTTCAACAACTGTTCCAACTGCTTGTTCTGAACTAGTTTCTTTGATCGTAACATCAAACCCAAGTTTTGTCAGTGCTTCTTTGGCCTTATTTTGATCCATTCCTACATAATTACCAAGAACTACATAATCACCTTTGATACTGTTAAAATAATTTTACGATCTTTTTCAGTTGGATCTACTTTAGTTCCTTTTTCAATACTTTGATCAATTACAGTTCCTTTAGTTTTAGAAGATATCTCATATTCAATCTCTACTTCAAATTTCAATTTTTCTAATGCCTTTTTAGCAACATCTTCTTTTTTTCCAGTGTATCTTCAAGAACAATATATTTGCCTTTCGATACTGTTACTTTAACGACATCACCTTCTTTGATCGTCGTTCCTTTTTTAGGGTCTGTTGCAATGATTTCACCTTTTTCATATTCATCAGATAGTTCTTCAGTAATATCATCGCTAATAGTAACATTATATTCTTTTAAAATTTCTTTTGCTTGTTCAACTGTTTTTTCTGTTAAATCAGGCATTAGACTAGTATCTGGCTTCACTCCAAGATAAATCGCAAAAGCAATTCCCGCGATAACTAAAGCAGTAACCACACCAACTCCCACCTTAGCTTTTGTATCTAAACCTTTAAATTTATTAACTAATTTACTGAAAAAACCTTCTTTTTTAGGGGCTGCCACTTCTTTTTCTTCAACTGGATCTACGATTGGTGCAGTATTGCCACTAGTAAATGCGGAACGAGGATCAATAACAATTGTTGGATCAGTATCTTGGTCATGTGAAAAAACTAATTTTTCTTCATCCTGACGCTCCATACAAGTCTTTATATCATCCAACATTTCTGTTGCACTTTTATAACGATCATTAAGATTTTTAGCAGTAGCTTTAATTACAATATTCTCAACAGACTGGGGAATTGAAGGATTAAACTCCAACAATGATGGTAGATCTTCCTGCATATGCTTTAATGCAATATTACTGGTGATTCACCATTAAATGGTACTTCTCCCCGTAACAACTCATAAAAAACAATTCCTAAAGCATATACGTCACTTTGGGCAGTCGCTTTTTCACCACGTGCTAATTCTGGAGCTAAATAATGCAATGAGCCCATAATAACATCTGTCTGGGTTACCTGCGCTAGAGATTGCATTGAAGCAATTCCAAAATCGGCAATTTTAGCCACTCCACTATCAGTAACCAAAATATTTTGCGGTTTTAAATCACGATGGATAATCCCTAGCTGATGAGCTTTAGAAATTCCACTAATTACTTGTTTCATAATATCAATTGCTTCAACTACATGAACAGCACCACGCTTTAAAATCAACTCTTTTAACGTCATACCCGGCACATATTCCATGACAATATAATATTTATCTTCATCCTCACCAACATCATATATTTCAACAATATTTTTATGAGAAAGTGCAGCTGCTGCACTAGCTTCACGTTGAAATCTAGTTACATATATTGGATCTTTAGCAAGGCTAGTTCGAAGAATCTTAATCGCAATAGTACGATTTAAGATAATATCTTGAGCTAAATAAACATCTGCCATTCCGCCTTGACCAATTAGTTCTAACAATTCATAACGTTCTGCAATTATTTTTGCCATCCTATTTTTCCTCCCGATTATCAATGATAGCTACTCCGATATTATCACGTCCACCATTTTCATTAGCTCGATCAATTAATTCAGTAACTTTTTGAGATACTTTTATATTCTTTTTTAAAATTTCTTTAATTATTTCATCATTTAAGCAATTATATAATCCATCACTGCAAAGCAACAATAAAACTATCTGCAAATTCTAATTCGATAAAAGATGGGGTTAATTCAGTATCTGCACCAATTGCCTGAGTCAAAACATTTTTTTTTGGCTATGATTAACAGCTTCTTCTTCACTGATTGCTCCACGATCAACTAAAGCATTAACTAAAGTATGATCTTTAGTCAATTGCATTAATTGATCATTTTTCAAAACATAAGCACGGCTATCACCGACATGAGAAATATATATCACATTATCCATTAAAATTGCCACGACAATTGTCGTACCCATACCATGATGCTCAACATTTTGCTTAGCCATTCTTTTTACAATCGCATCAGCTTCATAAATTGTTTCATTTACCCATTTTTTCAACTCATCAACATTATCAAATGGGGGATACTGTCAAAACAATTAACAAATTGATCCATCACCACCCGAGAAGCAATTTCACCAGCACGATGACCACCCATACCATCACAGACAATTGCAATAACTTGATCTTTTACATTTGCAATAACAGTAGCCTGATCCTGATTTTTATTTCGTACTTTACCGATATCAGTCAATGCATAATAGTTCATTATTTCACCCCACTTCTTTTAGCCCTTAATTGTCCACAAGCACCATCAATATCGCGCCCATGTTCTTTTCTTAAAGTTACATTAATATGTAATCTTAATAGCTCATTTTTAAATATTTCTACTGTTTCTTTATCACTAGGTTGATAACCATGCTCATCAACACTATTATATGGTATTAAATTAACATATGCATTTAATCCACGTAGATAGTGTGCCAATTGACGAGCGTAAACAATATCATCATTAACACCTTTTAACATGATATATTCAAAAGTAACACGCCGATTTGTTTTATCAATATATTCACTGATAGCTTCACGTAAATCATCCATTGGATGCACCTTATTGATCGGCATCAATTCATCGCGAATTTCATCATTAGCAGCATGTAACGAAATTGCCAAATTAGTTTGAATTCCTTCTTCACTATATTGCTTGATCCCTTTGATCAATCCACAAGTTGAAATAGTAATGTGTCGAGCGCCGATAGCTAGACCATGTGGATGGTTAATGATCCGTACAAATTCCATCACATTATCATAATTATCAAATGGTTCACCCGTCCCCATTACGACTACATGACTAACTCGTTGATCAATATCTTGTTGTACTTTAATAATTTGTGCAACAATTTCACCTGGTGTTAAATCACGTTGTTTGCGTAATAAACCACTAGCACAAAATGTACATTTCATGTTGCAGCCAATTTGGCTAGTTACACATAGTGACTTACCATAGTCATGAATCATTAAGACAGATTCAATCAAACTTCCATCTAATAATTCGAACAGATATTTAATTGTCCCATCTCTTGATACTTGTTTTCTTTAATTTTTAAAACATCTAAGAAAATTCTACTTTCAATTGATTTCGTAGATCTTTTGATAAATCCGACATATCATCAAAACTACGAG
>ENA-OQLB01001227-OQLB01001227.1-human-gut-metagenome-genome-assembly--contig:-NODE-1227-length-11589-cov-19.716193_pt1 | contig 11589 bp, 18 predicted proteins | sample MGYA00242656_ERZ504813 | MGnify/ENA primary metagenome ERZ504813 (study PRJEB26092, sample SAMD00036388) | human gut metagenome | host: Homo sapiens | study: EMG produced TPA metagenomics assembly of... | reverse complement strand
AATTCGGGAAGCTTGATGCTCTTCACGATCTGCCACTCCGACGCGCCGTCGATGCTCGCCGCCTCATACAGGGAATGCGGGATGGTCGACAGCGAGCTGTAGAAGATGAGCATGTTGTAGCCCGTGACTCCCACGTCACGATGTTCCCGATACTGGCCAACAACACGCTGGGGGCGAGCACGTCGATGTCCGTGCCCAGGAAATCGTTCAACGAACCCACCAGGCCGTACTTCGCGCCATACACGAAACCCCAGATCAACGTCGACACCACCGCCGGCACCGCGTAGGCAGGAACGTCGAGATACGGAAGAACCTCGTGCCATGCAGCTTCATCGAATCCAACGCCAGGGCCATCAAAGCCGACAGGCACAGCATGATCGGCACCTGCACGCACGTGAACAGGGCCACACGACCAACACTGCTCCAGAACTGGCCATCACCCAACAGGCGCGCGTAGTTCTCGAAGCCGACGAACTTGGTGCCGCCGATCATCTGCTTCTTGAAGAACGAAATATAAACGGCGTACACAATCGGCACGATGAACACGAACACGAACACCACCGCAAAAGGCCACATGAATTTCCATCCACGCCAATCGGCCTTGTGCTTATTCACACGAGCCTTGCCCGAATGCACGGGCGCAGCTGCGATATCGGCTGAAGCCATTCCCAACCCCTCTCCTTCGAAGGTTGACCAAAATGTTTGCGTTATCATCATAACACCATTTGTAACATTGTCCAATCGTGTTGAGTACCGTGTTGAATTAAGGGTTTCTCAGTCACTCTGCTACAATGGTCACGAAGACAACGATGTTATCGTTACCGTAAGCGGCCCTAAGATAAGCGTTGCAAACGAAACACCGACATTAATGAGTCAAGCGAGGGTGAAATGTCGAGGCCAACACAGGTGTCCATGCAAGACATAGCGAAAGCCGCCGGCGTTTCGCCACAGACAGTGTCCCGCGTGGCGAATGGCAGCGATGCGGTGAAACCCGAAACACGCCAGCGTGTCGAAGCTGCAATGGAACGCCTTGGGTATCGTCCGAATTATGCGGCCCGAGCCCTAAAGCACGGCCGCTTCCAGGATATCGGCGTGGTGATGTTCAACACCGCCACGTTCGGCAACGCCCGCATCCTTGATTCTATTGTGGCCAACGCGGCCGATGACGATTATTCAGTCACCATCCAGACCATGCGCCACGGTGCGGAACGCACGCTTTCCGCCGCCATCGATCGCATGCAGCGTCAGCCGGTGGATGGTGTCATCGTAGTGCTGGAGGAACGCATCTCCGATTTCGTCGGATACAAGCCTCCGCGAGAATTTCCAGTCGTGCTCATCTGCGAATCCGCCGCCGACCACTGCCCCACCGTTGACGCCGACCAGTATGGCTGCTCGACCGCTATCGTCGATTACCTGATGAGCAAGGGGCACAAGACCGTCTACCACATTGCCGGACCGTCCACCTCGCGCGCCGCCGAAAGCCGCGCCCGCGGTTGGCGAGAAGCGTTGGAACAAATGGGAGCACGCGTACCGAGCATGTACATCGGCGATTGGTGCGCGGATTCAGGCTACCAGGCCGGCGTGGCGTTGGCCCACGACCCCGACTGCACGGCCATCTACGCCGCCAACGACCAAATGGCATACGGCGCAATGCTCGGGTTGCAGTCAGCGGGCAAGCGCGTGCCCGAGGATGTCAGCATCGTGGGCGTCGATGATTCGCTGGTAGATATGGTTCCGCGCTTGAACCTGACGACCATGAAGCTGCGCTTTGACGACATTGGCGCCACCGCCTTCTCCATGGTCCGCCGTCAATGCGAAGGCGAGAAGATACCGGTCGGCGTCAAAACCGTAATCCCGCCGGAACTGATCGAACGCGGTTCCGTGCGCGACATCAGCTGACGAGCGGCATGTGCTGGCATCCACTGGTACCTGTCAGTGATTCACCTGCCAGTGATCCATAGGCAATTCCGCACCGACCAATCGACTCGGTTGTGCAATATTCTGCACATTTCCAACTATGTGCAGAATATTGCACACTTTACTATACTGTGATATATTTTGCACATGATTGTCATGGATATCGCCGAATACGCGCGGCTTATCAAGGATGAAAGGCAACGCCAGGGCATCAGTCAGACCGACATGGCCCAACGGCTGGGCGTGTCACGTCGCTGGCTGATCGAATTTGAACACGCCCGAGTCCCCAATCCCGGATTCTCCACCATTCTCAGCGCTCTGACTGAGCTTGGCTTGTCGCTGGATGTCCGCAAAACCCCGCAGCCCGCCGAACTCTATGAATGGTGACACCATGAGCGAAAACACTCTCAATGCATTTCTCGGCGAAGCACCCATCGGCCAGTTTCGAAGAACAAACGATGGCAGCATTATTTTCCAATATCACGATTCCTATCGTTGGTCGCAATCACCCACACCAATATCGCTTTCCATGCCCATTACCGCAGCCGAATATTCAGGCGACATCCCGCGTAATTTCCTTGAGGCCCTGGTCCCGGAATCCCCTCAGGCCCGAGATGAAGCCATGCGATTGCATCATGCCCGATCGACAAGCGCATTTGATCTGTTGCAAGCCATCGGATTCGATGCCACCGGCGCATTACGGCTGTCCGCCGACCCGCACTTGCCCATAGATGACGATTCGCTTATTCCAATCAGCGATTCGCAGATCGCGAATCGACTACGCGCAGCCGCCCCCACAGGCATCCAGTCCGCAAGCGTAGACGAGCATTGGTCGGTCGCGGGACAGCAGGGCAAGATCGCACTGAGGAACCGCAATGGATCATGGTTCTCCACCACTGGAATCGCGCGGACGACTCATATCATCAAGCCCGGCATACCGACCCTTCCACACCAAGCATTCAACGAACACATCACCCATGCGCATTGTGGAGGCGATGGGAATACCCGTGGCCCACACCTCTTTTCACATCTTTGATGGGGTCCCAGCCATCATCAGCGAGCGGTATGACCGTATAGTGTCCGCCAATGGTACGGTGACGGCCCTGCACCAAGAAGACTTTACCCAAGCGCTGGGCATTCCCTCATCGCTGAAATACGAGGAACACAACGGCCCAACGTCCAATGCATATGCGGAAATGTTGCGCAAGCACGGTCTGCCCGGTCAGGCCGAAAGCAATATCCGAGCCTTCACCGACGGCATCCTCGCCAGTTATCTCGTCGGGGCAACAGACAGCCACGCCAAGAACTACTCGCTATTGCTCGATGGCGCGTCCGTGCGGCTTGCCCCGCTCTATGACCTTGCTTCGGTGTTCCCTTATTTGGGGCATGGCAAGCAGATCATAAATGCCACTTTGGCGATGAACATCGGCGGACGCCGAGATCTTCTTCGATTGCGCCGCAAACATCTGGAACGATTCGCACAGCGGATGGGATTAGATGAGGAATCCGTGATTTTACGATTCCACACCTTGGTGGATAGCTGCCGGAGGCATTCGACAGCACCGTGCAACCCGCTCACGACGTTATCGCGAGCATTGGTGCGCAGGAATTCATCGATAGCTATCGCAAGCGCATCATGATGGTGTACGACGATGCAATGAGCTGGATGGCCAGTCGAAAGGGACAGTGATTCGGACGGGCGGGGATTGGTCTCGCCATCCCCCCTAAGAAATCAGATCTTAAGCGGCACACGGGAAACGAATTCGCGCTTCTCGCCTGTTATTGGATCGGTGAATCGTAGCACACGCGCCACTAATTGCAGCGGCTGGCTGAAATCGTCGTAGGGGCGTGTCTGGATGCGCGGGTAGAAGTCGTCGCCCACGATGGGCAGGCCGAGCGAATTCATGTGGACGCGCAATTGGTGGGTTTTGCCGGTGCGCGGGTGGAGTGTGTAGCGGCAGATGGGGTGATTTCCCGGATGGGGACCACCCTCCGCGCTTCGCGCCACCTCCCGCCAGCGGGAGGGAAACAGAGGTCGCCGCGCTCGATGAGGGTTTCGGCGTTGGCCAAACCCGGTTCCTCGAATGCGGCCATCGTGCCGTGTTCCTTGGTGATGTGCGATCGGCGCAGCAATGGGAACGGGCGTGGCGGTTCGACCTGCATGATCGTGCCGAATCGCGGGCCGCTGATCGGCCGGCAGGGTGCCAGGCATTCATAGATCTTGACGGCCTGCCGGTTCTGGAACAGCATCTGATACGCGCCGCGGCAGGCCGAATCCCGCACGAACACCAATACGCCGGCGGTCATGCGGTCCAATCGGTGCGCTGGCGTGATGTCCGGCTCCCCCAGCCGCTCACGCAATCGGATCAGCGCGGTCTGCCGATACCACATGCCGCGTGGCATGGTGGCCAGAAAATGCGGCTTGTCCACCACGATGATCCGCTCGTCCTCATACAGCACGTCCATCTCAAACGGAATATGAGGCTCGTCAATCACATACCGATGTGGCTTACTCAACGGTCACGGACTTGGCGAGGTTGCGGGGCTTGTCCACGTCGTAGCCCTTGAGCTTTGCCATGTCCATGGCGAACAGCTGCAGCGGCACCACGTCAACCAGCGGCTCATCAGCGTTGGGCAGGCGGGGCGCCAGAACACCACGTCAGCGTACCGTTCCACATCCGGGTCGCCCTGCTCGGCCACGGCGATGATGTACGCGCCACGAGCCTTGACCTCCTCGATACCAGAGATCACCTTGGCGTGCAACACATTGCGGCCGCGCTGCGGCGGCACGATGAACACCACGGGCTCACCCTCGTCCACCAGCGCGATCGGTCCATGCTTGAGCTCGCCGGCCGCGAAGCCCTCGGTGAACGTGTAGGCGATTTCCTTGAGCTTCAACGCGCCCTCAAGCGCCACCGGGTAGCCCACGTGGCGGCCGAGGAACAAGAAGGAGTTGGCGTTCACCATGCGCTCGGCGGCCGCCTGGATGGTCTTGGGCTGGGTGTCGAGCACCCACTGAATCTTGCGCGGCATGTCTTTCAGGGAGTCGAGCATCTGATGAATCTCATCGCGGAACATCGCGCCCTTGACCTGCGCCAGATACAGGCCCAGCAGGTAGCGGCGGTGATCTGCGCCACAAACGCCTTGGTGGATGCCACGGCAACTTCCGGGCCGGCGTGTGTGTAGAGCACGGCGTCGGATTCGCGCGGAATGGAGGCACCCTGCGTGTTGCAGATGGCCAGCACCTTGGACCCCTGTTCGCGCGCGTGGCGCAGGGCCATCAGAGTATCCATGGTTTCGCCGGACTGAGAAATGGCCACCACGAGCGTACGCGGGGTCAGAATCGGGTCACGGTAACGGAATTCGTGCGCGAGTTCGATTTCCACGGGGATACGCACCCAGTGTTCGATGGCGTACTTGGCTACCTGGCCGGCGTAGCTGGCGGTGCCGCAGGCCACGACGATGATTTTGTCGATGGCCTTGAAGTCGTGTTCGTCGATACGCACTTCATCAAGGGTGATGCCGCCATTCGCATCGAAGCGGCCAAGCAGGGTGCGCTGCACTGCGGCAGGGTCTTCGTGGATCTCCTTGTCCATAAAGGAATCCCAGCCGCCCTTTTCGGCGGCCGAAGCATCCCAATCCACGGTGTAGGTCTTCGGGTTTTCGACACGTTGCCGTCGAAATCGGTGACGATGACCTTGTCGGCGGACACGCATACGGCCTGATCCTGGTCGACTTCCATGGCGCGCTTGGTGTAGGCCACGAATGCGGCGACGTCGGAACCGAGGAAGTTCTCCCCCTCGCCAAGGCCCACGACCAGCGGCGAATTATGGCGGGCTCCGACCACGATGTCCGGCTGGCGGCAGTCGGTGGCCAGAATGGTGAACGCGCCTTCAAGCATGCGGGCCATGCGGCGCACAGCCTTGAACAGGTCTGGCTTGCCTTCGTCCGCGATAATCTTGTCCACGATCTTGCCGAGCAGCTTAGCGGCCACCTCAGTGTCGGTGGCAGAGGCGAATCGGTAGCCTTCGGCTTGCAGGTCGAGACGCAGCTGAGAGGCGTTTTCGATGATGCCGTTATGGATGATGGCCACCTTGCCGTCCATGCTGGTGTGCGGGTGGGCGTTCACGTCGCTCGGCTCGCCATTGGTGGCCCAGCGCGTGTGGCCGATGCCCACCGTGGCAAGCGGCATCGGCTTACGCTCGATGTCTTCGACCAGGTTCTTCAAACGGCCGGCCTTCTTGCGCACGACCACCTTATCCATGCCGGGCGCGGTCAGCGCCACACCGGCCGAGTCATAGCCTCGGTATTCCAGACGTTCCAGGCCTTGCAGGCAGACCTCCAAAGGCTTGCCGCATGCCGTTTCAATATTTCCCGCGTATCCAACGATTCCACACATGGCTCACCAGCCTAGCGGACGATTATTGCGCAAAGCGAATCCAACCCGCCGCCTTTGCAGGATTGGAACATGCCCCTTCGTGAAAACCGTACACTGACTACCACTCAGCGTACGTTCTTCACGAGATGGGGGTGCGATTAGGCGTCGCAAAAAACGTACGCTGAGTTCATCAGCGTACGTTTTTGGAGCTGCAACAACGAGCCTTCCTACAGCACGTGCTGCAAGAAGTCCTTAAACCTAGGCTCGGTGGGGTGGTCGATGATGTCGGGGCCGCCCTTTTCTACGACTACGCCGCCGTCCATGAACACGATCTGGTCGGCGACTTCGCGGGCGAAGCCGATTTCGTGGGTCACGCACACCATGGTCATGCCTTCCTTGGCCAAGGAACGCATGACGTTGAGCACTTCACCCACCAGTTCGGGGTCAAGGGCGGAGGTCGGCTCATCGAAAAGCATGATCTCCGGCTTCATGGCCAGAGCACGGGCAATGGCCACACGCTGCTGCTGACCACCTGACAGCTGGGAGGGGTAATAGTCCATGCGATCGCCCAGACCGACGCGCTGAAGCTCGGCCACGGCCAGGTCACGGGCGGCTTTCTTGGACTGGTGCTGCACGTGAATCGGGGCTTCCATCACGTTTTCCAGCGCGGTCATGTGCGGGAACAGGTTGAAGCGCTGGAACACCATGCCGAGGCGAGAACGCTGTGCGGCGATCTCCTTATCGTCCAGGGTCTGCAGCATGTCCTGGCCGTTTTTGGTCACGTGCTTGTAGCCGATGAGTTCGCCGTCCACCTCGATGGAACCGCCGGTCAGGGTTTCCAGCTGGTTGATCAGACGCAGGAACGTGGACTTGCCGGAACCGGAGGGCCCCAGAATCACGGTCACAGTACCGGGCATAACGGTTAGATCGATGCCCTTGAGCACATGCAGCGGCCCAAACGCCTTGTGCACCTGCACGGCCTTGACAGCAGGAATCACGGAACCGTCAGCCGCCTTGCGCACGACCGGGGCAACACTGGTGATGTCATTCGTAGTCATAATCGCGCTCCCGCCTTATGCATTCAATCCGACAAATGTGGTCTGGTTGAGCTTGTCCACGTCATCCTTCGGTTCACCGTCGGTCTTACCCGGCAATGGCGGCTGCTTGCCCTTGGTGCCCACCGGGCGGGCGTTGAAGCCCTTGCCGAAGTGCGCCTCAAGGCGGGACTGCACAACCATCAGAATGGAGGTGATCAGCAGGTACCAGAAGCAGGCCACGAGAAGCAGCGGAATCGGCTTGTAGATACGGTTGGCGATGGCGTTGGTGGCGAACTGCAGTTCGAGGGTGAACGGCACGGCGGTGACCAGCGAGGTGGTCTTCAGCATGCCGATGGTCTCGTTGCCGGTGGGCGGGATGATGATGCGCATAGCCTGCGGCAGCACGATGCGGCGCATGATGAGCGTGCGGTTCATGCCCAATGCCTTGGCCGCCTCGGTCTGGCCGGGGTCCACGGCTTCAAGGCCGGCACGCACGATTTCGGACAGGTAGGCGGCCTCGTTCAGAGCCAAACCAATCCATGCGGCGTTGAATGCGGTGACCACCACGTTGGAGTCGATGCTCCAGAACTCCACCGAGGTGAACGGAATGCCGAGGCTAATCTTGGGAATCAGCACGGCGAACAGACCCCAGAAAATGAGCTGCGTGTACACAGGCGTGCCGCGGAAGAACCAGATGAAGAACCAGCTGACGCCGCGCAGCACCGGATTGATGGATTTGCGCATGATGGCGAGAATCACCGACAGGATGATCGCCACGACCATGGAGATCACGGTGAGCTCCAAGGTATAGCGAATGCCTTCAAGCACGTTCTCGTTGAACAGGTACTTCCAGACGGTGGGCCAATCCAGTCGCGGATTGGTAATCAAGCTTGAATGAGCATCGCGGCGAGCAGCACCACGATCACTGCGGCCACAATCGGCCGGGGCGCTTGACCGGCAGCGCTTGATGCGGTTGGGGATGTTCACTCCCTCACCGTCGACTTCTTTCTTCGCCATAATTTGGTTCCTTGGACGTGTTGGGCAGCCTGAACTGCAAGTTGCAACTAGCGTTGAACCTTAGTGTACGAATGGGGCGACTGTGTTACAAACAGTGCGCCCCATTCGAATTTTCGCGACAGCTTGTCGGCTATTCGACGGCCGGGTTGATTTCGGCCTTGTCCAGTGCGCCGGATTCGACGCCCCAGTGCTGGAGGATCTTGGTGTAGGTGCCGTCGTCCATAAGCTTTTGCATGGCCTTCTGCACGGCTTCGGTGGTCTGGGAATCGCCCTTTTTGATGGCGATGGCGTTCGGCACTTCATCGAAGTCCTTGCCGAGCTGTTCCAGCTGACCATCGGTCTGGGCAATGGCGTAGCCGACAACCGGGGAATCGGCGAAGAAGACGTCGGCCTTGCCGGTCACCACAGCGGTGGTGGCGTCGGTCTGCTGCTTGGAGGACTGGATGGTGATGTCTTTCTTGCGTCCGCCTTGCACTGCTTGGCGGTCTTGTTGATGGCCTCTTCCTCGACGGTGCCGGTCTCGACGGCAACGTTCAGACCGCACAGGTCGTTCTCATCGACGTTCTTGGGGTTGCCTGCGGCCACTGCATAGCCCATGCCTGCGGTGAAGTAGGAGACGAAGTCGACGGATTCCATGCGCTCCTTGGTGATGGTGAAGGCAGCGATGCCCAGATCGTACTTGGAGCCGATGGCCGGAATGATCGTATCGAAGTTGGAGGAGACGATTTCGGTATCGAGACCGAAGATGTTGCCCATGGCGCGGGCAAGATCCATGTCGTAGCCGATCTGGGTCTTGCCGTCGGCGTCGAGGAATTCGGCCGGGGCGTAGGAGGGGTTGGTGCCGATGGTGAGCTTGCCGTCCTTGGTCACGGATTCAGGCAGCAGTGCGGCGATTGCATCGTCCTTCTTCACGGAGCTCACGTCGTAGCTGGTGATGGTGACCGACTTGGAGGAACCGCCCTTATCGGAACCGGAGTCACCCGCCTTGTCGGAGGTGCCGCAAGCCGCGGCGGAGAACAGCATGGCCACGCTCAAGGCGGCGGCCGCAATGGTCTTCAGCTTGTTGAACTGCATGATCTCTCTCTTCTTCTCTGTGGAGCCGCCCTATAGCGACTATCAACAATCAGGTATAAATATACATTATAGCGTATACATATACAAATGCTCCCGCTGGGAGGCCGCCGCATAAGAATACAACTGCTGGTGGCTGTTATGCTACAGACCACCCTCAGTCGCCTTCGGCGACAGCTCCCGCCAGCGGGAACGAACAGGGACACCTGGCAATCAGGCGGCGTCGGCCGGGTTGATCTCAGCCTTGTCGATGGCACCGGAACCAACACCCCAAGTGTCGAGGATCTTCTTGTAGGTGCCGTCGTCCATCAGCTTCTGGATGGCCTTCTGCACGGCTTCGGCGGTCTTGGTATCGCCCTTCTTGATGGCCACGGCCTCGGGCACCCCGCCGGCGTCTTCACCGAGCGTCTCCAAGGTGTCGCCGGTCTGCTTGATGGCGTAGGCGGACACCGTGGAATCGGCGTAGAAGATGGAGCCTTGCCGGAAGCCACGGCGGTGGTCACATCGGTCTGCAGCTTGGAGACTGGATGTCGATGGCATCCTTGCCGTCCGCCTTGCACTGCTCGTTGGCCTTGTTGACTTCCTCTTCCTGGGTGGTACCGGTCTGCACGGCCACCTTCACGCCGCACAGGTTCGAGGAGTCGACCTTGTTCGGGTTGCCCTTCTGCACCACGTAGGTGGAACCGGCCTTGAAGTAGGTGACGAAGTCGACGGCCTGCATGCGCTCTTTGGTCACGGTGAAGGAGGAGATGCAAGGTCGTACTTGGAGCCCACGGACGGAATGATGGAGTCGAAGGTAGAGGAGATGGTTTCTTCCTTCAGGCCGAATACGGCGGCGATGGCCTTGGACAGGTCGACGTCGAAGCCGACCGGGGTCTTGCCGTCTTCGGCCAGGAATTCGGCCGGAGCGTAAGAGGTATCGGTGCCGACGGTCAGCGTGCCGTCGCTGGTGACGGAATCAGCAGCAGTGCGGCTATCTCGTCGTCCTTCTGGATGCTGCTGGTGTCGAAGCCTTGAATCGAAGTGCTGGACGAGTCCTTGGATGAATCGCCGCTCTTGGCTGCGGTGTCGGTGCTGTCAGTCGTGCCACAGGCTGCCAAGGCGATCAGCATGGCCGCGCTCAGGGCGGCGGCCGCAGCGGATTGTATTCCCTTGCTTAGAGACATTGGATTTCCTCTCTCCGGATAGTCAGCTGGGCGGGTATGTTTCCCAGATGGTTCCAGAGCGTAGGAGTGCAATGCTACGGAAGCGTTAATCGTGGGCGAAATGGCCCACAACGTGGACATCCTACTCTTGGCTCCCCTCCGGAGGGAGCAAGGGACGGGATTAGTGGCGCATGTTGGCGTAGCGCATGGCGCGTAGGGCTTCGCGCTTGTCCTGCTCTTCGCGCAGGGCCTGACGTTTGTCGAATTCCTTCTTGCCTCGGGCCAGTGCGATCTCCGCCTTGACGCGACCGTCCTTGAAGTACAGGCTCAGCGGCACAATCGTGTATCCCTTGGCCTCGATGCCGCGGGCGAGCTTGGTGATCTGCAGTCGGTGCAGCAGCAGCTTGCGCTTGCGCTTGGGCGCATGGTTGTTCCATGTGCCGTTCAGGTATTCGGGGATGTTCGCGCCCTCCAGCCACATCTCGCCGCGGCGGTCGATGGAGATGAACGCCTCGGACAGCGATGCGCGGCCTTCGCGCAACGACTTGACCTCGGTGCCGGTCAGGGCCAGCCCTGCCTCGTACTTGTCTTCGATGGCATAGTCATGCCGGGCCTTCTTGTTCTGTACGATGAGTTTCTCACCGGTTTCCTTGGGCATGTCTCCTCCTTTCGTGGGCAATAACTCGTGAGTAGCAACTCGTGGGTAGCAACTCGTGGGTAGCAACGCAACATCCGACGATATCACGGACCGGCCTCGAATACGAAAAGGGTTCCTCTTCAAGAGGAACCCTTCAACCGCATATATCGGCCGAACCAACCGGTCAGTGGACGAACCAGTACTGACCCAAATTGGTCAAGGTGCGGTAGTGCATGTTCCACGGACCACCCCAGTTCATTTCGGAGATCTGGAATGTGCCGTCGCCATACACGGCTTCGACTACGGCAACATGGCCATAGGTGCCGTCGGCGCCATCCTGGCCGGGCAGGAAGGAGAGTGCGGCGCCGACCTGCGGCGTGTGGTCCA
>ENA-OQLB01001226-OQLB01001226.1-human-gut-metagenome-genome-assembly--contig:-NODE-1226-length-11591-cov-3.670185_pt1 | contig 11591 bp, 14 predicted proteins | sample MGYA00242656_ERZ504813 | MGnify/ENA primary metagenome ERZ504813 (study PRJEB26092, sample SAMD00036388) | human gut metagenome | host: Homo sapiens | study: EMG produced TPA metagenomics assembly of... | reverse complement strand
AGAACGGCCTGCGGCCCCTACCACTACCCCCCGCAAAACATTCAAAACAACCAACAAAAGAATGAGATAGGGATTAAGGATTCATCCTTCATCTCCATTTTTCATCTTATAAACAGTAACTCGCGATATTTGGGCAACGTCCACATCTGATTGTCGACGATGAGTTCCAGCTTGTCGATGTGGTAACGGATTTCCTCCATCATCGGTACGATGTTGTCGTGGTAGGCGATGGCTTTTTCACGTTCACTCTCAATTTTGTTGGCCACTTTGCGCGCCTCGATCATGGCATCCACATGCTCCTTGATGAAGGCGGTACGGTCGGCAATCTCTTCGATGAGTTCCAGATTCTTGGCAGACAGTTTTGCAGCCTTCTCTGCGGGGAACAGGTCTTTCATCTTGTAGACGTTGTCAATCAAATCCGACTGATACTGTGTAGCTACGGGGATAATGTGGTTCATGGCCAAATCTCCGAGCACGCGGGCTTCAATCTGTATTTTCTTGGTGTACATTTCCCATTTCACCTCGTTGCGGGCTTCCAGTTCCTTCTTCGTCATGACACCGATGGACTCGAACATCCGGATGCTCTCCGGTTTCAGGTAGTTGTCGAAAATGACGGGAACACTTGTCTCGCAGTCCAGACCGCGGCGGGCTGCTTCGGCTTTCCATTCATCGCTGTAACCGTTGCCGTCAAAGTGGATGGGTTTGCAGACTTTGATGTACCGGCGGATGACTTCGAGGATGGCGGAGATTTTCGGCTCCCCCTTTTCAATCAGTTCGTCCACATCTTTCTTGAATTCCACCAACTGCTCGGCAAGGGCGGAGTTCAGCGCAATCATGGCACTGGCGCAGTTGGCCTCGGAACCCACGGCGCGGAACTCGAAGCGGTTGCCGGTGAAGGCGAACGGGCTGGTGCGGTTGCGGTCGGTATTGTCTATCATCAGTTCCGGAATCTGCGGGATGTCCAGCTTCATGCCTTGCTTGCCGCTGAGGCTGACGAGGTCGTCCTTGGTGCTCTCTTCGATGTGTTCCAGCACCTGGCTCAACTGCTTGCCCAGGAAGGAAGAGATGATGGCCGGAGGCGCTTCGTTGGCACCCAGCCGGTGGGCGTTCGTCGCACTGGAGATGGAGGCTTTCAGCAATCCGTTGTGACGGTATACGGCCATCAGCGTATTCACTACGAAGGTGATGAAACGCAGGTTCTCTTCGGGCAGTTTGCCGGGTGCGTGGAGCAGGATACCGGTGTCCGTACCCAGCGACCAGTTATTATGCTTGCCGCTACCGTTGACACCCTTGAAGGGCTTTTCGTGCAGCAGTACGCGGAAACCGTGGTTACGTGCCACTTTACGCATCAAGGCCATGATGAGCATGTTGTGGTCTACCGCCAGGTTGCATTCCTCGAAGACGGGAGCCAGCTCGAACTGGTTGGGAGCCACTTCGTTGTGACGGGTCTTGACGGGGATGCCGAGTTTCAGCGCTTCGATTTCCAGTTCCTTCATGAAAGCGGCCACACGGCTGGGGATAGCCCCGAAGTAGTGGTCTTCCAACTGCTGGTTCTTGGCGCTGTCATGGCCCATCAGCGTGCGTCCGGTCATCAGCAGGTCGGGGCGTGCGGCGTACAACCCTTCGTCAACCAGAAAATATTCCTGCTCCCAGCCCAGATAGGCAACCACTTTCTTTACTTCCGGATTGAAATAGTGGCATACGTCGACGGCACCTTGTCTACGGCACGCAGGGCTTTCAGCAACGGTGCCTTGTAGTCCAGAGACTCACCGGTATAGGCGATGAAAATAGTCGGGATGCAGAGCGTGTCGTCTACGATGAATGCCGGGGAGGAGGGGTCCCATGCCGAGTAGCCACGTGCCTCGAACGTATTGCGGATACCGCCGTTCGGGAAACTGGAAGCGTCCGGTTCCTGCTGCACGAGCAGTTTGCCGGTGAATTCCTCCATCACGCCGCCTTTGCCGTCGTGTTCCACAAAAGCATCGTGCTTTTCGGCAGTACCTTCGGTCAGCGGATGAAACCAGTGCGTATAGTGGGTCGCCCCCATTTCAACCGCCCATTTCTTCATACCTGCGGCAACCTCGTCGGCTATGCTGCGGTCCAGCGGAGCTCCGTTGTCAATCACATCCGTCAGTTTGGCATACACCTTGCTCGGCAGATAGCGGAACATCTTCTCCTTGTTGAATACATACTTGGCAAAATACTCTGACGGACGTTCCGCCGGGACTGCCACTGCAACGGGTTTCTTCTTGAACGCCGTTTCTACTACTCTGAATCTCAATTTTGACATAATACCTTAGAGTTGTAATTGTTGGTTTAATAAAATATGAAATCATTATGCACCGTAGGCAGACTCGCCGTGTTCGTAAATGTCGAGTCCTTCTTCCTCCACACGTTTGGAAACGCGGAGGCCGTGGATTTTGTCGAGTCCTTTGAAGATGATGAATCCCATGCCTGCTGCCCATGCGCCTACTACGAGTGCACCGAATACCTGCGCTCCGAGAAAGCTCCAGCCTGCACCGTAAAACAGTCCCTCACTGGTGGAAAACAGTCCGGTGAGGATGGTTCCCGTGAAACCGCAGACGCCGTGTACGGAACTGGCCCCTACGGGGTCGTCAATTTTCAGTGTCCGGTCGATGAATTCCACCGAATAAATCATCAGGATGCCGCAGATGGTGCCGATGATTACCGACGAAGGGAGAAACCATGTCACAACCGGCCGTGATGCCTACCAATCCGGCCAGAATGCCATTCAGTGTCAGAGACAAGGAGGGTTTGCCATATTTCATCCAGCTTACCGCCAATGCAAAGAAACCGCCTGCGCAGGCTGCCAGATTGGTGGTGAGGAATACATGCGAGATGGCCCTTGCATCGTCCGTAGTGGCTGCTGCCAACTGTGAACCGGGGTTGAAGCCGAACCATCCGAACCAAAGGATGAATACACCAGTGCCGCAATCGTGAGGTTATGTCCCGGAATGGCTCTTGACTTGCCGTCTTTGCCGTATTTCCCGATGCGCGGGCCGAGGATGGCCGCACCTACCAGGGCAATCCAGCCGCCTACGGAGTGGACGATGGTGGAACCTGCGAAGTCATGGAAAGTTGTTCCGAATGTTTCCATCATGAAGGACCTGCCTCACCGTTCATCAGCCAGCCGCCGCCCCAAGTCCAGTGACCGGAAACGGGATAAATCAGCACACTGATGAAGATGGTGTAAACCAGGTACATGGAGAATTTGGTACGTTCTGCCATAGCGCCGGACACGATGGTGGCAGCCGTTGCGCAGAATACAGTCTGGAATACCAGGAAACCTTCCGTGGGAAGCCCGCCTCCGTCGTAGAACGAGAGGTCGAAGAAATGGGGCATTCCTATGAATCCGCCTGCACCGAACATCAGTCCGAAACCGATGAACCAGTAGAGCAGGCTGCCAAACATGAAGTCAACGAAGTTCTTCATCAGGATATTGGCCGTATTTTTTACTCTGGTGAAACCGGCTTCGACCAGTGCAAAGCCCGGTTGCATGAAGAATACCAGCATGGCTGCAAGCAGCATCCATACAGTGTTCAGTCCGTTGGTCAGTTCACCTACCGTATCGGGAGTGGCAATGGCTGTACTGTCTGTGGTTGAGGTGGCTTGTGCAAATATATCTGTAGTGAAGCAGAATGCTATGGATATGGCAAGGGCCATACGCAGTCTGTAGAGACTGCATTTACTATGTTTGTCCATAATTTCTTGTTGCTTTTAGTTGTATTGTATTTTCTTGGTTGTGGTTTGTAGCTGCCCGTTATCTTTCTTGTTCGGCATTGTAGAGTGCGATGTCGCCTCTCTCTGCAGTACGTATGCGTATGGCATCCTCAATGGGGATGACGAAGATACGTCCGTCGCCGATTTCACCGGTTTGTGCAGATTTGATGATGGCTTGTACGGTCTTTTCCGCATTCTTGTCGCGCACCACGATGGAGATAAGGATGCGCTCGATGGAACTGGTGTCGTACATGACACCACGGTAGATACGGGCTTGTCTGGATTTCCCGATGCCCCGTACATCATAATAGGAGAACCATTCGATGTCCGCTTCGAGCAGCGCGTCCTTCACGTCCTCGAACTTGGTCTTTCGGATAATAGCTTCAATCTTTTTCATACCTTAAATAATTTACGATTAGACAATTTACGATTTACTATTTGCCTTTCGGCGTGTATAAATCATAGTTCTTTGCTTTTAGAAGCTTAGTCCGACTACGAAATAGGCACCTTCAGACCTTGGATTCCAGGTTGCTTTGGCAAACAACGGGAGGGAGAAGGAATCGGTGATTTTGATGTCTTTTGATACTCCCAGGCTGACGTCGCATACGGCAAATCCGTTGGCTCCATAGAAGTCCGTGGCCCAAGGGGTAGCGCCTATCTCGGCCGTCCAGTCCAGACCGCCCAGTGTGAAGGGGGCTGCCACGGAGATGTAGGATGAATAAGCACGGTCACCGTCTTTGTCAATACCGTCGTCGCCTGCAAAGTTGGTGTACCAGTTATGGCTACGGGGCCGAAATCATAGCCGATTTGCGCTTCGAACAGATGTGAGTTGGCAGCATTGTGTGCACCGTACTGGAAGTATTTGGCTGTCACCCCATCTCCGGTCACATTGTACCAGTAGTCCGTCACCGATACGCTGAAGCCTCCGGTTGAATATCCCAGTATGAGGTCGAACTCTTTCGTGTCCGAACTCTCGATGCCTACGGAGCCCCAAGCTCCCAGAGAGAAACCTTTGTAGGCGATGGATGCGCTCGGCTGGAGCTTACCCCTCCCAAATCCTGCCACGCCACACGTAACCGCTTACGAGGTCGACGCCTGCCGACGCTTCCACTTTATCCTGAGCCTTTGCCGTGAAAGGCATTGCCATTGATAACAGCGCCATTGCCATTATTCCCCATTTTACACTTTTTGTTTTCATACCTTTTTACCTTTAAGTTTAGAAAAATTCCGGATGATCAGTCCGACTCGATTATAGCAAGTACCTCGCTAATTCAATTGTTTTTTTTATTTCAGCCACTTCCGGATGCGCTTCATGGCTTCCACGCAGTCTTCGTGCTTGCCGAAGGCCGTTAGCCGGATATATCCTTCACCGCTGGGGCCGAAACCTACACCCGGTGTGCCCACTACATTGGCTTCGTACAGCATTTGTTCGAAGAACCGCCAGGAGCTTGTTCCGTCGGGTGTTTTCAGCCAGATGTAAGGAGCGTTCACACCGCCGTAGACTTTCAGCCCGGCCGTTTCAAGGCCCTGCTTCATGGTCCGGGCATTGTCCATATAATAATCTATCGTTTCCTTTATCTGCCGCTGTCCCTCCGGTGTGTAGATGGCTTCTGCCGCCCGCTGGGTGATGTAGCTGGTACCGTTGAACTTGGTAGATTGGCGGCGGTTCCAGAGCTTGTTCAGTGGGATGCGTTCGCCTTCCAGCGTGGCGGCAGTGAGTTCTTTCGGCACAACGGTGTAGCCACAGCGTACTCCCGTGAATCCGGCAGTCTTCGAGAAGCTGCGGAACTCGATGGCGCATTTCTTCGCTCCCTTTATCTCATAGATGGAGTGGGGTACGTCATCTTCGCGGATGAAGGCTTCGTAGGCGGCATCGAACAGAATCAGCGTGTCGTTGGCGAGCGCATAGTCCACCCATTTCTTCAGCTCGGGCTTGGTCAGGGTGGTGCCCGTGGGGTTGTTGGGGTAGCAGAGGTAGACGATGTCGATGCGCTTGTCCGGAATCTCCGGGATGAAGTCGTTCTCGGCGGTACAAGGCATGTAGGTGACGTTGCTCCACTGGCCGTTTTCCTCCAGTACTCCGGCACGTCCGCACATCACGTTGCTGTCTATATAGACCGGATAAATAGGGTCGGTCACTCCCACGCTGTTGTCGTGGCGGAGAATGTCGCCGATGTTTCCTGTGTCGCTCTTTGCTCCGTCGTTCACGAAGATTTCCGTAGGACCGAAGTGGATGCCTCGCGGAAGGTAATCGTGCTTAAGGATGGCTTCTATCAGGAAGTCGTATCCCTGCTCGGGACCATATCCACGGAATGTCCGTGCGTCAGCCATCTCCTCCACTGCCTTGTGCATCGCTTCGATGCAGACCGGTGGCAGTGGCCGGGTAACGTCTCCGATACCCAGACGGATGACCTCTTGCTTGGGATGTGTTATCCTGAAAGTATTTACCTTCTTGGCTATGTCTGAAAACAGATAACTACCCGGTAGCTTTAAAAAATGTTCGTTTACTAATGCCATAATCTTTTCTTGGTTGATAGTTGGTGATTAGTCAATTAATTCAATTTTGCCGTCGAATACTTTGGTGGCTTCTCCCGTCATCAGTACATGCCTGGTGGCGATGTCCCATCGGATGGTGAGTGAGCTCCGTCCATGATGATGATGGATTCCCTTCCTGCGCGTCCGGTGAGGAAGCTGCCACGGCGGTGGCACAAGCTCCGGTTCCGCAGGCTTGGGTGATGCCCGAGCCTCGTTCCCAGACACGCATCCTTATTTTTCCTTCTCCCAATATCTGGGCAAATTCTACATTGATGCGTCCGGGGAAGAGAGGGTGATTCTCCAGTTTGGGACCGATGACTGTAAGGTCGATGGCTTCAATATCATTGACAAAGATTACCAGATGCGGGTTTCCCATGGATACGGTGGTCCCTACATATCGTTCTCCGTCCACTTCGATGGGCTGTTCTTTCATCGGTTTGGCTCCTTTGCCGTCGTAGTCTGCCGGTTCGTCGGCAGGTATGCCCATGTCTACGGTTACAGAGTTGACCTTTCCGTCTGCCAAGTGCAGGTTTAGCATCCTTATACCTGACAGTGTATCGAGTGCGATTTCTGTTTTGGAGGTCAGTCCGTAGTCAAAAAGATATTTTCCGATGCAGCGGCTTGCATTGCCGCACATCCGGGCCTCCGAGCCGTCGGCATTGAATATCCGCATGCTGAAATCGGCCTTGTCCGAAGAACCGATAAGTACCAGACCGTCACTTCCAATTCCCGTATGCGGTGCACTCCATGCCCTCGCAAGTTCTTCCGGATGGCTGATAGGATATTGGGTCGTATCTACATAAATGTAGTCGTTTCCGGCACCGTGCATCTTGGTGAATTTTATAGCTCTTGTCATTTTGTCCTTTATCGGTTGGTTAATATATCCTTTTGTTTTATTTCGATGCAAATATACGACGTTTTGTTTTATAATTAACTGTAAAGCATATCTATTTTCTATTATTTTTTAGCGAAACTTTCATTCAATGAGAATATCTACTGTCAGGCTTTCAATTTAAAAGCATATGGCTTTGTTTTTATATAAATTGTAATCCATGTGAAAGTTTAGTTTGACTCAAAATAAGAAAAAAGATTTTTTATAAGACTAATTGCTATCTTTTTGAAAACAAGAAACCGCTCCATTGCGGACATAATGAAGCGGTTTGTTTGGTTTTTGTTTCTAAATGTATAAGGAGCGGCTATTTTTTCTTTAAAATTTCTTCCAGCACTACCGGCTCATTGGTTGTGATGAAATCTACTCCTTGGCTGATGAGCATTCCATGTCTTTGGCTTCGTTTACGGTCCAGGCGTTTACTTTCATGCCGAGGTCGTGGCATTCCTTTATCCATTCGGGATGTTTTTGGAAGACACTGAAGTGATAGTCGGGACCGGCACAACCCCATGCTTTCAACTCCTTGGGGGTAAGGTCACCGGTCAGGTAGTAGACGGGGGTGCCTTTGGGTGCCAGACGGATAAATTCCTTGGTGGCATGTTGGGAGAAGGTGATATATTCCGTACGGTCCTCCAGCTTTGTCCTTTATCATTTTTACGATGCCCTCTACGGCTCGTGTTTCCTGTTCGGGGGTCTTGTGGGCTTTCAGTTCGAGGATAAGGCGGGTTTTCAGGCTTTTTGCCTTGTCCAGATACTGTTGCAGGGTAGGGAGTTGTTCGCCGTTGTCCAGTTGTACGGCGGTGCATACCTTGGCTGTGGCATCTTGCATAGTCACGCCTTTAAAGGTGGCGTCATGATTGACAACCAGCTGATTGTCTGTGGTGAGCCAAACGTCGAACTCGGAGCCGTAGCAGTGGATAGAATCAGCCTTTACAAGTGCGGCAAGGGAGTTCTGAGCCGAACCGTCTGTAGTCCAGAAACCACGGTGGGCAATGACTTCCTGGGCCTGGATAGTGCCGCATGCAGCAAAGAGCAGGGCAGAAGCAAAAAATAGTTTTTTCAGATTCATAATGATTAGGGTGTTTTGTTTTGAACACAAAGATAAGTATTATATTTCTTTTATTAAATCTAACCCCTGAGTAATTTCAGTATGTACTTTCCAGGCATCACGATACGGGCTTTCAGTTGGGGTGAGCTGTTCAACTCGTATAGGATTTTCCAGATTTTCCCTCCCAGTTTTCCAAAATCCGTCAGTCTCAGGATGGCATTCAAATCGTGTATGTCGGTTACTTTCTGCCTTGCCAGCTCTTCCATCAGGCCTTGGTAATTATGCGTCTGTCTGTTGAGCGTGTACTCCGGTGGAGTCAGAAGAATCTCCTCCTTCCTTCTTCCGTCTCCCCTTGGGGAGATAGAGAGGGGTTTTCTTTATTCTCTTTATTTAGTTTATTTGCTAAAGCGCTGCTTGTCTTGGCATCCCTGATTCTCTGCTGGTTAACCAGTCCACCGCGACGTCCGGCCTCCTTTTTAGCTTCTTGTTGGGCGTCCCATGGCTCCATGCGGCGGCTTAGTCCGGGGGATGAGAAGCTTGTCTCGTTCACCTCGAACAGCGCATAGTCATAGATGATTCGCTTCAGTGTGGCGGTTGTCACCCTTGCTTTTTGTGCCAGTATGGGAATCACTTTCAGGCTGGCTTTATATTCATTCTGCAATCTGAGGAATTCGAGCACTGTCCAGTAAATGCCATATCCTTTCATACCTTCTTCTTGTATCATAATCATTAATTTTAGGTTGCTGCCGGCATTGGCATCATGTAGTAAATAAGCTCCATAGCTTTTGATATTGATGTTTTTTGTTAGTTTACTATCGGTCTCCACTCCATAAAATTCTCAATCAGAAAAGTCCGCCAGCCTTGTTGTTCCGCGTCCCAATAGGCTACGTGAGCTTTAATGCTTGTCATGTCATGTTTCTTTTTGAAGTCGCTTTCGTAGGAAACAAGGGTTCCTCTTCCCATGTAGAAGCTGCCGTCCTGCTTTCGGTAGGCTATCAATGCATATCCGTATCGCATGTATTCCAATAGGGAATTTATGCGTTGTGCCATCCATTGTACAGACTCCATGCTCAATGTCGTGTTTTCCGTAATCCGTTTTTCCCATAGCTTTTTTGTTTTTTCTGTTTTGGATTACAAATTTCTCCTCAAATTCAGTTTTTTCTTTTCCCATTTTTTATGTTTTTAGGGTTAGTAAATGTATGATAATCAGCAATGAAAAAGGGCTACTCCTTTCAGTACGGATGGCTACGCCCTTGCCTTGTTGAGGCTACACCATCCGACAAGAAAGGTGTAGCCCTTCTGTCCGGTTGCTGACGGCGGCAAAATTACTGCCTTTCCAGGTACTGAACTATCAGTGATTTATCCTTACATCATATCCGTATGGGTCAATCAGTGTGGTGTCTTCCCGTTTTATGATGGCCCATACCTTCTCCAATTCGGTGATTATCGTACTGTAAGTCAAAGGCTTTTGCTCTCCTCTGGTTCTCTTTGTGAAGTTTTCGGATGCTACGAGCAGTTTGGCTATATCCGTTATTTTTCTAATTTTTGTGCCTTCAAAATAGCCTGATTTAAAGGCTCTTAAGTAACCTACATAAACATGGGTCTGGTCTCCGTAGTAAACCCGTTCTGACAATAGCTTTTCATCCACTATGGAACTGTGTTCTTTTACTTTTGTTGCTCTTATCTTCTGTGTATCAGATTGATACGACATGCTTCTCTGCTCGTTACTGTTGAGATGCTTCTTTTTTTGAGTTCTTTCATTTGTGTAATTCTTTGTTCGTTTAACTGTTTTTTATTCTGGTTAAAAAATGCGAAAGTATAAAAAGTGAGGGAGAAATAAGGGAATTTTGGAGGGAAATGTGAAGGGCGAGTTGTAAATAGTTGATATATAAGATGATATGCTGTTTTTAAAAAACGTACGTTTAAAAAACACCTCCGTTTTCGTTTGAATTTTCGTTACAATATTCACCGCCGTTATTTCTCTTGTTCTTTACAACTTTTCCCTGATGATACAAGTTTCATATATATAGTACATGCGCGTGTGCGGCACGCATCGGGCGTATTCTTTCTTTTTTTTCGGTTAAAAATCGCCGATTCATTAGAGAGGGGGATATACCCTCCTGCCTTTCTTCACGGTGTCGGCGATTTTTTTATTCTCAACAAGTTTCCGGCGATTGTTTTGCCCGCGTTTAATAAATGTTTAAATTTGCCTGTTAATATTAATTGAAGCCTTTAAATGTTAAACGAAAAAAGAGAAAAGAGTATGAAAGTGCTATTTTAAAAAAGCGGAGTTTGTAGATTGCGATCGTTATGTGTTTGTTTCGAAGGATGAAACCTTGATGTATCCCGCATCGTTACGGGGATTGACCTGATGCTTGACGGCAAGGTGCACGTGGATACGGGCAAACAGCTTCTGTTCGAGCCGTTGCCTGCCAGATACACGGCCATCAGACGGCGGGATGTCCTGATTTAAGTATAAGCCGTGAGGTGAGGGGCTGGGCTCATATTTCTGCACGCGTTCTGCTTTGTGGAGAAAGACCGCGACCGCAGTTCGGAGATGAAGGAACAGTCCATCGAAACGGCGCTGTACAATACCCTTGCCCGTCTTTTTCCCGAAAGAGGAGCAGGGGCGCGTCCGATGAGCGTCCGAAATAGTGAAGCGGATAGTCCTTTCCTGTGGAGAGGACTATTTTCGTATCCGGGAGCGTACGCTTATCTTTGTTCCCGCCGATAGGGCAAACTAAAACAAACATCGATGAAAGACTCATGATTACCGCTTACAGCGGCTTCTCCACCGTTTCCGGCGAAACGAACCTGACTACCGTGATAACCAACATCCGCAACGGCGCCTACTTCCATACGGTTCGGAAAGTGGAGCAGCAGTTGCGTCTGGGCGACCTCTCCAAAGCGAACGCCATCAAGAAGCAGCTCCCTTTTTTACGCTCACGGGAAACTACTCCGCCTTGCGGCAGCCTTACAGCCTGCTTCGCTACAACCCCGTCATCACCGTGGACGTGGACGAGCTGGCGGACGACCGTGTGGATGCCGTCCGCCGTTTGCTTGAGGCCGACGCCGACGTTGTGGCGTGCTTCCTCACGCCCAAGCGGCACGGCTTTAAAATCTTCCTTTACCTGCGCACGGCGTATGCCCGCCGTCTGCGCAAGATGACCTTCTCCGTGCCTTTCATCACGTACGCGGAGCTTGAGAACCATCATGCGCTGATGTACGAGGCCGCCCGCCTGTACGTGGAGCGCCTCATCGGACTTCCGGTGGACGTGAGCGGTAAGGATATCGGTAGGGGCTTCTTCGCTTCGTTCGATGCGCAGGCGTATCTGAATACGGCTCTGCTGGGGGAGATTGAGGAAGTGACGACCCGGG
>ENA-OQLB01001225-OQLB01001225.1-human-gut-metagenome-genome-assembly--contig:-NODE-1225-length-11603-cov-1.623998_pt1 | contig 11603 bp, 16 predicted proteins | sample MGYA00242656_ERZ504813 | MGnify/ENA primary metagenome ERZ504813 (study PRJEB26092, sample SAMD00036388) | human gut metagenome | host: Homo sapiens | study: EMG produced TPA metagenomics assembly of... | reverse complement strand
GACAAATTTGAACAGTACCGAAAAGACATCGACGCATTTTATGACAAAGTATTAGAGAAGAACGGCTGACAGGAGGAACGTTTTTATGGCAATTGAATATTTAGGTTTAAGTGAAATAACGGCCCTCTGGTAGTTCTGGAAGGTGTAAAGAATGCCTCTTTTGAGGAGATCGTCGAATTCCATATGGATGACGGAACACAGAAGATCGGCCGTATCATTGAGATTTATGAGGACAAAGCAGTTATCCAGGTATTTGAAGGAACTGACAATATGTCCCTTGGCAACACACATACCCGACTCACCGGACATCCGATGGAGATCGGTCTTTCACCGGAAATCCTCGGCCGTACCTTCAACGGTATTGGTCAGCCGATCGACGGACTCGGTGCGATAACTCCGGAGGTTAACCTTAATATCAACGGTCTTCCGCTGAATCCGGTCACGCGAGATATCCACGAAACTATATCAATACCGGTATTTCTGCAATTGATGGTCTGACTACTCTGATCCGTGGTCAGAAACTTCCAATCTTTTCCGGAAATGGTCTTCCACATGACAAGCTGGCTGCACAGATCGTACAGCAGGCTTCTCTGGGCGGTGATTCCGATGAAAACTTTGCAATCGTTTTTGCAGCTATGGGTGTTAAATACGATGTTGCAGAATTTTTTCCGCCGTACTTTCGAAGAAAGCGGTGCTTCTGATCACGTTGTCATGTTCCTGAACCTGGCAAACGACCCGGTCGTTGAACGACTGCTGACACCAAAGATCGCACTTACCGCTGCAGAGTATCTGGCATTTGAAAAAGGCATGCATATCCTGGTCATTCTGACAGATATCACATCTTTCTGTGAAGCCATGCGTGAAGTTTCCTCCTCTAAAGGTGAGATTCCTTCCCGTAAAGGCTACCCGGGATATCTGTACAGTGAACTGGCTACTCTTTATGAGCGTGCCGGTATCGTTTCCGGTGGCACAGGTTCTGTTACACAGATCCCGATCCTCGACCATGCCAAATGATGATATTACTCACCCAATCCCTGACCTTACCGGTTATATCACCGAGGGCCAGATTGTTCTGGACAGACAGCTTCATGGCAGGCAATCTACCCGCCGATCAACGTACTGCATCCCTTTCCCGTCTGATGAAAGATGGTATCGGTGAAGGCTACACCCGAGCCGACCACCAGGACGTAGCAAACCAGCTTTTCTCCTGTTATGCAAAGGTTGGAGATGCCAGAGCCCTTGCTTCTGTTATCGGTGAGGATGAGCTCTCTCCACTGGATAAACGATATCTGGTATTTGGTAAGGCTTTTGAAAATGAATTCGTCGGTCAGTCAGAGACGGAGAACCGAAGCATCACCGAGACTCTTGATAAAGGCTGGGAGCTTCTGGGACTTCTTCCGAAGGAAGAACTTGACCGAATCGATACGAAGATCCTCGATAAATACTATCACGAAACAGTACGCTAAAAGAAGCGAGGTGATTGAATGGATCCGAATACCTTTCCCACCAAGGAAACCTGATACTTGCAAAAAACTCGCTGAAACTTTCCCGTCAGGGTTATGAACTGATGGACAAGAAGCGTAACATCCTGATCCGCGAGATGATGGATCTGATTGATCAGGCAAAGGATATCCAGACGCAGATTGATGTCACTTTCCGCGCCGCTTACGCTGCGCTCCAGAAGGCAAATATGGAAATCGGCATTGCCTTTGTCCAGCAGATTGCCTGTACCGTTCCTATAGAGAATTCCATCCGTATCAAAACCCGAAGCGTTATGGGTACGGAGATTCCTCTTGTGGAATATGACAAAACCAGCAATACCCCAACCTACGCTTACTACAGCACAAAGATGTCCCTGGACGAAGCCAAGGCTGCATTCGAGAAGGTAAAAGAGCTGTCCATCCGCCTCTCTATGGTGGAAAACGCAGCCATCCGTCTCGCAGCCAACATCAAAAAGACGCAGAAACGTGCCAACGCACTGAAGAATATCACAATTCCGAAGTACGAGGCACTGACCAAGGATATCCAGAATGCACTGGAGGAAAAAGAGCGTGAGGAATTCACCAGATTGAAAGTCATCAAGCGAATGAAGCAAAAATAAATATAAAGTGATTAAAAACCGCCAGATGAATGTCCGGAATCCAAAATTCCGAACCCATCTGGCTGATTTTTATATGTGGAAAACTATTTAAAAAGTTATCCCCATCATTATTTGTTTTGTGTATCTGTCATCCACATCTGTCTCTCCTATGTGGAAATTTCATCTTTTACACACTCGGATTCTCTTTTTATATTCTGTTGTGTCTATCTGCACAATACCTTTTTGAATATTCTGATTATTTTTATATATAATCCTTTATTTTGTCTTTTGCGTGCAATATTATATGATTTTTAGAATATAAAAAAGTCAATAGATTTTTGATTTTTTCTGTCGTAAAATGCGGATTTATCATTTTACACAAAACATTCGTTTCTTTTTCTGTTATGTAAATCAAGTATTCCACACACATAAAATGTGGATAATGTGGATAACTTTGTGTATAACTTTAATTTACGGGATTTTTTAAAGGTTATACATGTGGATAGAATGTGTATGACTTTATCCACTTATCCCACCTTTCGACTTTCTTTGTGCAATTTGTCGAATCCTCTGTTTTATGCTTCTTATGGGTGGACAAACAAATATTCAAGAAAGACTCTACTCACTACTTATTACTGTCTGCAATTGAAGCAGGTGACTTACCCGGTTCACTTAAACAGACACATAAAAAGCCTCATTTATCGTTACTCAAATATAAGAGTAAGTCTAAACGAGGCTTTTACATAATCACAATTATTCCATGAATGTTCCAATCGCTGTCGGCTGTTCATAATCATAGTTGGAATCTTGATTCCTGTAGCAGCACCGCTGGCATGAATGATCTTTCCATCACCGATATAAAGCGCTACATGATCGATAGCTCCGCTTCCATAGAATACCAGATCTCCCGGCTCAATCTGGCTGATATCTTTCTTAGTGGAGGCATCACACTGGGCTGCTGCCACACGCGGAAGGCTATACCAAAGTTGGCAAATACAGACATTACAAAACCAGAACAGTCAGCACCGTTTGTAAGGCTTGTTCCACCGTATACATAAGGATTTCCCTCAAACTGCAGTGCAAAATCCACTACTGCCTGTCTCTTGGCGACACGCTTTGCTTCTGCCTCTTCGGCTGCTTTCTTCTTTGCATCCTCAACTGTCTGCCGGATACTCTCCAACGCTGCTGCCTTTTCCTGCTCTGCTTTCTCAGATGCATTTTCCGCCTTCTCGATTCTTCTCTCCTCGCGGATCTGGGCTGCTTCCTCTTTCTTCGCTACAAACTTCTGAGTTTCCTCTTCTGTCTGCTTCGCAAGAGCACTTGCCAGAGCACTCACACTTCCGGTTGCTTCGCTGCTGTCTGTTCCATCAGAAAACACCTGCTCACCGTCATCAAACTGTGCCGCACTCACTCCTTGTGTCAGAACCATAGAACTTACAGCTACTGCCATTAAAATTGCTTTTATTTTATTATTCATTTACCTGTCAACTCCTGTTAATATACACTCCAATCTCTGGGACACTTTCACTATGCTTCTATTTGGCATATTTCATACTGCATGAATCAGACAAACACCTTCCAAATATCAGCTGGCGAACATCATTTACTGTTCACTCCGTGCCCAGTAACAAACATCATTCTCTACATTCCTTGAATAATGAAGCTTCGTTAATTGTTACGTTTTTGTTACAACAAGTTACGCATTTGTGTATATTAGCATAGTTTCCAAGTTATGTCAAATAAAAAAAAGTATGAAATAGATATACTAATCAAGCTCTCTGTTAACGAATTCTCAAAATCAGAGTGAAGTATAACATTAATGCCGAATCAGATAATTATGTGCAGAAATCACCGCATTCGCGCCATCCGCCACCGCTGTCACAACCTGTCGCAGCATCTTTGTGCGGATATCTCCCGCCGCAAAAACACCCGGTGTTTCCGTAATTCCCTCTTCTCCCGCAATAATATATCCGGCTTCGTCAAGTTTCACCAGACCTTTGAATTTTTCTGTATTCGGAAGGATTCCTACAGCAATAAAAACTCCATCTGTATCGATTACGGATTCTGTATCATCCAGGACATTTCTGATTTTCAGTCCTGTGACGCATTCTGTACCCTGAATCTCCACTGCCACACTATTCCATATCATCTCCACATTCTCACATGCTGACAAGCTCTCCTGTAGGATCTCGTCTGCGCGCAATTCATCCCGTCTGTGAAGCAGATAAACTTTCTTACAGATTCTTGAAAGAAAGATTGCGTCCTCTACTGCCATATTTCCACCACCAACGACAACCGCGGTCTTATCCTTAAAGAAAGCACCATGCAGGTAGCGCAGTAAGAAACACCCATTCCGGACAGTTCTTCTTCGCCAGGAATATTCAGTCTGCGATGGCTTGCACCACAGGCAAGGATCACTGTTTTCGCTCTGTATTCATGTTTCTTTGTTCGGATAATTTTCTCAGTTCCGGCATCTTCTACTAACAGGACATTCTCCCTTACAGGTTCAATTCCCAGCTTAGCCGCATGTGCTCCCATAGCCTCACCAAGATCCATCCCACTGATTCCCGGCATTCCCGGATAGTTGTCCACCTCGTAAGTGTTAAGTACCTGTCCGCCCTGGGCAAACTGCTTATCCAGCCATAAAATATTCATCTTCGCTCTGGCAGCATAGATTGCTGCGCTGATTCCCGCAGGACCTGCTCCCAGAATCGCTATATCATAAATCTCTGACATCCTCTTACCTCCATCTGTTGTTACCAAATATGATAGCATACTCACCCCTCTTTTCCAATAAGATAGTAAAAAGCGCCTTCCGAGGTGGATATGCGTATTTATAAGAGCATCCCCAAAAGACTCCTTGCCCTCTGCCTGGTTTTTGCCACAGGAATCGGACTGGGCTGCCTGTCCGATCATTTTATTTCAGAAAATTCCCGTTTTCAGGCTTTTACCGACGAATTATTTCAGTCTGAAGTAAGCAATAACACGCTCACCCTGCATTACACCCTCGCCAATCCCTCCAAAAAAGGAATCAAAAAACCCGAAGCCACCCTGGTACTGTCCTCTCAGACTCAGACAAAACAACCAACATCTGCCAGAAATATGAAAAAAAACTGCAATCCTTTGCCTACTCCAAACTCTCCAAAGAAAACCAGCTTACCTGTGATCTGCTCCTTCTCTACTTCCACACCAGGGTATCCCTTGGAAAAAACAGCATTCTGGATGAGCCGCTAGGTCCAAGCCTGGGCGTGCAGGCACAGCTCCCGGTTCTTCTCGCAGAATATTCTTTCTATAAAAAAGAAGATATTTCCGATTATCTGAAACTCCTAAGTACCATAAAACCATATTTCCAGAGCATCCTGAAACTTGAAAATCAAAAGTCCCAGGCTGGTCTTTTCATGAGCAATACAACCCTTGACCGGATTCTGAAGCAATGCCGTTCCTTTATTGCTGATCCTGACTCCAACTATATGGATGACATTTTCACTCAGAAATTAAAAGCCTTCTCTAATCCTGCCCTGACTGACAAAGACCAGAAAAAGCTCTGTACATATCATCACAAACTAATCTGCGAAGAAGTAATTCCTGCCTATCAGGAGCTGATTAATGGTCTGGAGAAACTTCGCGGAACCGGGAAAAGCAGCCGGGGACTGGCTTTTTTGAGGCGGTCGTGAATACTATATTTATCTGCTCAGAAGCCAGACCGGAACCTACGTCCCTGTCAAGAGAATCGAACAGCGCCTGTCCTCCCAGCTTCTTTCTGATTATCAGCAGACCCGTTCTCTTCTTCAGAAAGATCCTGACTTGATTTCTGGTCTGTCCAGATACGTCAGCGAACTTACACTGTCCCCGGAACAAATGCTGGATGCACTGCCCAAGCTTATGACTGAAGATTTTCCCACATTAAGCGATGTGACCTACGAGATCCGGTCTGTCCATCCATCCATGAAAAGTTTCCTCAGTCCGGCCTTTTACCTCACACCACCTGTTGACACCCAGAAGCCAAATGTGATTTACATTAATGATTCCGGCCGCACTACCAGTCTGGAACTCTTCGGCACTCTTGCCCACGAAGGATTTCCCGGACACCTGTATCAGACAGTTTCCTTCGCCCGAAGCAATCCCTCTGACATCAGATACCTTGTCACTTCTTCCGGTTATGTGGAAGGCTGGGCCACTTATGTGGAATCCTACGGTTACGAATATGCTGCCTCCCTTATGAAAAACTCTGCCGCAGCCAAAGGCGCAGTCCGTCTGGCATGGCTGAACCGTAGTATGAACTGTGCATCTACTCGCTGATAGACATTGGCATCCACTATCGTGGCTGGGACGCGCCCGCACTGCTGCTTTTCTAAAAGCTTTCGGCATCACCAACGCCTCCACTGCAAATGAAATCTACCAGTATATTGTTGAAACCCCCGGGAATTATCTGAAATACTACTGGGGATACCTTAACTTCCTTGATCTGAAAACAGCCAGCCAGAAAAAACTTGGCGATGATTTCGACCTGAAAGAATTCCACCGCAGGATCCTCGAAATCGGCCCGTACAGTTTCCGGTGTTGGAAAAATATCTGAAATAGCCTTTGGCTGTCTGCTTTGTTCTTAAGAATCTTGTTTTTATTATTGAAAACAAAGTGGACAGCAGGTTTCTTTCACAATTTTCGCTTATGTACTTCATTTTATTTGACACTTTCAGCGAAACACAGTAAAATATTGATAAATATTATAACTATTTAATGTGAACAGTAACTATAACATTCCTATAGGAATTCCAGAAAATAATGCAAATAAGACCGTCTAGCAGAGTGCGAAGGACAAGGAAGATATCTGCAGGCGTGCTAACGCACGACAAAGATATCTGATGCAGGACTTCACGCTCTGATGGGTTGGATTAATTACAGTATTTTCGGGAATTGCTATAATTGCTATCATCGAGGGGACAATCATTATGATCAATGTACCATCAAACTTATCCGGAGCAGTCAACAGACAGACCGTTATGAATATTAACAATAAGAAAATCCAGGAGCCTCTGTCATCTCGCAATATTGATTCTATAAACACCAAATTTGTAAATGCTGCTTCTCCCAATTCCAACTCCACGCATACTGGTTCTATTAATACCCAATCTGTAAATGCCGCTTATATAAATACCAATTCCAGATCTGCTGGTCCGGTAAATACCAGATCTGCAAATACTGCTCCTACAAATTCAGGCAATCATAGTTTCAATTCCAGACCTGTTCCAACTATCAGAATTCCTGCCTTTAAGAACCCAGTCCGAAAGGGTCAGAAAATACCACTTGAAACTCAATCCCGGCTTACAGGAATTAAAGCGCATCTTGGATGGAATATTACAAATCCGGACTGTGATGTAGACGTATCCGCATTTCTTCTGAATAATACCGGAAAGGTTATCGGTGATTCATGGTTTGTATTCTATGGACAGGAATCCAGTCCTGACGGAAGCACTGTCTTTTTTGCCGATCAGGGACAGAATCGTGAAATGATCTCTATAGATTTCGTAAAATTAAACCCAGCCGTTTCAAAAATTGTTTTTGTCCTTACCATAAATGAAGCCCTGGAAAAGCATCTGAATTTCAGCATGATCAAAGACGCGTATATCCAGATTACCGATGCTTCAAACACTGAATTAGTCAGTTTCAAAATGGATGAATACTATTCCAACGTTACTTCCATGATGATAGGCGAAATATACCAGCATAACGGCATCTGGAAATTTAACGCGATCGGAAACGGCGTTTCCAGAGATCTCGCCGGACTCTGTGAATTATACGGAGTTCAGGTTATTTAAAAGGAGGACTATCATGTTAACATTTGAAACCATCAACGAATTAACTCTGAAAGTTACCTGTACCGGCAATGATGTTCTTTTTGTAAAAGCAGGAGCTTTTATAGCCGGAGACAATTCCGGCCCAAAGAATTACCGGTTTGAAAAAGTTCTTCTCGGCCCGCAGCAGAATCTCGGGCAGGCCCTGTTCGGACAGCTGGCACGAAGAGTCACTGGTGAAAACCTTCCATTGATGAAAGTCAATCTGAACGGTGATTCCGTTACATATTATGCAAACTACGGACAACATGTTGTGATCTACCAGCTGGCCCAGGGCGAAACTATTTCTGTTGAATCTGAGAACATTCTGGCATTTACTCAGGACTGTGATTATAGCGTCCGCTTTATCGGTGTCGGAGTTCTCTCCCAGAAAGGACTTGCTACTTCAACACTCACTGCACGCGGCAAGAATGCATATGTTGCAGTACTGTCAGACGGCAACCCAATCGTACTGAGCAATATTGGTAAAAACAATACCATTTCTGTCGATCCTGATGCAGTCATCTGCTGGGTAGGAAACGGCCACTGCGATCCAAGTGTTACTGCCGATGTATCCTGGAAAACCTTCATCGGACAGGCATCCGGCGAATCTTATCAGTTTGAATGGCACGCCGGAGACAACGTTACGGTTATCATTCAGCCATCAGAACGCCAGGGGGGAATTCGCGTAAGCATGGACTAATCCGGATAGAAGAAGAGGCAGAACTCATCACGTCAGTTCTGCCTCTTTCTTTAAGCATTTTTCCAGTAATGCTTCCGAAAATAATTTTCCGCTTTCCATCTCCATTACGTTTTCTTTTAAGTCTTCTTTTAAATCCTCTTTTAAACGAAACATCTTCCCAAATCCATCCGGAACGCATCCAAAGTCGCTCTCTTCTACCATAGAAACATCAAACTCACTGTCTCCGGCAGCCAGAATATATCCGGGATTCATTTTTTTCCGAAGTCGTTTCACAGCCATCCCTTTATTCAGCTTCTTAGGAACAACATATACTTTTTCTCCATTATGAAACACATCCACCAGTTCCGTCTTCAGCGTTTTGTTCAGATCCTTAATCACTTCATCCGGCTTTTCACATTTTGTAAAAACAAAAAGCTCATCTATAAATCTTACTTCAAATTTCCGCCGCGGATCCACTTCAAGAATACCGATGGCCTTATCCAGCTGCGGTCTGCTTTCCGCGATCATCTTCAAGGATTCGTAATACCATTCTTTGTCCCGTTCGCCATTCACAAGTAATACACCGCCATTGCAGACAAGTGCATACGGTATAGCTCCTATATGCAGATTGATACGTCTGTATTGTTCTTCCGTCCTCGTAGAAGTTGGTACAATCAGCATCTTGTCATTTACTTCTTTTAACAACGAGTAGGTTCTTTCAGAAATAAATGAGATTTCCCGTCCATTATATAACTCAACGTTTAATTTTTTCTCTCCGATATCATGCTTATATGAATATATAATCGTGTTATCCATATCAACGCACAAAATATTTTTCATCCATTTTCTCCAAAAAGAATGTGGTACAAGTGTTCCCTGCACCACATTCATGAAACTTCATAACTGCTTCATACATTCACAATCATATCACTTTTTAATTTACTTTGAAACGATTGCCTTTCTGATAAGATCCACCGGTATGATCAGTATGGCAAGTGCCATGGATACCAATAAAGCCTTAGGCTCAAGCATGGTTGTGCTGAATACTTTTCCACCAATCTCAATGATGATCGTCTGAAGCACAAAATCGCACCCATTACCAGTAAGAAGTTCTTGTTCTCGCTAATGTGCTCAAACAGGTTAAACTTCTCTGATCTCGTATTCAGACTGTTAAAGATGATCGCATAGATGAAAAATGCAAACATAAATGTCTTCTCATAAAGCTCCGGATCTGCACAGGATACCGGTGTTACGAAACTTGTAATACCACCTATATTCTCAAGAATCAATATCGATCCCAGAGTAATAAAGATAGCACTCGTACCAATCGCAGATTTAATATAAGAAGTCAGGATATTATCAGTTCTCTTCGCCGGCTGCTCATTCATGTATCTGTCCAGAATCGGCTCACCGCCAAATGCCATAGCTGCCAGTGTATCCATGATCAGGTTGATCCACAGAATCTGGACAATGGAGAACGGCTCTGTCCATCCAAGTATCGGAGCGATAATGTTCATTAACAATGTACTGATATTTACAGTAAGCTGGAAAATAAGGAACTTACCAACAGATTTAGCCATTGTTCTACTGTTAAGTACACAGTCCTTAATAGATGTCAGACTGTTGTTAAGAATAACAACATCTCCGGCCTCCTGCGCAACTGCTGTACCATCTCCCATTGCAAAACCGATATCTGCCTGTTTCAATGCCGGAGCATCGTTGACACCGTCACCGGTCATACCACAGACATTGTCAAGCTGCTGTGACATAGATACCAGTCTCTTCTTATCAAGAGGTTTCGCTCTGCTGACTACCTTCAGATTTGGAAGAACTTTCTTAAGTTCTTCATCAGACATCTTCTCTAACTGCTCATGAGTGAGAACAACATCCTTCTTCTCATCCATAAGGATTCCCGCTTCTTTTGCAATCGCAACAGCAGTTTCTTCCGCATCACCGGTAACCATGACTACCTGGATTCCTGCATGGTTAAGAATCTCAACTGTCTCGATTGCATCTGTTCTTACATTATCACGCAGACACAGAACAGCCATAAGAACGGTTTTCGCACCGTCGATCTTTGCTACGGAGAGAAGCTTCATTGTTCTCTTCGCCTGTGCGTGCATCTGTTCTTTTACTTTATTCTTATCTGTCTTCTGTGAACTTCTTTTTCTTCTCCGTCAGGAAGCATATAGTGTGTTACTTCTCAATGATGTTCTCTGTAGCACCTTTCCAGTAAACAAGTCCATTCTTAAGTGTTACAGTTGCACATTTCTTCTCTGAATCAAATCCGCTGATGTCTTCTACCTTATCCGGATCGTTGTCTGAATCATTGTATCCATGATTGAGCGCATAAGAAAGCAGCGCTCTGTCCATGTTGTTACTGCCGATGGCTTTTCCTTCGGCAGAAACCTTTGCAAGGTTATTCAGGGTAATTGCCTCAATAAACTCTTTGTTCTGAATAGAATCAATGATATCGCCTTTACCTGTGATAAACTCAACCAATGACAGATTTCCTTCTGTGATTGTTCCTGTTTTATCACTGAACAGCACGTTCATATAGCTGAATCAGAGAATGCTGCTTTATGGCTGACAAGAATATTCTTCTTATACATGGACTCTGTATTCATTGACTGAACCAGACTGTTCATCATCGAAGACCTTCCGGAACTGCCATGATTACGATAGATGCCATAAGCATAACTGCCTCTGCGATAACAAGAAGAACTGAAACAACTGTAATTGCTTCGTCCGCTCTTACAAGAGTCAGCACAACATGTAAGATACCAGCAATTGCCGCTGCAGAGACACCTAATTTACCGATTCCTGCTGCAACCCCCTCCAGTTTAAGGCTGGAAGTATCTTTTCTCTCTTCTTCCTCATCAGTATCAGTCAGTGCTTTATTAATCTTTCCTAATTCTGAGTTATCGCCGATGACTGTTGCAACCATATATCCTTCACCGGAAGTTACTACAGAACCCATGAAAACTTTTCCTAACTTGAGGAATAATCA
>ENA-OQLB01001224-OQLB01001224.1-human-gut-metagenome-genome-assembly--contig:-NODE-1224-length-11609-cov-2.493991_pt1 | contig 11609 bp, 16 predicted proteins | sample MGYA00242656_ERZ504813 | MGnify/ENA primary metagenome ERZ504813 (study PRJEB26092, sample SAMD00036388) | human gut metagenome | host: Homo sapiens | study: EMG produced TPA metagenomics assembly of... | reverse complement strand
CGGTACGGCATCTGCGTTGCCAAAATGCTCGATAAGACATCCAGTATTATCTGCGCTTTTGGCTTAGCAGCTGCCGCACCTCGCTCGCCGTATCGGCACTTAGAATTATGCGGTATTGCCCTATAAATTTCGAGTCCCAGCAAAGAAGCGGGGGTATGGACAAATTGAAGGTGGAGACAAAACGAATGCTGCTGCAGCCTATGTCGGACAGTGAAGTCGAGGAAATGATGGCAGAGATGCCTTCTGATGATCTGCGCGCCGCTTACGGAGAGATGCTTGCGTGCTGCCGCCGCGAGCCTGAAAACCGGATCTGGTATGCACCGTGGAAAATGACGCTCAAAAATAGTAGGGAATATATGGGGGATGTGGCTTTAAGGGGCCTGCTAAAAACCGCACTGTTGAGATAGGCTACGGCATTTTGCTTCCTACGAAGGAAACGGCTATATGACCGAGGCGGTTCAAGGCATGATCCGGTGGGCATTTGCGCAGCAAGATGTGGATTTTGTGGAAGCAGAAACCGACCCGGACAACCGCGCATCCCAGCGCATATTGGAAAAATGCGGCTTTGTGCCAAACGGAAAAACAGGGAGGAAGGCCCCCGATTTGTGGTGGAGCGACCCCAAACAACCTGAGCGGTAGTTTTAACTGTCTGGCGTGAGGATCCTGCTTTACGAACGGATATGTACGCTGAAATTACCGGTCACAGGCTGATCATCCAGCTGCGTCTTTTGAAGATGACAAGCGAGACGGCCAGGCGGAAAATCTCCTCCGTTGTAAGCAGGGCATACACGCCGACAATGCCCCAGTGCAAACCATAGGCGGCCAGCAGGCACAGCGGGATGCCGATGCCCCATGTGCCGATGGTGTCAATGATCATGATTACTCTGGTATTGCCACCACTCCTCAGGATGCCGCCGCTTAAAATCATGTTTTCCACCTTGACGGGTGCATACAGGGCAAACACGACCAGCAATACTTTGCCCAGCGCCTGTACATCAGCGTCCACACGGTACAAGCCGGTGTATGCGCCTGCAAACAGTACCAGCAGCGAGGCTACGCCTATGGCACCGACCAACCCGGTCAGCATGATGCGTCTGGCATCTCTATAGGCATCGTCGAAGGCCTTCTTTCCCAGCTGCTTGCCAACCATCACACCAGCTGCCGCCGATAACCCGCTCAACGCGCCTACAATCAGCGACTGAATCGGGCAGGTGAGGGTATAAGCGGCAAGGTTGGCTGTGCCGAGATGCCCATACACCGCAGACTCGACATTTTGCCCCAAACTCCACAAAAACTCACTGAGCAAAATCGGCAGGATCATGCCGCCGTATGCCCACAGGGTGATTCTTTCAAAATGCAGCGCCCACTGGGGGTGACTGCCATCTCGTCTGAGGCAGACCGCAAAGCCCAGCAAAATCAGCAAGGAATTCAGCAGCTGCGAAACAAGCGTGGCAATCGCAGCACCCTGTACCCCCATGGGGCAAACCCGAGCTTGCCGAATATCAGCAGGTAGTTCAGCCCGGTGTTGGCAGCCACCGCGCCAAGGCTGGCCCAAAAGGGAACGGCAGCGTGTCCCTTGCAGCGCAGCCACGCGGACAAGACCGTGCTGAGCGCCATCGGCAGATACGCGAATGCTACCGTTTTAAAATACACGGCACCGGCTTGCTGAATACGCCCATCGGCGGTGTAAAGCTGCAAAATCTGTGCCGGAAAGCCCCCGGCAGCCAGCAAAAACAGCACTGACAGCAAAGCCCCGCAAAGCAGACTGACATTCAGGCTGCACCATGCCTCCCGCTCGTTGTCTGCGCCGGTGAACTGGGCAATCAGGATCCCGCAACGGTGCCGACCGAGCCCATCACCACGGAAAAAATCAGTGAAAAATTTCCGTACAAGCCCACAGCCGCAATATTGACCTCGCCCAACTGCCCGATCATGATTTGATCTATTATGGAAAAGGATGCCTGCAGCATACTTTGCAGGGTGACGGGAATGGCAATTTTGCTCAATGATTTCATAAAGTCTGACATGGCATCTTCCTCGCGCTTTCTCTGGAAATCAGTGTGACCGGCAGAACGATTTGCGCCTCGCACTCTTTGCCGCTGCGCATCGCCTCAAGACAGGCCAGCGCGGTTTTTGCGCGCTGCGCGGCGTCCTGATGCACGGTGGTCAGGGTGGGAACGCTCTCCCGGCTGGCGGCGGTGTCATCAAAGCCGATGATTTGTACATCATCGGGAATGCGGACGCCCTTGGTTTGCAAAAAACGCATAAAATCCAATGCATAGAAATCAGATGCTGCAAAAACAACGGTGCTGCGCAGATTTAAGAAGCTGCGAAAATGCTCCTCATAATAAGCACTGCGTTCTTTTTGCAGTGCAGGGATCTGCCAAAACAGGGCTTTGCCCGGCGCAAAGGCAGCGCGAAAGCCATCCATGCGCTCTTTGTCCATGCAAAGGTCGTTGTCGGCAAGGCACAGCGCCTTTGTGTGTCCCAGTTCCCTTGCATACTGCCCCGCCTGATAGCCGCCGTCATAATGGCCGATGGTGAGGTTCACGACCTTGCTGCAGGCTGCAAAATAGCCGTCATACACTACGAAGGAAATTCTCGTTTGGCTGCGCAGCGCTTCATAATCGGCCTCGCAAAAGCCCATCAGAATCAGCCCGTCCATATTCCACATCGAGGCAAAAACCGGGATCTCGCGGATGTCAGCGGTGGTTTTTATCATCAAAAAATAGCCCTTTTCGTTGGCCTCGCGCGAGAGCGCATTCAGGGACGACATCACGAAGCCGTCCTCCAAGACCCGCCCCTCGTACTTGACATGGTCGTTCATGACAACACCTATGATGCGGGAGTTATTCCGCGCCAACAGGATACCGGCCATATTGGGGATGTAGCTGGTCTTTTCCAACTCCTGTTCAACCCGCTTTACCGTTGCATCGGAAATTTTAGCGGTTTTTCCGTGGATCACATTGGAGACCGTTGCCGTGCTAATACCCAAAGCCTCTGCAATGTCTGCGATCCGAACCCGGTTCTGTTCCATGCAATACCTTCTTTTTATTCATCTTATTCCATGGTACAACACAAGAGAAAGATTCTCAAGGGTTAAACGCATAACCTGCAACGAAAATCAGAGCTGATTTTTGTGCGAAATTTGCAATAACAGTGTGCTGTGTGGTTACAGCCTTGAAAACTGTTGCTTTGGGATTTAGTGGATTTGCGCAGAAACAGGCGGGAAAGTTGTGCATTGTGTCAACGGGTAAAGCGGTTTGTGCGTGAATTTAAACGGTTTGTGAAAAGGAGCACCAATTTCGTTTCGGATGTGGTATAGTACAGGCAGAAGAACGAAAATGCGGTGCTTTTGCAAAAGCCTGCATTTCAGATTTCTATACAAAGCAGCGGAAAGCGAGTACTGATCTATGAAAGCAACACCCCTTCTCACCGGCTGGACGTGCCGTCACTTGGGCGATACCGCACCCGGCCGGCCCGTGACCCTGCCCCATGATGCTATGCTGGCGGAGCCGCGCACTGCCCTGAGCGCGGGCGGCGTCAACACCGGCTGGTATGAGGGTTATGACTATGAGTATCAGCGAACCCTGACGGTGCCCGAAAACGAGCTGTCGGACACCCACATTCTGGAATTTGAGGGTGTCTATCACAACGCTGAGGTCTGGCTGAACGGCCAAAAGGCGGCGTTCCGTCCCTACGGCTATACCAATTTTTATGTGGACTGTGCGCCGTTTTTGCACGCAGGGGATAACGAACTGCGGGTGATTGCCCGCAACGCCGACCAGCCCAACAGCCGGTGGTATTCCGCGCGGGGCTGTATCGTCCCGTTCAGCTGTGGACGGCAGGGGAGAAACGCATTTTGCTCAACGGTGTGCGCATCCGCACGGTGTCGCTGGAGCCGGCTGTGGTGGAAATCCGTGTCAGGACCAGTGCGCCCGGCACGGTTCGGCTGATGGTTGAGGGACTTCCCTCTGTTCAGCAGGAATCTGATGGGGAAACGGTCTTTACGCTGACCATCGACAATGCCCGTCTTTGGACACCGGAAACGCCGAATTTGTACCGATGCCGCGTACAATTTGCAGATGATGAGGCGGTCGAGACCTTCGGCATGCGCACGGTGGGCTGGGGCAAAAACGGCTTCACGCTCAACGGTGAGCGGGTCATCATTCAGGGTGCCTGCATCCACCACGATAACGGCCTGCTGGGCGCTGTCTGCGACCCCGATGCCGTGGCCCGCAAGGTGCGCCTGCTGAAAGAAACGGCTACAACGCCATCCGCTCGGCGCACAATCCCTGCTCCAAGGCTTTGCTGGCAGAGTGTGACCGCCAGGGCATGCTCGTTATGGACGAATACATCGACCACTGGTATATCCATAAGACAGAATACGATTATGTACCGTATTTTATGGATTGGTGGCGGCAGGACTTGACCGATATGGTCGAGAAGGACTACAACCACCCCTGTGTGGTTCTCTACTCCACCGGCAACGAGGTCAGCGAGACCGCACAGCCAGGGGTATCGCGCTGACCAAGGAAATGACAGACTTTTTGCATGGGCTGGACGATTCCCGCCCGGTGACCTGCGGTGTGAATATCTTCTTCAACTTTTTGAGCTCCATCGGCTTCGGCGTGTACAGCGATGAAAAGGCCAAAAAGGAGGCTGAAAAGGCAGAAAAGGCCAAGGCTAAGGGGAAAGCCGTCAAGAAAAAGTCGGTGGGCAGCAAGTTCTTCAACGATCTGGCAGGGCTTTTGGGTGATGAATTCATGAAGCGCGGCGCAACGCTGCATGGCTGTGATGTCAAAACCCGCGATGCCTTTGCGAATATGGATATTGCGGGCTATAACTACGGCATTTATCGCTACAAGCACGACCTGAAAAAGTACCCGCAGCGGCTGATTTTGGGCAGCGAGACCTTCTGTAATGATGCCTATAGGTTCCGCGAGCTGGCGAAGGCTGAACCGCGTCTGGTCGGTGATTTTGTCTGGGCGGGCATGGATTATCTGGGCGAGGTCATGGTCGGCTCGTGGGAGTATGAGGACTATGCCAAAAACTTTGACGGCGGCCTTGGCTGGGTTTCGGCAGGATCGGGCCGCATTGATCTGACCGGCAAGCCGCTGGGCGAAGCATTATATACCCGCGTGGCACTCGAAAAGGAGAACGGACCGTACATTGCCGTCTGCCCGGTCAACCACACGGCGACCGGCACAGCCCCAGTGCATGGAAGATGACCAACGCCATGCCAAGCTGGAGCTGGACAGGCTGCGAGGCAAAAAGGCCAGCATCGAGGTGTACGCCCGCGCGGCGCGGGTAGAGCTGTGGCTGAATGGCCGTATCGTCGGCAGAAAAGTATTGAAAAACGACTGCCTTGCGAAGTTTTCCGTCCCCTATGAACCGGGTAGACTGGAGGCCGTCAGCTATGACGCGCAGGGCTGTGAGCTCGGCCGCTGCACCCTGACGACGGCAAGGCAGCAAACCCAAATCACTGCGGGACCGGAGCAAAGCAGCGTGCAAGCTGGGCATCTTTGCTATATCCGGCTGCGCTACACCGATGAACAGGGTATCACGAAGCCGCTGGCACGCGGCAATATCAAGGTGGAGGTAGATGGTGGTACACTGGTCGGGTTGGGCAACGCCTGCCCCTATCATGAGCGCAGTTATCTGGACTGTGTGGCCGACACCTACTACGGCGAGGCGCTGGCCATCGTGCGTGCGGGGGAGGGGAACAGCCTGACCCTGACAGCGGATGATGGCATGTACAGCACAGCCGTGACAGTGCCGGTGACACATTAAAAAGGCAGACAGAAAGCGATTTTCCAATCCGTAATGGGCTTTGCATAAATAACAGGCACCGGGCCAAGGCATGAACGCTTCGGGTTGGTGCCTGTTTGTATGCAGAGGCTTGTTCATCACGGAGGAAGGCGAGCGGCGGAGAAATACTGCATACAGTGGGAAACTCGGGCATTTGGCACTATGTCTAAATGAACCGCTGCAAAGTTGTGAAACCTCCCGATAGAGACATGGACGAGAAAGGCTGGATACATGAAATATCCAGCTGAATGGTACGATACTCCATAAAAGCGTCTTGCATCTTACGGGGGTTCTTGCTATACTCAGCATTAAACGCAACAATTACTTGCAAACAAGTTGCGCAGGTTGCGCGACCGAAGGAGGATCTGCCATGCAGGGGCGCAAATTACTTCACGGTGGGGACTATAACCCGGAGCAGTGGCTCGACAGGCCGGACATTCTGGCACAGGATATTGAATTGATGAAAAAAGCCCGCGTCAATACCGTGACGCTGGGGGTGTTTTCATGGTCGGTGCTGGAGCCTGAGGAGGCGTGTTCAATCTGGACTGGCTGGCGGACATCATCCATAACCTTTACGCCAACGGGATCCGCACGATTTTGGCGACCCCCAGTGCTGCACGCCCCGCATGGCTGGCACACAAGTACCCGGAGGTGCGCCGTGTGCGGGCTGACCGCGTGCGGGAACTGTACAACCGGCGTCAGAATTACTGCTATACCTCGCCGCTGTATCGGGATAAAGTGCGCCGTATCGACCAAAAGCTGGCGCAGCGCTTCGGCAGTGACCCGGCAGTCATCCTGTGGCATATCTCCAACGAGATGGGCGGGGACTGCCACTGCGAGCTGTGCCAAGCGGAGTTCCGCCGTTGGCTGCAGACGCGCTACGGTAGCCTGCAGGCGCTGAACAAGGCGTGGAATGCCCGCTTCTGGAGCCATGACTACACCGATTGGGAACAAATCGAAAGCCCTGCCCCACAGGGCGAAAACGCCGTGCAGCGCTTGCGCTCGACTGGAAGCGCTTTGTCAGCGACCGACATATCGATTTTTTGAAATTTGAGCGGGATACCGTCAAAGAAATTGCCCCCAATGCCAAATTTACCGTCAATATGATGTATCGGTTTGACGGCATCGACTATTTCAAGATGGAAAAGGAGATCGATGTCGCCAGCTGGGACAACTACCCGACCTGGCACAAGCCCAGTGAAACGGTAGAGGAAACGGCGCTGGACACCGCCATGATGCACGATCTGTTCTATTCAATGAAGGACAAGCCTTTCCTGCTGATGGAGTCCAGCCCCAGCTTTACCAACTGGCAGCCTGTTTCCAAACAGAAAAAGCCCGGCATTGCAGAGCTTGCCGCGCTGCAGACGGTGGCGCACGGCGCAGACAGTGTGCTTTATTTCCAGTGGCGCGCCAGCCGCGGCGCGGAGGAAAAACTCCACGGCGCTGTCATCGGCCACGATGGGCGGAGGATGCCCGTTCTTTTACGGAGACTGCGCAGGTAGGGCAAGAGCTGGAGACTTTGGCTGAAATTACAGCGGTAAAACGCGAAAAGCAGGCTGCGATAGTTCATGATTGGCAGAATAAATGGGCGCTGGAAGGCTCCTGCGGGCCGCGCAATGCGGTATGGGCTATTGGGACGAGCTGAAGCGGCACTATAATGCCCTTGCACGGGAGGGCATTGCCGTGGAGTTTGTTGACCAGAATGCGACCTGACAGGCTATGGCTTGGTCGTGGTGCCGATGCTCTACCTGCTGACCGATGCTTTTGCGAAAAAGCTTTGCGCATTTGCGCAAAGCGGCGGAACGGTCATCGTCACCTACTGGTCGGGCGTGGTCGATGAAAGTGATCTCTGCCGCCTGGGGGACACGCCCTATGGCCTGACTGAACTGCTGGGGCTGCGCCGCACCGAGATTGACGGCATGTATGACGGGGAAACCCGCAGTTGCATGCCGGTAGCTGGCTGCACACTGCCTGCGGCACAGGCATCCATCCTGTGTGAGGTGGCAGCCCTTGATGAGGAAAATCCGGCAGAGCCGCTCAGCCTGTATGACGAGGACTATTTTGCCGGGCACCCGGCTGTGGCGGTCCACAGATACGGTAAGGGCCGTGCTTACTATCTGGCCAGCCGCTTTGACGAGGCTTTTTATCGGGCGTTTTATCACGATGCTGCAAAGGAAATCGGCTTGAGCCAGGCTTGGCCGGAGGCTCTGCCGGAAGGAGTTCTGGCGGTGCGGCGCGGCAGCTTTGTGTTTGTACAGAACTGCACGGAACAGCCTGCACGGTAGGAAACACTGTGCTTGAGCGTTACCGGACTGCAGTTTGGAAGGGCAAGGACCGTATTTTTTGATAAAATCGGCCTGTTTTAGCGTTCTGCTAAAAAGCAGAACGCTTTTTTGTTGCTTTCGAACATTGACAACGAAAGAATATCCCGTTATGCTGATATGAGATTTGTTGCGCAATGCAATGCAATGCAAAGGAGAAGGTTTCCCCAATGGCTGCAAAAGAAAACGAAAAAATGACTATAGAGCAGGTGGCGGAGGCACTCGGCGTTTCCAAAACAACGGTGTCACGCGCACTTTCCGGGAAAGGGCGCATCAGCGAGAAAACTCGCGCCAAGGTGTTCGCCTATATGGGCATGCCCGCACCGAGGCTGCGCAAAAAGACCCAAAGGTGCGCACCAACAATATTGCTATGGTTGTGCCGCGGCGCTTTATTACACTGGATCTGCCGTTTTTGCGCAAATGCATGGGCGGCATCTGTACCATGGCTGATCAGCGCGGCTATGACATGCTGCTGTGCTACGCCTCCAGCACAGAGTATACCCAGCTGCAGCGTCAGCTGGCGAGCCATAAGGTGGATGGTGTTATTCTGACCTACGCCATGGCAGACGATCCTGCGTTGACTTGCTGCGGCAGTATGATGTGCCGTTTGTGCTGATTGGCCGCAGTGAGGATAAGACGATACCGCAGGCGGATAATGATCAGGTTACCGCCGCCTGCGAGATGACCCGTATTCTGCTGCAGATGGGTGCCAAGCGGATCGCGCTGCTGGTCGGCAGCACGAGCTACGCCGTCAACACCGACCGCACGCGCGGATACCTGCGCGGCTTTGCAGAATCCTGCGTGCCGGTGGACCAACGCCTTGTTCATTCCGGCATTGAATCAACAGGGCAGACCATTGATGCGCTGGAGGCGTCGCTTGAGCAAAAGGCGGACTGCCTGCTCTGCGGTGACGATGAGATTGCCTATGAGGTCATGCGAGAGTTGCGCAACCGGCATATTCTTGTGCCGCACGATCTGCGCGTTGCCAGCCTGTATGACAGCTCGATGCTGGCCAGTATCACGCCCTCGGTGTCTGCGGTGCAGTACGATGCCGAGCAGCTGGGGCGCACAGCCTGCCGCATGCTGCTTGACCGCCTGCTTGGCAAGGAAATGGTGCAGCGCCAAATTGAGGGGTATCAGGTTATTTTGCGTGAGTCCACCAAATGGAATAGCCGTACCCACGATGGACGATAGCCCGCGTCCCTCTATGGGATACCCCACAGATTGTGCAGCAGGGGAGGTATGCTGTCCTGTAATCTTTCTGAAAATATATAGCGCTTCCGGCCCCCGGTTTTACGCCAAAACCGGGGGCTTTTTTTGGAGAATACACGCCTGTTGCGCAAAAGTTGCGCGTAAAGTGGGCTGTGTCACGGGTTTTTCCGTCAGAATTTCCAGTTTTCGGGCCGTAATACCGTGAATATCACCCATTGACGCAGGCTGAAAAAGAGTGTATTCTTATGCTTGTAAGGAACAAGTTGTTCAAATGTGCGCAACATAAATGCGCAACATTTGGCGACATATAGCTTCCAAAATCGGAAATGAAGGAGAACTCGATCATGAAAAAATGGATTTCCCGTCATAACGCTCTTGCTGCTGTGAGCACCGTGACGGCGGCCGCTATGCTGACCGCCTGCGGTGGTGCTGCATCTTCCTCTGCTGCGTCCTCTGCCGCATCTCAGGCCGATTCTGCCGCATCCTCCGGTGAGGCTTCTTCCGCCGCAGAAAGCTGGGGCGATGTGAAGCTGACCATGTGGGGTGCTGAGGAAGACCAGACCATGCTGCGTGAGATGGCCGATGCCTTCATCGCGGAGAATGCCGACAAAGGCAACGTTACGATCGAGATCGGCGTTCAGTCCGAGTCCAGCGCCAAAGATACCGTTCTGGCTGACCCCGAGCTGCTGCCGATGTTTTCGCCTTTGCGGATGACCAGCTCAACGAGCTGGTGGCAGCCGGTGCCCTGCAGGAAATCCTGCTGAACCCCGAGGATGTCAAGAGCCGCAACTTGGCTGGCTCCGTTGAGCCGCGACCATGGACGGCAAGCTCTACGCCTACCCCATGACCGCTGACAACGGCTACTTCCTCTACTATGACAAGAGCGTTCTGAGCGAGGACGATGTCAAGAGCATGGACACCCTGCTGGCCAAGGCTGATGCCTCCGGCAAGAAGTTTATGATGAGCCTGAACGATGCATGGTACGTTTACAGCTTCTACGCCGGTGCCGGCTGAAGGCTACCCTCGCCGATGACGGCGTCAACACCGTCTGCAACTGGAACGAGGCTCCCGGCGCCGATGTCACGCAGGCAATTCTGGATATGAGCGCCCAGTCCGCCTTCAAGTCCGGCGCGGATGCGGACATCGTTTCCGGCATCAAGGACGGCAGCTGCTGCGCCGCCATCTCCGGCACTTGGAACGCCAAAACCGCGCAGGAGACCTGGGGCGATAACTACGCCGCCACCAAGCTGCCCACCTACACCCTGAATGGTGAGCAGGTGCAGATGGCTTCCTTCTCCGGTTACAAGCTGGTCGGCGTCAACCCCCACAGCGCCAATGTCGGTGTTGCCATGATGCTGGCTGACTACATCACCAACGAGGACAATCAGGCCAAGCGCTTCAATGACCGTCAGCTCGGACCCTCCAACATTGCTGTGAGCAAGTCTGAGGCCGTGCAAAGCGCACCTGCCATCGCCGCACTGGCTGAGCAGAGCGACTACGCCACCCTGCAGCGCTAGGTGCCAACTACTGGAGCTCCGCCGAGAGCTTGGGCGAGATCCTGGCTTCCGGCGACACGCAGGGCAAGACCACCCAGCAGTTGGTGGAGGATGCCGTAGCCGGTATCACCGCACCCGTAACCCAGTAAAAAATAATCCAGCGGGCACGCAGCGGCTATGCAGCGTGCCCGCTTTTTTTTCAAATCCCGCGCATAAGAAGAAAGGAGATGACTTCTGTGGCAGAAATGGTTCTTGCACCATGCGTGGCGATGGAAAAGAAGCAAATTTCATTCGGAAGTTCAGTCGCGCGTTTGTCCGCGGCGATGCCTTCACCAAGCTGTCTCTGCTTGTCTGGGGTCTGGGCTACATCGGGCATGGGCAGCTCATCAAGGCCCTGCTGGTAACGCTGGTGCAGGGGTTGGGGCTGTATTTTCTGGGTACCTCCGGCATTCCGGCTTTAAAAAAGTTTGGCACGCTCGGCACTGTCCAGATGGAGATGCAGTTTAACCCGGTGACTCTTAAAAACGAGGTCAACCATTACGATAACTCGTTTGCTATTTTGCTGCTCAGCGTCATTGCGCTGGTGGTCATTGTCTCGCTGGTTGTGGCGACCATGATGGTCGTGCAGTCGAATTACCTGCTGCAGCAGCAAAAGGCTGCCGGTAAAAAGCCCAACAGCTTCCGTCAGGACATCAACTGCTACCTTAATGAGAAATTCTATGTCACGCTGCTGACCCTGCCGGTGCTGGGGCGTGGTGGTGTTTACCAT
>ENA-OQLB01001223-OQLB01001223.1-human-gut-metagenome-genome-assembly--contig:-NODE-1223-length-11614-cov-4.820841_pt1 | contig 11614 bp, 17 predicted proteins | sample MGYA00242656_ERZ504813 | MGnify/ENA primary metagenome ERZ504813 (study PRJEB26092, sample SAMD00036388) | human gut metagenome | host: Homo sapiens | study: EMG produced TPA metagenomics assembly of... | reverse complement strand
CATTCTTAGTGAAGTAAACCCCCTTGAAGACGACGAGGTAGATAGGGCAGAGGTGGAAGTGTGGTAACACATGGAGCTGACTGTTACTAATCGGGTGAGGGCTTGACCAACAAGCCGAGGAAGCGGGCAGGATGTAACAGAAATGGGGCGGAACAAGCTTGCTTGTGGAGAACCATTTATGGTACAGACTGAACATTTGCGAAGCAAATGACATCGAACGACGGAGTCGTGAGATGACCACCGCTGGAGTAGCCTAAAGAACAGGCGATGCAGCTTTAGCTGCGAGCCCGTGAAGAAAGCTACGGATCGGTACGCAGGTTAAAATTGATTCAAAAAAGATTAACGATCATCAATAGAACATGTATGTAGTTTTGAATATACAATCATGAAAGAGTGGCTTAAACAGCCACTTTTTTATTACACATAAAAACTGTCCCCTAAAAAAACATAAAAATTGCCCCTTGTAATATACCCAAACAAGCGTACTATAACATCCAAGTTATTACATTCCTACATTAATACAATCATACATTAAAGTAATAACAAAGGTAATAACGAAACGAGAGGGGAATTATTATGAACACACAGAACAACACAGTAGTTAAACTTGCAGAAACTGCGTTATTAGCAGCTTTATGTTATGTATCCTTCACATTTCTGCAGATCAAGATCCGGTGCCGGGCGGAGACGCAACATCCATTCATATCGGAAATGCTTTCTGCGTACTTGCAGCACTGCTTCTGGGTGGCGTATATGGCGGACTTGCCGGAGCTATCGGAATGGGAATTGCAGATATCATGGACCTGTTTATATCACAGGCGCACCGAAAACCTTTGTACTGAAATTCTGTATCGGTCTGATCGTAGGTCTTGTGGCACACAAGGTTGCAAAGATCAATGAGAGTACAGATAAAAAATATGTTTTCAAATGGAGTGTGATCGCATCTATCGCAGGACTTGCATTTAACGTAATTGCAGATCCTATCGTAGGATATTTCTACAAACAGTACATTTTGGGACAGCCACAGGAACTGGCACAGGCACTTGCAAAAATGAGTGCGGCGGCAACCTTTATCAATGCAGTTGTATCTGTAATTCTGGTAGCGATCATCTATAATGCAGTACGTCCGGTACTGATCAAAAGTCATCTGATCACAGTTACCAACAACAAAAATCAGGTTGCGTAAAACGACATACTAAAAAAATAATAGAAAACAAGAAATAACACAAGACAGCGAAATGGAAGTTAAAATCCATTTCGCTGTTTTTTTATGCGGGTATAGGATCATTTTTTATATGGCTATCCTCACATAGAAAACAAATTTCGGAACAACCAAGATTTGTTTTGACGTATCCATGGCAGTGATTGCTGCGGTACTTTCCTTCGTATTTGCGAGAAGACTGGATGGTGTAAGAGAAGGTACTGTTATTTCCGCATATTCTCCCGCACCTTCGTAGGTGTGCACCCGAAGTGCTCCTGGAACATCCGTCGGAACAGCTTATAATTGGTGAATCCATGGCGTTCCAGGATCACATGCACGGGGGCTTTCGTATTGATCAGATCTTTGTAGATAAAAGAAAGTCTGTATTCATTCTGATATTCCAGAAATGTAACCCCCATCTTTTTCTTGAAAAAACGGCAGAAATATCCAGCCTGGAGATAAGCAACACCTGCGATCTCATCCAGAGAAATAGGCCGTTTGTAATTCTCAGAAATATAATTCAGCACCAGATTCAGCCGGTCCAGATCTTTTTTCAGCCGGCTTAGATCACTTTGAAAAACTTTGACACTGAAATTGTGACACAGCTGGAACAAAAGTTCAAAGATCAGGATATTGCAGACGAGAGTCGTATGGTGGAGTAAAAAGATACAAAAAAAGCGGAGATTTATCGTTATAAAGACTATTGAAAATAAAAGAAGTTTGTAGTAAGGTAGTAGCTACAACGCTTACGAAAGGGAAGAATGTTTCAGGTGGGCAGTCTCCTTTTTGTGGAGAATTTTGGATGAAGGAAAACGAAAAACAAGGGGGAAGAATTTATGGAGAAGGTAAAAGAGAAATCTTCTTTTTTCCGAAAGTTCGTAGGAGATAAGAGGTTTTATCTGATGGTCCTGTCTATTGCAGTACCGATCATGGTACAGAACGGGATCACAAATTTGTCAGTCTTCTGGACAATATTATGATCGGTCGTATCGGTACCGAACAGATGTCTGGAGCGGCGATCGTCAATCAGCTGATCTTTGTATATAATCTATGTATTTTCGGCGGGGTGTCCGGAGCGGGAATTTTTACAGCACAGTATTTCGGACAGAAGGATCATGAGGGTGTCCGCCAGACACTTCGTTATAAATTGTGGATGGCAGTGATTCTGACAGCAATCACCATTATACTGTTTCTGACAGCAGGGGGTTCACTGATCAGCATGTATTTAAAAGGTGACGGGACTGCACAGGAGATCAGGGATACTCTTATTTATGGGAAACAGTATTTATGGATCATGCTTCTGGGACTTCCGCCATTTATGATGGTGCAGGTCTATGCAAGTACTTTACGTGAATGCGGTGAGACCGTACTTCCAATGAAGGCCGGGATCGTGGCAGTGCTGATCAATCTGATATTTAATTATCTTCTGATCTATGGAAAATTCGGATTCCCGGAAATGGGAGTAAGAGGTGCGGCTGTTGCCACAGTGCTCTCCAGATATGTGGAAGCCTGCATTGTCCTGAGCTGGACACATAAGCATACAGAAAAGAATATTTTTGCACAGGGCCTGTATTCAACATTAAAGGTTCCGGCGAACCTGACAAAGAAGATACTTATTAAGGGAACCCCGCTGCTTCTGAATGAGACTTTATGGGCAGCCGGAGTGGCCATGCTGACACAATGTTATTCAGTCCGTGGACTGAACGTGGTTGCGGGATTAAATATTTCCAATACCATCAACAATGTATTTAATATCATATTTATCGCACTTGGAGATTCGGTAGCCATTGTTGTAGGACAGCTTCTGGGGGCAGGTAAGATGAAGGAAGCCAGAGATACGGACAACAAGATGATCGCATTTTCTGTGTTCTGCTGTACCTGCGTGGCAGCTGTGATGTTTGTAATGGCACCACTGTTTCCAAGGCTTTACAATACCAATGCTGAGGCACGTACTCTGGCGAAATATTTTATTATGATCACAGCATTTTTCATGCCGCAGAATGCATTCCTGCATGCAACATATTTTACTTTGCGTTCCGGTGGAAAGACCATCGTTACATTTCTGTTTGACAGTGTGTTTATCTGGGTGGTAAGTGTAACGATCGCATTTACCTTAAGCCGTTTTACAGGTCTGCCTGTACTTGTGATCTACGCAATGGTTCAGGCTGCGGATATGATGAAATGTGTCATTGGATTTATCCTTGTAAAAAAAGGCGTATGGCTTCAGAATATCGTTTCATAGAATTTTTTGAAATCTTCCGGGAGGGGTGCTTCCAGGGAGATTTCTTTTTTGGCATTTTTGTCATGATGCATGGAAGCCCGGGTGTCGGAAGCAGCTTCGTCAATTGAAAATGGAAGTTGAAATTTAAGCTTCCATGCGTGGAGTGCAGCCCGGGAAAACGGATTCGATATGTCCGATAAACAGTACAGAGAATCACCCAGAAGAGGATGCCCGAGAGATGCCATGTGTACACGGATCTGATGGGTACGGCCGGTTTTCAGACGGAGCATTACAAGAGAAGCCGGAGCTGCTACGTCAGGGCCGGTAGATTTCAGAACAGAATAAAGGGTTTCTGCATGTTTGCTTCCGGGAAGCGTGCCATCTGTGGATACGACCATTTTCAGACGGTTATCCGGGTCAGGTGCAAGGGGAACGGAGATCCTGTGAAAAGCTCCATCTTCATCCACAGGCATGAAACCGGAAACTGCAGCCAGATAGGTTTTCTCTGAAATCCCTTCTTCACGCTGGTTCTGTAATCTGGCGGCAGCAGTCTGGTTCCTGGCAAAGAGCAGGATACCGGAGGTTTCTTTATCCAATCGTCCGATAGACCGGACTTTGGTAGGCTCTCCTTTGGAACGGAAATAGGAAGCCACCTGGTTGGCGAGACTGTCACTGTAGTGAGAACCGGAGGATGAGTGACAATCCCGGCAGGTTTATTTATGGCGAGGATATCCTGGTCTTCGTATATAATCGCAACTTAGGAAGAAACTGTGACGTTGCAGCCAGTGAATGATAAATGTGAGAATTGACATCAGAACCTGCAAATTCTGAAGCTGTGGAATCAGAATATGAAATTGCGTCTGCGGAGAACTGGAAATTGTGATTGGACGAATAGACGGTAAAGGATGAAGATTCCAGTTGGGCAGAATCCACATCGTCCGCTTCCAGGCATATTATGATCTGCTCCCCGGGATAAGCGGTTTCCGTTACCCGGCACTGCTGTCCGTTTTTCCGGATACCATCGGGACGGAACTTAGCCTGGCTGATCTGCTTTTTTGTAAGACCTGCCTGCGTGCGAAGAAAGCGGGAGACAGGTGCCGGAACAGCTGTTTTCGGGATATAGATAGTAAGATAGCGGTTCATTGTGAGGAATCCTCCGATTCTATTAAATTAATAAATATTTACAGGAATTTGGATGCAGGAGATTTTTACTTATGCTGATAATAAAAAACAGCAACTTGAGTCCGATCCCTCAGCTGCAGTTTATCCAGAATGGAACTGAGATAATTTCGTACCGTTCCCTCACTGAGAAACAGTTCTGCGGCAATCTCCTTATTGCTGTATCCGTTGGCAATCAGCCGGATGATATCCAGCTCCCGTTCGCTGATGTTTCTGGAAGCATAATCAAATCCGTCGGAAGATGCAGGAGTTCAGGGATTTTGGATATGATCTCTGTGCCGAATACGGTCTGGCCGGAGTAAACCGCCTGAAGAGCCGGAAGAATACTGGTATGATCCTGCTTCAGAAGATAACCCTTTGTGCCGAGGCGGAGGCTTTTACAATATATTCATCATCGGAAAAAGTAGTCAGAAGAAGAATTTTTGCCTCCGGAAATTCGCCCAGGATCTTTCTGGACGCTTCCAGTCCGTCCATTCCTTTCATACGGATATCCATCAGAAGAATATCCGGAAGATACTCTCTGTACAGAGAGCAGGCTTCTTCACCATCAGAGCCGGTGGCAGTCACTTCGATATCCGGGTTTGCTTCAAGAATGGTTTTTAGTGCTCCTGCAACCAGGCAGTCGTCGTCTACGATTATAATTTTCATGTCAAAATCTCCTGTTTATGAGTTATAAAAAGTAAATTTACAGATCAGAAAAAACAGACGGATCCAATATGCCGGGAAAGTACTTTGATCAAATCAGGAAGGTTTCCGGCAAAGTGAGAAATATCTGTCTGATTCAATTAGAAACAGATTTCGGGATCGTCACAAAGATCCGAAAACCATTCTCCTGCGTAATCTGGACCGTACCGTCCAGCGCCTTTGCACGGTCACGGATATTGGACAGTCCCATACCACCGGAAGTATTTTTTGCCTTATTGCTGTCTGATCCAGTTTGAATATCCGGAATTCCATTTTCCGGTGTCCCGTTATCCTCAATGCACAATTGATAAAGTGCAGGATGCTCCCGCAGAAGAATATCCACAGAATCCGCATTACTATGCCGCATCACATTGGAAAGCCCTTCCTTTGTAATACTGATCAGACTGTATTTCACCTCTCTTGGAATCTGCCTAGACATATCACAAGTAAGATTCACCGGGCAGAAGGTGAAATCCTTTACAAGTCCTTTTATGGCATCTTCCAGATCTATCGCATCGTCATGAAGATCATGTACACTGGAACGGATGCTGTTCATAGCACCGTTCAGGGATTCTTCCAGATTTCCAAGCAGAGGATCAAGAGAATCATTTTTGTTGATGGTTTTGCAGGCAGCAGTCATAAGGATAGAACGGGATAGTACATGTCCCACATTATCATGGATCTCTCTGGCAATTCTGTTTCGCTCGCGCAATGTAGCAGCATAAATCTCGTAATCTTGTTTTTCCAGAAGTGCCTTGTTTTTTTCAGAAAGAAGAAGCGTATGTTCCTCACTGTCATCCCGGATCTGATGAAAATCCTGGTAAAGAGCCTGATATTTTCCGGCATAAAGCCAGAGAAAAAATGAGAGAACGAAACCAAAAATCCCAAGCAGACAAAGAACTGCCGGAAATCTATTGATCTGAAAAACCAGAAATCCCCAAAGTGGAAGCTCAGCCACTGCCAGAGGAAAAAGCCCGGCAGATAAGGTCTGATACAGCAGCAGCGGGAAAAACAGAAGAAAATCCGAAAACCACAGGGAACATAATCCAAAGATCACATAGCTTCCTGCAAGAACCGGAATGATATTTCCGGCGAGTTTCAATACTGGCAAAGAATTGTGTGAACAGGATTCTGTTTTACATACCCTGCACAGATAAGTAATGCAGCAAAGGATCACCGCAAAAAGGAGGGCAAACACAAGAGCCTGATCTGCAGGCACATAAAAAAAATGTTAAAGTACTGTATAAAAGCAATAGTATGGAATCTGTAAAATAACGCATAAAAAATATACCCTCCTTTCTCAGAATTACAGCATTTTCCGAAAGTCAGGCAGATAATCGGCTAAAATTATCGTATCCTGTTCCGGGAGCCCCCTTTTGCTGCACAAATTTCTGAAATCAATGTGCCTTTATTATAATATACCGGTTCCTTCCCTGCAAAGAAAAATCTATCCTTCTGAAAAAGACATGACATTTGTCATTCGCAGGTGGTGACATTCAACACTTGGTGCAGAAAGAAGAAAAGGATATAATGGCATCATAGAAGAAATATGAATTTCTGCGAAAAAGACATAAAAGTCCTGCTTAACGGACTGTAAAAAAGGAGGAAAACATATGCCACAGAGTATGGTCCACATAGAAAATCTGGTAAAACGATACGGTGATCTTACCGCACTGAATCATCTGGAACTGGATATCCGGGAGGGTGAGATCTTCGGATTACTTGGTCCCAACGGATCAGGAAAGACAACGGCCATCAGCTGCCTCTTGTCACTTCTGAAATATGACAGAGGTGAAATAAAGATATTCGGAGAAGAGATGAAGCCGGACAGCTATAAGCTCAAGGAACAGATTGGGATCGTGCTTCAGAATGTAGCCGTTTTTGATGAGCTGACAGTGCAGGAAAATATCGATTATTTCTGCGGCCTTTACATACGGGACAGGAAACGGAGAAAAGAGCTGGTGGAGGATGCCATTGAATTTACAGGTCTTGAAGATTTCCGCAAAATGTACCCGAAGAAGCTTTCCGGGGGCCTTTTACGAAGATTGAACATTGCCTGCGGGATCGCCCACAAGCCAAGACTGATCATTATGGATGAGCCGACGGTAGCTGTAGACCCACAGAGCAGAAACAAGATCCTGGAAGGGATCCAGACGCTGAACCACCAGGGCTCCACCATTATCTACACATCCCATTACATGGAAGAAGTGGAGCAGATCTGTACCAGGATCGCCATCATGGATCACGGAAGAGTCATCGCTCAGGGAACAAAGGAAGAATTGAAGCAGATGATCAAAACAGGAGAGACCATCACCGTAGAAGCCATTGCCCTGGAAGAAAAAAATCTCCGGGATATCCGCATACTGGAGCATGTGTTTGATGTGCAGTATGAAAAACAGGTGCTGGTCGTGCGCTGTACCGATGCGAAGCATAACCTGATCCGTCTTCTTAATTATCTGCAAAGCCAGGATATTTCTTTTGGAAGAGTCTTTTCCGAACTGCCTACATTAAATGATGTCTTTCTGGAAATCACCGGAAAACAGCTAAGAGATTAGGAGGGATGGGAGATGTTGCATTTACTGAAATACAGTTTTCTTTCCAAGATCCGGAATTTTAACATTGTATTCTGGCCGCTGGTCTTTCCGCTTGTGCTTGGAACTTTTTTCTATTTTGCATTCGGAAATATCAATGAAGCAGATTTTCAGACGGTTCCGGTGGCAGTGGTGAAGGAAGCTTCTGCGGATACGTTTTTTATGACCTATCTGGATGAAGTGGAAAAAAAGCAGTCCGGATCTTTTAAAAGCAGAAGAAATGTCGGAAAAGGAAGCGCTGGAAGCACTGCAGGATAAAAAAGTAGAAGGGATTTATTATGTGGGAAAAGAGCCTTCCCTTACAGTAGCAGGAACCGGAATAGAAGAAGTATCCTTCAGACAGTTCTCGACAGCTGTGAAAACACCAGAACGACCATCACCAATATCATGAAAAAAAATCCGCAGATGGATATGGAAACCATGAAATCATTGTTAAGTTCCGACAGCCTGGTAAGGGAAGTCTCTCTTGGTGGCCGGACCATTGACGGAAATGTGCAGTTCTTTTACGCACTGATCGCCATGGCCTGCCTGTATGGATGCTTTATCGGATTTGGTTCTGCGATCGGGATCCAGGCCAATATCACACCTCTGGCAGCCAGACGGTGTGTAACGCCGACCCACAAGCTGAAGCTGATCCTTACAGACCAGCTGACATCTTTTGCTCTGGGCTATGTGGACGTGATCATTCTGATCCTGTATCTCCGGTATATTCTCAATCTGGATTTTCAGGGACAGATGGGAAAAATGCTGGTGGTATCTTTTTTCGGAAGTCTTATCGGTGTATCTATGGGAATGTTTATAGGCAGCTTCGGAAAAATGCAGGAAGGCGTCAGAATCGGGCTCATGCTTGGAATCTCTATGGTAAGCAGCTTTCTTGCCGGACTGATGAACGGAAATATGAAGGATATCGTGGAAAAAAGTGTTCCGTTTGTAAACCGGATCAATCCTGCATCACTGATCTCAGATGCGTTTTACTGTATCAATGTATATGATGATATGACCAGATACTATAGAAATCTGATCACATTGGCGGTAATGTGCGTGGTGCTGGTGATGGCATCCTTTTTCATGGTCAGGAGGGAACGTTATGACAGTATTTAAAGGCTATATGAGGATCATGAAAAAAATACAGGTCTGATCCTCCTGTATCTGGGCATTTTTTTCGGAGTGACAATGGCACTTCAGGCAGCGGCCGGTAAGGAAACTTATACCAGCTATGAAAGCGAAAAAATAAAGATCGGAGTGGTGGATAAAGACAACGGACCACTTGCAGAAGGACTGGTAAAATGGCTTGAAGGTACGCATCACGTGACCATGTTGGAGGATAACAGGGAGAAGCTTCAGGAAGAGCTTTTTTACAGAAATGTAGAATACATCGTGGTGATTCCTGAGGATTTTTATGAGAACTGTATGGTAAACGGTGAAAGTATTTCTGTGACCAAGGTGCCCGGATCTTATTCGGCATATTATGTGGATCAGCAGCTGGAGAGCTGCCTGAATACAATGCGGACATATCTGAAAGCCGGTTTTTCCCAGAAGGAAGCGGCAACAGCGATCCTGGATAAAAAAGAGGAGAAGTCACCATGCTGGATACAGATGAAAACAGTGGTACGTCCGGATGGCTCTATTATTTCCGATATATTCCATATCTGTTTCTTGCATTACTTTGCTATGTGATGGGATATGTTCTGATGGCTTTCAAAAAAGACGATATACCAAAGAGAATGCAGGCATCTGCGATCTCTGCAAGACGACAGAGTCTGGAAGGCTTCTGGCCATGTTTGTGATGGGTGGGGGCTTATGGGGAATCGGTATGGCTGGAGCTATCCTTATGTATGGAAAAACATTTCTCGGTTCAGAAAATTTCGGATACTATGTACTGAACACTCTGGTAATGATGGCAGTGGCACTTTCACTTTCCTATCTGATCGGTCTTTTTGTAAAAAACAGCAACATGTTAAGCGGGATCGCAAATATCCTGTCTCTTGGAATGTGCTTTCTGTGTGGTGTGTTTGTTCCCATGAATATTATGGACAGAAACGTCCTGAAGGTGTCTCAGTTTCTTCCTGTGTACTGGTATGAAAACGTAAATGAGACTCTTGGAAGTTATAGCCACCTAACAGGTGAGGCAGCTGTATCGGTGTGGAAAGGCATTGGACTGGAAGCTATGTTTGCGGTAGTTTTTGTCTGCATGATCCTGGCAGTGACCAGGTATCAGCGGCAGAAATAACAGAAAATAATAGCAGATGGCTGTTAATTATGGTAGGATATAGCTGATAAAGATGATTTGCGGAGAAAAACATGAAAAAAATACAAGTTTTACTAAAACCACAATGCAATGCAGAAATTCAAAATCAGTTTGCAACAAAATTCGGAGATCAGTGCGAATTTACATTTCAGAGCAAAGAAACTGAGGATGCGATCGCAGCAGCAGAAGTAGTGATCGGAGAGCCAGAGGAAGAAGAAATCCTGAAAGCAGAAAATCTTCGCTGGATCCAGCTGACCTGGGCCGGTGCGGACAAATATACAAAAATGAAAGCATTTCCGACAGGAGTTACATTAACCAATGCTTCCGGCGCTTTTGGAAAGATCATATCAGAATATGTGATCGGGAATATCATTGCGCTGTACCGTGAACTTCCGAACTACTGGAAGAACAAACAGAAACATCTCTGGGCACAGAATAAATCATCAGAAACCATATATGGAAAAAATATCCTTATTCGTGGGAACCGGGGATATAGGAGGAAATATTGCCCACAGAATGAAAGCATTTGAAACGCATGTGACTGGAATAAAAAGAACTGCAGTCCCGGAGCATTCGCAGCAGATGAAAGAGTTTGATGAGGTATATGATCTGACAGTGCTGGATCAGCAGCTTCAGAAAGCAGACATTGTGATCTGCTGTCTCCCGGGAACGCCGGAAACAAAAGGCCTTCTGAATTACGAACGGCTGCATTCCATGAAAAAAGCTGCAATTCTGGTTAATGTGGGAAGAGGAAGTCTCATTCAAACAGAAGCTCTGCTCAAAGTACTGGAGGAAGGCCACTTAAAAGGAGTGATCCTGGATGTATTTGAGACAGAACCATTGCCGGAGACATCACTTCTTTGGAATATGGAAAACGTCCTCATTACCCCACACATTGCAGGCCCGAGCTTCGGCGGAAACGCTGAAGTTCAGGATATGATCTGGAACATCTGCATGGAAAATCTGGAACGATATCTGAATGGAAAAGAATTAAAAAATATTGTTCGGTTAAAGGATGGGTATTAAATAAAAAAGATAGTTACAAGCTCCTTCTGATAAACTGTGAAGCAGTTATCCGGTTATGAGCAAGTAGCGAAGCGGATGCTTTTATCCGCTTGACTAAAAATACATTTATGGATATTTAAGAAAGAGACAGAGTGCATAATGATAACACGCCAGAAACTGATCGATCAGATAGAAAAATACAAGCCATATAATGAGCAGGAAGAAAAAGATAAAATCCTGATCCTGGACTGGATCAGAAATAATGAGAATGCTTTTTTCAGGGAAAATGCAGTAGCCCATATGACAGCTTCTGCCTGGGTAGTAAACAGAGAACGGACGAAAGTCCTTATGGTATATCACAACATATACAATTCCTGGTCCTGGCTTGGAGACATGCAGATGGTGAGACGGATTTACTGTCCGTTGCTGTCAGAGAAGTAAAAGAAGAGGCAGGGATTCCAATGTTCATCCGGTTGTCAGAAGAG
>ENA-OQLB01001222-OQLB01001222.1-human-gut-metagenome-genome-assembly--contig:-NODE-1222-length-11620-cov-7.959715_pt1 | contig 11620 bp, 15 predicted proteins | sample MGYA00242656_ERZ504813 | MGnify/ENA primary metagenome ERZ504813 (study PRJEB26092, sample SAMD00036388) | human gut metagenome | host: Homo sapiens | study: EMG produced TPA metagenomics assembly of... | reverse complement strand
CGTGCCAGTCCGGATAATTATCCAGGAGATATATCCAGCACATCCTGGAATTTGTTGTAATTCAGATCTTTGTAAAAACCCATCAGGTTGGTGGTGGCGGGAAGCTGCGACCCGCTTCCCGCACCGCTCGATCTCCTTTTGGCAGAAATCCACGGTTTGATGGGTGACGAACCGTTTCCAGTCCAGGCTCAGGCCGTGGCAATGGCTCTCGCCTCTGGGAAGCGGCGGCTCGATTTGGCTCCAGTCAGTGTAGGTATGGCTCCAAAAGCCGGTCCACCAGGCATGGTTTAGGGCTTCCAGCGTCCGGTACTTCTCCTTGAGCCATTGACGGAAGGCTCCTGGCACAGCTCGCAATAGCACTCGCCGCCGTATTCGTTGGAAATATGCCAAAGAATAACGCCGGGATGCTTGCCAAAGGCCTGGGAAAGCCTTACATTGATTTGGCGGGCCTTTTCCCGGTAGACCGGAGAGGTATAGCAGTGGTTGTGCCGCTCTCCCATATGATTCCGGTGCAGGCTGGAATCAACCCGCAGCACCTCCGGATACTTCTGAGCCATCCAAGCGGGGCGCGCGCCGGTGGGCGTTGCCAGAATCGTGTAAATACCGTTTTCATAAAGCTGGCCGATGATCCGCCCCAGCCAACCGAAGTCATATACGCCTTCCTGGGGCTCCAGCTGGGCCCAGGCGAAAATCGCCACGGAAACGCAGTTGACGTGGGCTTCCTTCATTAAGACGATATCCTGCTTTAAAATGTCCGGGCGGTCCAGCCATTGGTCAGGATTATAGTCGCCGCCGTGCAGCATTTTCTCGTTCAAAGGAGAAAGATTCATAAAATCGCACCCTTTCTAAAAACCCGCGGAAGCGGGAAAGTGATCTTAGGGCTATTGTAGCAGACACAGAAGAAAAAGCATATGGAAAAGATAAGCTGGTTTATGCACAAAATGATACAATCTCTTCTTGACAGAAAGCGGTTCCAGTCCTATGATGAAAGAAAAACGGGAGGGGCAGCATGTTCAGCAACACTGGAGCGCTTGTGGATACGGAGACGGATGTCAGCCCAGAGCCGGAAAAGGAGCTTACGATCCTCAGCTGCGGCCATTACCGCCTGCTGCGTCTGGAAAAGCTGCACACAGTCAGAATCCAGGGCCGCCGGGACTGGCAGCTATTGTATGTGGCCAAGGGCGCGGGCCACTTTTTCCGCCCGCGGGAGGAGCGGGTAAAACAGGGGAGCGTTGTGGTGTATCCCCCTGGAGAGCCTCAGGACTATTTTTATCTGCTGAAGGAGGCCCCGGAGATTTATTGGATACACTTTACCGGGGAAAGGGCGGAAGGCCTTTTGGAGGAGTGGGGGCTTTTTCATGGACATTCCTGCTTTGTGGGGGAACAGGACCGCTATTTGAGGTGCTTTGAGGAGATCATTCAGGAGCTGCAGCTGCAGCCTCCGGGGTTTCAGAGGCTGTGCGCCCTGCGTTTTGAGGAGTTGCTTTTGTCTATGGGCCGGCAGCGCCTGCGGCTGAAAAATCCCCAGCTCGCCGGCGACAGCCTGGTGACACAGGTGCTTAACGATATGTATAAGACGTATTATCGCAATTATACCATAGAGGATTACGCGAAACGGCATAATGTCAGCGTCTGCTGGCTGATCCGCCGGTTTAAGCAGGTGACGGGGGAATCACCAAACCAGTATTTGATCCAAATCAGAATCCGCCGGGCCCGGGAGCTGTTGGAAAGCTCCAGGCTGAACATGGGGGAGATCGCTTCTGTGCTGGGCTATGAAAGCCCCTTGTATTTCAGCCGGCAGTTTAAACAGCTTCAGGGGGTCAGTCCCAAGCGCTACCGGGAGCAGAGACAGAAATAAGGGAAAGCGGCAGTTTTAAGCTGCGCTAAAGGATTAATGATGAAAGAAAAAATGGAGAACCAGGCGGAAAGCCGACAGAATAAACTGGCGCCGCGGGCTTCCGTTTTATTCTGGTAGAGCGGCTGCCCTGCTCTTTGGAAATTTTCATAAAAATTTAAGCTCAAATGTGTGAGAATCTACGTTGGAATTATTGACATATTCCCATAACTAGGTTATACTTTGCCCAAAGAGGAGGTGCTTACCTTGGCCAGACCACCTAAATGCCGGTGTATTTGTTCCGTGCCCAAAACCACGTGCTTTGAGCCTCATGGTCAGCCGGGCGGTGAGACGGTGAATATCGGCTATGACGAATATGAGGTGATTCGTCTGCTGGATTACGAACTGCTGTCCCAAAAGCAGTGCGCGGACAAAATGAGTATTTCCAGATCCACTGTGGCGAGAATGTACGAACACGCCCGCCAGCAGATTGCCGACGCTCTGGTGAACGGAAAACGGATCACCATTTCCGGCGGAGATATCCGGGTCTGTGCGGCGATGCGGCCGGAATGCAGGCATATAAAGAATTGCTGCCACCGGCTGAAAAGCCGGGAGAATAAGCGGAGAAGGCTGCCTTATGCAGACGGCTCCGGCGGAAGCGCGATCTTAAAAGCGAGGCTGAAATCGTCTGGTAAGCCGGACCGGGCCGGGTTGGCTGGGCACAAGAGAGCTGTATGCAAAACGGAAAAGGGCTTTCCGGAGAGGCTCGTGGACAGAAGCCTGCCGTGGCCGGAGCGCGGACGCGGGGAAAGGGTGAGCACATCTAGTCGAAATAGAAATGTCATTGGGAAAAAGATGAAATGGAGTTGGTATCAGTGAAAGTATTGGTGATTGGCGGCGTAGCCGCGGGAACCAAAGCCGCGGCGAAGCTAAAACGGGAAGACAGAGGGCTGGACGTAGCTCTGATCACAAAGGATCAGGATATTTCTTACGCGGGCTGCGGACTGCCTTATTATGTAGGCGGGATGATCGAAAGCAGAGACGAGCTGATCGTCAATACGCCTGAAAAATACGCGGCTCTTACCGGCGTTCGGGTGCTTACCGGCCGTGAGGCTGTGGAGCTGGACAGCGGCAAGAAGCTGGTAACGGCCAAAAACCTGATTACCGGAGAAACGGAGGCCTATTCCTATGACCGGCTGGTGATCGCCACTGGAGCGTCCTCCGCGGTGCCTCCCATCGAGGGAGTGGGCTTGAAGGGCGTGTTCAAAATGAGGACGCCTGACGACGCTATTCGGATTCGGGATTACGTGGAAGCGGAAAGGGTAAAAAAGGCCGTAGTGATCGGCGGAGGCTTTATTGGCCTGGAGGTAGCGGAAAACCTGCTGGCCCAGGGCGTGGATGTGACCGTGATGGATTTCGCTTCTCAGATTATGCCCAATGTGCTGGATCCTGAAATGGCGGATTACGCCCAACGGCATCTGCGGAAGCAAGGTCCGTGTTTTGACCGGAACGAAAGCGGAAAAGCTGGTGGGGGATGCCCGGGTAACGGCAGTGAAAACCGCCTCCGCCACGCTGCCCGCAGAATTGGTGGTGCTTTCGGCGGGCATCCGTCCCAATACGGCGTTTTTGGCTTCCAGCGGCATCGAGATGGAGAAGGGCGCTATTGTGGTGGATTCCCAGCTGAAAACCAATCTCCCCGGCGTATATGCCGCCGGCGACTGCGCTCTGGTGACCAACCGGATCACCGGCCGCCGCCAGTGGTCGCCTATGGGCTCCTCCGCTAACCTGGAGGGGCGTACCCTGGCCCAGGTGCTGGCCGGCAAGGAGAAAACTATCCCGGCGTTTTGGGCACCGGCGTGGTTAAGCTGCCGGGCCTGAACTGCGGCCGCACCGGCTTGACGGAAGCCCAGGCCAAGGAGGCCGGCTACGACGTGGTGACAGTCCTGGCGGTTACGGACGACAAGGCCCATTATTATCCGGACGCGGCGTTTTTCGCTACTAAGCTGATCGCCGACCGGAAAACTCATAAGCTGCTGGGAATGCAGGTGTTCGGCCCGGGAGCGGTGGATAAGATGGTGGATATCGCTGTAATGGCCATCAACATGGGGGCTGTCCTGGAGGATTTCGAAAACGCCGATTTCGCTTATGCGCCGCCGTTTTCTACCGCGATTCATCCCTTTGTCCAGGCGGTTTATATCCTTTTGAATAAAATCAACGGCGATCTGGTGAGTATGACTCCCGCCGAATACGCCGCGGGAGCCGCCGACGGCTATCGGGTTATCGACGTGGCGCCGGCGCGTCTATCCGGGGAGCCACCTTTGTGGATTTGGCCTCGGTCAACGGAGAGATCCCGGGAATTGGCCGGGACGAGAAGCTTTTGCTGGTGTGCGTCCGGGGCAAACGGGGCTATTTTCTCCAGAACCGGATGAAATATTACGGCTATAAGAATACGGTGGTGCTGGAGGGCGCTACCTCCTTTAACGACGTGAAGGTGAAAAACGCTCAGGCGGCAGTGCCTCCCGCGGAGGTGACCCGGGTGAAGGGCCTTGGGTTCCTGTTTGACAAGCGGACCCAGGACCGGTTCAACGGCAGAGTCATCACCCGCAACGGCAAAATTACCGCCGAGGAAAGCCGGGCCATCGCCCAGGCGGCGGAGCTGTACGGCAGCGGGGAAATTGCCATGACCTCCCGCCTGACGGTGGAAATCCAGGGCGTGCCCTTTGACAATATCGAGCCTCTCCGGGAATTTTTAGCCCAGAACGGCCTGGAAACCGGCGGCACCGGCTCCAAGGTGCGCCCGGTGGTATCCTGCAAGGGTACCACCTGCCAGTATGGCCTGATTGATACCTTTGCCTTATCCGAGGAGATCCACGAAAGATTTTATCACGGCTATCATGATGTGAAGCTGCCTCATAAATTTAAAATCGCCGTAGGCGCTGCCCCAATAACTGCGTCAAGCCGGATCTGAACGACCTGGGTATTATCGGTCAGCGGATCCCTCAGGTAGATCTGGAGAAGTGCCGCGGCTGTAAGGTGTGCCAGGTGGAAAATACCTGCCCCATTAAGGTGGCGAAGGTCCGGGACGGCAAGGTGGTCATCGACGACAGCATTTGTAACCACTGCGGACGGTGCGTAGGCAAATGCCCCTTTAAGGCGGTGGAAGCCCATCAGGACGGCTACCGGGTCTATATCGGCGGCCGCTGGGGCAAAAAAGTGGCTCAGGGAAAATATTTGGATAAGGTGTTCACCACCAAGGAAGAGGTCCTGAATGTGGTGGAGAAGGCTATCCTCCTATTCCGTGAGCAGGGAAATACCGGCGAACGGTTCGCGGATACGGTCGCCAGGCTGGGCTTTGAGAATGTCCAGGAGCAGCTGCTTTCCAACCAGCTTCTGGAGAGAAAGCAGGAGAATCTTTCCGCGCAGAAACATATGAAAGGCGGAGCGACTTGCTGAAGAAACTGACAGCGCTCCTGCTTGCGTTGCTGCGGCGGCCTCTCTGGCCGCCTGCCAAGGCGGACAGGAGCCCAATGAAACAAACGGTAATACTCACGAAGCCTCCTCTCAGAAAGGATCCAGCATAGAAACGGATTCTGAAGCAGAAAGCGCCTCCGCCTCTGGAGGAGCGTATTATTCCTTTCAGGATGCCTCCGGAGAGCAGATCACCTTGAGGGAAAAGCCCCAAAGGGTCGCGGTGCTGTTTTCCTCCTTCGCCGATGTGTGGGAGACCGCCGGCGGCCGGGTGGATATCACCGTGGGGGAAAGCGTAGAACGGGGCTTCGCCCCGGAGGACGTCCTTTTGGTGGATGACGGAGCGGGCAAAACCATTAACCAGGAGCTGCTTCTCTCCTACGAGCCGGATTTCGTGATCTGCTCGGCGGATCTGGAGGAACAGGTGAAAACGGCGGAATTTCTGCGCAAGCAGGGAGTGCCGGCGGCGGTATTCCATGTGGAGGAGTTTCAGGAATATCTGGATATGCTGAAAATCTGCACGGATATCACCGGGGACCAGGAAGCCTATGAGACCTACGGCACCCAAGTGCGGGAGGAGGTCGAAGCGGTGCTGGCGTCGGTGCCGGAGACCGGAGAAGCCGAACAGAAGCGGATTTTGTTTATCCGGGCGGGCTCGAAATACAGCGCTACCAAGGCGAAAACCGCAGAGAACAATTTCGTGTGCGTCATGCTGAAGGAGCTTGGCACCTACAATATCGCGGAGAACGCTCCGGTGCTTCTGGATGGCCTGAGTCAGGAGGAAATCCTGATGGAAAATCCGGATTATATTTTCATTTCCACCATGGGCAAGGAGGAGGCCGCCAGGCTTATATGGACAGCGTGCTTCAGGAGGAAGCCTGGCAGCACTTGGACGCCGTCAAAGAAGGCCGGTACGCCTATCTTCCCAAGGAATTGTTTCAGTTTAAGCCCAATAAAAGGTGGGGCGAGGCTTACCGGTATTTAGCGGATCTATTATATCCAAAGGAGAGCTGACGGAGTATGGGAAAAGGGGCTGAACAAAAGGAGCACCGTTATTTTTGCAGGACGAAGGCCGGATGGCTGACCCTTTGCCTGCTGCTTTTGTGCGTCCTCCTGCTTTCTCTACGGTTCGGCAGCTCCGGCATGGACTGGCAGTCTTTTTTCGGCGGACTGCTCCGTCAGGAAGGCTTTGAAGCCCAGTCCGTGATCCTGTACTCCTTACGGCTTCCAAGGCTGCTGCAGGGAGTCCTGGCGGGCATCGGGCTCTCTGTTTCCGGCGTGCTTCTGCAAAGCGTCACCGGAAGACCTGGCCAGCCCGAATATTATCGGCGTCAACGCGGGCGCCGGGTTTGCAGTGATTTTAATTCTAAGCTATTTTCCTGCCGCAGTCATGGGCCTTCCGCTGGCGGCCTTTTTGGGAGCCTTTCTTACGACCCTGGCTATTATGGCCATCGCTAACCGGGTGGATTCCTCTAAGGCTACCGTGATCTTGGCCGGAATTGCCGTCCAGGCGGTGCTCAGCGCGGGAATTTCCTTTTTTTCCTTGCTGGATACCGACGTGCTGGTGTCCTACAATTACTTTTCTGTGGGCGGCTTGTCCAACTCCAGCATTGATCTGCTATGGCTGCCCGGCACGATTATTTTTCTCGGACTCGCAGTGTCCTTAGCGTTTTCCGGCAAGATCCAGCTCTTGTGCCTGGGAGACAGCATGGCCCTCTCGCTGGGGGTAAAAGTCAAGCAGGTGCGGATGCTCTGTCTGGTGTGCGCCAGCGCTTCCGCTGCCGCGGTGGTCAGCTTCGCGGGCCTGCTGGGGTTCGTGGGCCTGATGGTGCCTCATATTTCCCGCAAGCTGGCGGAACCCAAACCGCTCCCCTGCTGGCGGTATCCGCTGCAGTGGGCAGTATTTTGGTGCTGACGGCAGATCTGGTGGGGCGGACAGCCTTCGCCCCCTCGGAGGTGCCGGTGGGGATCGTGATGTCCCTGATCGGCGCTCCCTTTTTCTTCATTCTTCTGATGCGAAGGAGGTCTGCGCGGCCATGCTGAGCTTTCATCAGGTCTGCGCCTCTTATGGGAAAAATCAGGTGCTGGACCATATTGATTTCTCTTTGGTGCCCCACAAGCTTACCGCCGTAGTAGGCAGAAACGGAAGCGGCAAATCCACTCTGGTTTCCTGTGTCAACCAGGAGCTTCCCTATACCGGAGAAATTACCTTTTCCGACCGCAATCTGGCGGTGATGACCTTACGGGAGCGGGCGCAGCTGATCTCAATTCTGCCCCAAACCCTTCATTCTCCGGCTGTCACGGTGGAGGAGCTGACGGCTTTCGGCAGGAACCCTTATCTGGATTTTGGAAAACGGATGTCCCCAAAGGACTGGCAGGCCGTAGACGACGCGCTGGAGGCGATCGGAATCTCCGGCCTGCGGGATAAGCTGGTGACAGAGCTTTCGGGCGGCGAGCGGCAAAAGGCCTATTTGGCTATGGTGCTGGCTCAGAATACCAGGGTTATGATTTTGGATGAGCCTACCACTTATATGGATATGGAATATGAGGCCGCTTTTTTCCGCCTGCTGGAGACGCTGAAAACAAAACGCAAGATCACGTTTCTGGTCATCATGCACAATCTGTCCCAGCCGTGCGGTACGCCGACCGCATCGTCGTGCTGGATGGGCGGCGCATACGCTACCAGGGAGACACACGGGCTTGCGTGGCCAGCGGAGTGCTGGAGTCGGTGTTTCATGTCAGACAGCATCAGGCGGAGGATAACGGTGAGAAATTTATTTTTTTCACTTAAAGGCAAAGGCAAAACACCCTGTTTCGGCGCGGCGCTGAAACCGTCTTTTTGCAAAAGCTTTTTGTTTCAGCCTGTGGAAATGAAAAAAGGCTGGAACAAATTCTTACGGAATTTTAAAACCTGCAAGATTCTCTTGTAGGTTTTTCTTTTGTTATGTTATACTAAATGTGACAGGATATCTTTCGGGATTTTCTAATATCATGAGAGGTGCGGTTTTCTGCTTTCCGGTTTAGAACCGGAAAGAAAGGACGAAACTAAGAATAGGACGAGAAGCTTTCTATGCCGCCGGCTTTTGCCGCTTTAGGGCGGTTGAGCGACGGCAGCAGGCTGTTGAACCAGGAAAAGGAGGGCTGTTTATGAGCTGGAAAAGATCTGTCTGTGTTTTTGTCTGCGTCTGCGTCTTAACGGCCGGCTGTTCCTGCTCCTGGGAGCAAGGCGATCCCAGCGGCTCCGTCAGCATAGGGCAGGCCCATTCCCCTAACGACCCTGGCAGCAGCATTGCAAATTTGGAGGAAAATTACGCCTGATTACCTGGACGCCGGAATCTCTCGCGGAGGAGTACGGCTATCAGCGGCAGCTTTCCGGCTTCAATCATTTGCAGGGCGACACCTTGCGTAAATGCTACCGCCTTCTCCTGGACGCGGTTTACCGGGTTTCCAACGAACAAAGCGTGGATGGCCATTACCGGGTGAAAAAGGTTGTGATGGAAGGCGTCGCTCTCAGCAAAAACCAGGTGATGCAGGTGGTCATCGCCCTACGCAACGATAATCCGCAATTGTTCTGGGTGCTGAATGATCTGCGCTACGGCGTCAGCGACGGCAGCACGGTAATACAGCTATGCTCCTATTTTTCTGGTACGCAGGTGCAGAAGGCCTCTGAGAAAATGGATACCGCCCTGAAAGCGGTGCTGAAGAAGGCGCCGAAAGGCTCCTCCGAATTTGAGCGGGAGCTTTACCTGCATGACCAGCTGATCAGCCTGGTGGAATACCACGATGAGGCCGAAGACCATTCCTCAGAATATCCAATGGCGTTCAGCGCGTACGGCGCTTTGGTGGACGGCAAGGCTGTGTGCGAAGGGTATTCCAGGGCTATGCAGCTATTATCGAACTGCTTGGGCCTGCAATGCGCTTTGGTCACCGGCGTGAGCCAGGAGATTGCCCATATGTGGAACCTGATCCGAATTGAGGGGGAATGGTACCATTTGGATTTGACCTGGGATGACGCGGCATCTATGTCTATTTATCAGTATTTTAACCTTACTGATGAGCAGATCTCTGTGAATCATACAATGGACCCCTTGATTCCCGCCGACGGGGACTCGCAATGGGACCGTTCCCTATATAATTTGTATCTGCCGGAATGCACCTCCCTGGAATACAATTATTATCATCAGAAAGCAGTACAAATTCATACCCTGGGCAATGAAGATGACCAGGAGGCGATGGACGCGGTGCTGAATGCGGCCGCCAGACGGGAACGCACCATTTCCTTTCAATTCAGTCCGGATTTAGATTTTGACATCGCGGTTGCCCGTCTTTTGACGGAGGAGCCCTATAAATATGCTTATTACGTGCATTGCGCCAATGCCTATTTCGGTGAAGAGAAGGCCCCTTTGCAGGAAGGGGAGACGCGTTATGTCTTGGACAAAAATCAACGGGCGGTGACTATTGAACTGCTGTACCGGTAACGGAGGGTATTATGGATAAAAAACGGATCGAAGCGGCGGTAACTGAAATTTTGCTGGCAGTGGGAGAAAACCCAGATCGAGAGGGGCTGAAGGAAACCCCAAAGCGGGTGGCGAAAATGTATGAGGAGATCTTTTCCGGCCTCCACGACGACCCGGCCAGGCATTTGAAAATATTTCACGAGCCTGAACAGCACAACGAGCTGGTAATCGTGAGAGATATTCCTCTGTATTCGGTATGTGAGCATCATTTGCTGCCGTTTATCGGCGCGGCTCATATCGCCTACATACCGCAAAAGGGAAATATTATCGGTTTATCCAAATTTGCCAGGATCGTAGACTGCTTTGCGCGCCGTCCCCAGGTTCAAGAACGGCTTACGGCTCAGATTGCGGATTTTCTTTTTGAAAATTTGGAACCCTACGGTGTGGCGGTGATCATCGAAGCGGAGCACCTGTGCATGACCATGCGGGGCGCACGCGCGGCGGGCAGCAAAACTCAGACCTCCGCTCTGCGGGGCATCATGAGAACTGACGCGAAAAGCCGCAGCGAGGTTATGGCCTTGCTGACCGGCTCCGGTCGGTAAAAATTTAGAGCTTTTCTGGTAGAAAGCTGAACCCGCCGGTTGGATTTTTTCATCCGACTGCTGTTTTTTGCTTTGCCCGCCGCGGCAAAAAGACTCCACGAATTTGCCAGGTCCGGCCGCGGTAATTTTCATAAAAACCAGCAGCTTAAAAATTCTCCCATTAAAAGGCTGGGTGCGCGTCTCGGCGGCGTGCCCGGATATCTGGTGGAAAAGGAAAACAGAGAAAAAGATGGCGATTTAAAATCATATCGGTAAGTAAAAACGGGTCCTATCACCGGTGCTGGGAAGGGCTCGGCCTCTGCGGCTGATTTCCCGGCGACAGAGTGTAAAATGAAATCGTTGCTCGGGATATAACTGAGCTCTGTTTTGCGGAAATATAAATTGACAATCACATATGATAGATGGGAGAGCGGACAATGAAACTTTGGGATGGCAGCCTTTTTCTCAGCCTATGGGCGGCGGCTCTGATTGCGACGGCGATCTATGTGATTTACCTGTGGCACCATCCTCATCGGCGCACAAAATCCGAAAGGCAGGCAGAGGAAGCGCCTATCCTGATTCGAAACGCTGTGACCCGCGACAAAAGCGTTGAATTAATACGGACAGGCACCAGTAAGGAGCCGGGACATTATTTAAGCTACCGGATTTTGTTTCAGCTTGACGACGGCACGGAGGAATGGCTTTCGGTGCCTCCTGAATATTATGAGGCGATTCCTGTGGGAGTTAGAGACAAGCTGATCACGCAAAATGGAGTTTTTCTGGATTATGGCGATAGGTTCGGGAAAGATATACTGTAATTCCCTGGAAATCAACAGAATTTCAAATTTTGAAAAAAAGATTGAAAAAATCCTTGACAAACTAGATTCCCTTTGATATACTAGTGAAGCTGTCAAAAAGACAGCAAGGAATTAAAGAAAAACATAAAAAAACTATTGACAGCAGATGGTTGATGTGTTAAAATTTAATTCCGCTGATTCTGTGAAGAGTCAGTCATCAGGACCTTGAAAATTAAACAACGCGAAGAAGAAAAGAGACCCGTAATTCCTTTAGGAGCGAGTCTGGCGGAGAGCTGGACGAGCGGGGGAGAGCGTCAGCCCCGGAGAGAAAGAGACGCGAAACACGCAAGTGTTTTAATGAGCGAGAGAAGCTCTGAAATTGATTAGGGCGCCGGAAGGCGTTTTAATAGAAATTTTAGAGAGTTTGATCCTGGCTCAGGACGAACGCTGGCGGCGTGCCTAACACATGCAAGTCGAACGGAG
>ENA-OQLB01001221-OQLB01001221.1-human-gut-metagenome-genome-assembly--contig:-NODE-1221-length-11624-cov-1.326868_pt1 | contig 11624 bp, 12 predicted proteins | sample MGYA00242656_ERZ504813 | MGnify/ENA primary metagenome ERZ504813 (study PRJEB26092, sample SAMD00036388) | human gut metagenome | host: Homo sapiens | study: EMG produced TPA metagenomics assembly of... | reverse complement strand
AAACCGTATTCGCAAGGCCGGACATCATGGCGGCCAACGAAAGAATATCTGAACTCGTCAAGCAGAATCATTCTCTCTCAAGGTTGCAGACCAAGGGGTGTCTGTTATTTTTATAGAACGAAGCAACCGCAACAACCAAAAAATCGAAGTACTCCGACAAGAGCTGCGGCAGCTTCAAGAACCGGACGAGGTCAGTCGTCTCATCGACAGCACAAACTGTTATTGGATCTGCTGGAAGACGCCTCTCCTATGCTGGATTTTGAACCTTTCATATTCAAAAGCATGGTGCAGAAAATCGTTGTTTATCCCGAATGGTTTCGTTTTTCATCTCATCAACGGATTAATGCTTGACGAAAGGAGATAAGTCTGTGAAGAAAATACGCTACTTCCCCTTTGGATACCGTATGGCCATTGGAAAAATTGAAATTGTCCCGGAAGAACGAGACCTGCTCCAAGACCTATTTGACAGATACCTGAAGGGCGCATCCCTGAAAGCATTGGCAAATTATGCAGAGCAGACCGGAATCAAATTTCGTGATAACTCTGAGCATTGGAACAAAAACATGATCGCCAGAATGTTGGATGATGAGCGCTATTGGAATAATGCTGGATTTCCACCTATCGTTAGCAAAGAAACGGGTTTTGCAGTCACTGCCTTAAGGAGACAGAAAGCCACTTCTCAATATTCCATACAGTTTATAAAGAAGAAACTGGTTTGCTGTGTCTGCAGAGGAAACGTAAACCGTAACGGTAAAAATGCTCCTCGAATACGTTGGGATTGTCCACAATGCGGGCGGTGCTTCGGCCCTATTATCGACGCCGAACTGCTGCAGGCAGTCAAAGAGAAGCTGCTGGCCGTTTACCGAAACCCGAAGTTGGCAGAGCCGGATCATTCTCCCCCAAACAGTCTATCCATCCAGGCGGCCCGGTTAGCCAACGAAATCAATCAACTGCTGGATCAACGTGAAGTCCATACAGACGAGCTGATCGCCCTGATCTTGGAATGCGCTGCCGAAAAATACAAGACCTGCGGTATTAAGGGGTCCGACCATCTCACCCTCAAAATGAAAACCCTTTTTCAGGATCATGGCAGCGATCTGGAACTGGACCGGGAGCTTTTCGAACAAACCGTTAAACAGGTTATTCTGCAGCCAGACGGTTCCGTGCAGTTTCTGCTATTGAACGGAAAATAGTTTGAAGGAGAGAAATTCCCGTGTCGCAAAAGGTAGTCATGGAAATCCCGGCAAACCCTATGCTGAGCGATTCGCGAAAGAAACGGCGCAATCTGCGGGTTGCGGCCTACTGCCGGGTGAGCACCGAGGAAGAAGAACAGAAAAACAGCTTTGAGGTACAGGTAAGCTATTATACAGACAAAATCACCCATCATGAGATGGCAGCTGGCCGGAATTTTCGCGGACGATGGGATCTCAGGCGTCAGCACCAAAAACAGAGAGCAATTCAATAAAATGATTGAACTGTGCAGGAAGAAGAAAATCGATCTCATCCTGACAAAATCTATTTCCCGCTTTGCCCGAAACACCCTAGACTGCATCAAGCACGTGCGGATCCTCAAAAGCTGGGGCATTCCGGTCATTTTCGAGAAAGAAAACATCGACACTTCGAATATGAACAGCGAGATGATCCTGACCTGCCTGAGTTCCTTCGCCCAAGCTGAGAGCGAATCCATAAGCGGCAACGTCACAAAGGGCATCCGTATGGGCTATCGGCAGGGACGATTCGGTTTCCGATACAAGAATTTTCTAGGTTATCGCAAAGGGCCGGATGGCGAGCCGGAAATCGTGCCTGAAGAAGCGAAGATCATCCGGCTGATCGCTCAGAATTACTTAAATGGCGACAGTCTGTGTACCATAAAGCCACTTGGAGAGCATGGCGTCCCAACCGCCACCGGCAATAAGAACTGGAGCACGGAAACCATCCGACGCATCCTGCAGAACGAGAAGTACATGGGTGACGTCCTGCTGCAGAAAACCTACACGGCGGATTTCATTGAAGGCAAGATCAAGAAAAACAACGGAGAACTCCCGCAATACTACATCAAGGACAACCATCCGGCCATCATCCCTCGGGAAATGTTTTACCAAATTCAGGAAGAAACCACTCGCAGGAGGAGCAAAAAGCCCGCTAATACCAAGAAAGCCAAGACCAATCGAGGGCGGTTTACTAGCAAATACGCCCTTTCAGAAAGACTTGTCTGCGGGGACTGCGGCAGTTACTTCCGAAGGGTAACCTGGAATATCCATGGGCAAAAGCAAATCGTCTGGCGCTGCATCAGCCGGCTCGAGCTCGGGCCGAAATCCTGTGGAAATTCACCCAGCCTTAAAGAAACCTCCCTCCATGCTGCCATACTGGAAGCCATCCGCTCCCTGATTCATGGACAACAGGAAAAAATGGCCGCGATGCTACAGGATACCTTAATACGCTGCATTGCCGGAGAAAAGGAAGGAACCAATCCTAATATATTGGAAAGCGAAATCAAGGAATTGGAAACAGAATTTGATCGTCTCCTGATTCTGGCAGTCGATGAAAACGATATTCTGGACTATAAGCTGAAGCAACTCAGCGAAACTATACGTAAGCTAAATCAGCAGAAGAAACAACTCGAGCAAACCGCAGAACGTTCTAAAGCTACGAAAAGCAAAGTTAACGAAATCATGGAACTAATTTCCTCAGAAGAGCTTGACCTGACAGAATACTCCGACACCCTGGTGTACCGCATCATCGAAAAAGTCACCGTTACTTTCCAAAGAGAAAATCCGAATCCGTTTCATAGGCGGATTTGAGATTATGCAGCCGCTTCTGTGAAACAGGCCATTTCTGCTATAGGCTACATTATTTACAATTAGTTAAGAGCAGAGAATATAGTTCCTGAATATCAAAGTTGCGATTCTCGGTAAGCTTTTTGAAGCCAGAGCAAATATCCGCTTTTATGCTCAAAGTTTAGAATGGACCTTCATATCTACAATCTGATTGGCTTTTACTGAATTGATTGCAGGCGAAAGGTGTCTTTTTCAGTGCCACCTAAACGCTTTGTATCCTGCCTGAATTGTTCGAATTCAAAGTCCACATTCTCAATCGGAAAAGGTAACGATATGACCAACTCGCATCTAAAACATTAGGCAGCTATTTAAAAGATGCTGAAAAGGGCAATCAACGCTCTAATATTTGGAACAAATAGCAATTATTGTCAATTCGTCTTTGTATTTGTCGAAAAATTCTCTAAATATCGAAACTCCATGTTGACTTTTATTTGTTGTCTGGTATAATGATTGTAAGGAAGGTGTGGATAGTGTTAATAAAAGTGAGCATAGAAAATTTTAAGTCTTTTGATTCTCCGACTGAGTTAAACATGATTTCATCTGAAAAATTCAAAGTCATAAAGACCACCGTATTAACATCAAAAGCACCAATATACTCAAGCATGCCGTAATCTATGGGCTAATGCTTCCGGAAATCTAATTTTGTTGATTTTTTCAGTTTTTTTAAGAGCACCGTGCAAAAACAGATCCCTCTTGCTGCCATAGAATGGTATTGTAAAAACCGAAAAGAAAACAAAACGAGGGAAAGCTACTTTGAAGTTCAATTTGCATGCGGAATTAAGTTCTACGCCTATGGTTTTTCCGCCATTCTGAGCGAACGCAAAATCAAGGAAGAATGGCTGTATGAACTATATCAAGACGGAAGTTCAAAAAGACTATTTACACATAAAGCTGGTAACCCGCCCTCTTTAGACGAGTCCATTCGCGTATCTTCTGCAGAAAAGAAGCGTTTTGATGTTTATGCGGAGGACTTTGAGGGGAATTTGGACACTTTATTTTTAAGTGAGATGAATCGCGGCAAAAAGTATGCTGCGGGCTCGAAACTGCTGTTTTCCAAGAGGTATATGAATGGTTCTGCAACAGTTTGTATGTTATTCATCCCGATACTCCGTTGATGGATTTCGAGTATTATTATGATGAAATGTCTCTCAAGAAGATCAATCAGGTAATCAAAACTTTTGATACCGGGATTAGTGAAGTTGCTGTAAAAGATATTTCGCTTGAGGAGCTGGAGGCTTCCGTTTCTAAGGAAGTTTTTAACGGCATTATGCAGCGTATCCGCTTAAAAGCGGAGGAGGCAAACGGGGCCGAGCTCCATATCAGTATGCGTTCACGTAAAAGTATTTTTAACATAACGATGAAGGGCTCCGAAGATCTACGCGTTAAAACCATTAGCTTGCATCATGGAAAATCATTTTATGATTTTCGGTTTGAAGATGAATCTGATGGTACCCGGAGGTTATTTGATTTAATTGATATGCTGCTAAACCACAAAGAGGATGTGGTATATATCATAGATGAACTAGAGCGTAGCCTTCATCCTAAATTGACCGAGCATTATCTGAACATCTTTATGAAGCTCCATAGTGGTCAACGAAATCAGCTTTTGTTCACTACGCATGAATCTTCCATTATGGAACAATCGCTTTTCCGACGTGATGAAATATGGTTTGTAGAAAGGAACGAACAAAATTCCAGCACTATCTATTCGTTAGATCGCTTTAAGGAGCGTTATGACAAACGACTTGAGAAAGCTTACCTTGAGGGCCGCTATGGCGCGATCCCCGTATTTTCCTCATTTGATTTTAAGGGGAATGATTGTGGCACCTGTACGTAGCTACTCAAACTGGAATCAGCGACCTTCCGATCAAATGGAACAAGTCGAACCATATCAGAAATTCTTCTTCATCTGTGAAGGAGCGAACACAGAAGTTTTTTACTTCAAAAAGTTGATTGATCTGCGAAAAAAACTTGGCATCCATCCTCTTATCGATATTTGCTTGTTGGAAAAAATAGAAGAGGATCGCACGGTCAGTTACCCACTTCAGCTATACACTTTTGCGCAAAAACAAAAGAAGAATCCCGACATAAATTTCGACCCAACTAGAGATAAAATGGTCATCGTGTTTGACGCAGACATTTTTGAAAAAAGATCCTCTCATTATGAGGAGATTCTTGAAAAGGCTCGAGAAAACCCAGGATATACTCGCTGTTACAAATCCATCCTTTGAATTATTCTTACTTCTCCATTATGACGGCTCTCTTAAAAGCGATATTCTTCCGAATGCAACCTCTATTCTCGAAAATGCCAAGGTGGGCAACCAGACGTTCGCTTATCATCTTCTGCTTAAAAGAAGTGGTATGAATAGCAAGAAGAATCCACAGATCGGCACTTTGGCTGAAAACATAGAAATCGCGATCCACCAAGAGAAGGCGCTTAACCAAGATATCGCACGATGTCACGGCCAATTGACAAGCAACATAGGGAAAGTAATATCCGATATTCGCCATGTCAAGGGTCCATTTATGCACTAGCTTGGTGGAAAAACTAAACAGATGCCGAAATTGGGCATTTCAAAATGAGTCATACAAACTGAACAGCACCCCATTTGTTAGACAGTATGGTATACTGAATACAATGGGGTGCTTTACTATGCCGAAAGGAATACCAAACAAACGCTATACACCAGAATTCAAGAAGCAGGTAGTAGAGGCGGTCATACAAGGATAAGGTAGAATAAGTTTTGAACAGAGGTCGAATTTGGAACTCAAAAATGAGACACTCCAAATTCCGACCTCTTTTTCCATATCATAAGCCTAGTATTTAAGCTATTTTCCAGAGTTTCTTCTCTTTCTCCAGAACGAGACACCAGAAAACAAAAACAAAAGAATTACTGTGCAAAAATGGAAACAGCCCTATTCTGAACCCGGAATTCTCATACAAATGAGGATTCTTTCTTTTTATTCCAGTATTCCTTTTCCTTCTGCTCCGGAGTTTTATACTGTATGGTGGAGTGCGGGCGTCACTATTATAGAAGTCAATAAACCGGTGAATCCCTTTCATCAGATCTGCTTCAGAAGTATAGTGCCTCCGATATAATTCTTTCTTTTTGAGAATTGAGAAAAATGCTTCTGCGACTGCATTATCATGTGGACGTCGGCCCGAGAAAAGGATTGTTTAATTTCAAAGCTCTCCAACAAATGTACAAACGCAAAAGGCATGTACTGTGTCCCCCGGTCACTGTGAAACATAAGCCCCTTTTCCGGTTTCCTCTCTTAATAGGCTTGCTTAAATGTTTTAGTGAGTAATTGCGTACTGCTATTCTGAAAGACTCGATAGGAAATAATCTTTCTTGAAAACAGATCAATGATAGCACAGAGATAATAATACTTATCGCCAAACTTGAAAGCGGTAATATCGCTGACCCAAACTTGGTTTGGCCGATCTGTATGGAATTGTTGCTGCAAGAAGTTCCTGCTCTTCCCTTTCTCCCATTTCTTGTACTCTCGTTTTGCTGTAGTGCTGACACTGTTGATCTCTAGCTCTTTCATCAGTTCAGAAACGTATTTTTCACTGGTTTTAATTCCTTGATTCCGTAATATCGCTGTGATTTTTCCAGCGCCATAAATTTGTTCACTGTCATCATATATTTTCTGAATCTGTACTTTCATCTCTTCACGCCATTTCGCCCGCAAGGGTATTGTCCCTTTTATTCCGAAATATATGGTTGTAAAAAGTACCGCGGGGGACATCTAAGGCTTCACATAGAGTATGTACACTGAATTGTCCATGAAGTGCCTCCATGGCTTTGAGTTTCTCTTGCAACGGGGAGGACACGGTGCAGTCAACCGTTTTCAAAACTTGAACCATATCTTCTAATTTTTGGGCTTTTCTCTTCAAATGCTGGAACGCTTGTGGGGTAACTACAGTTCCTGTATCGGTTACTGTTTGTTGATAGTCTTGTATCCAGCGATAGAAAGTGCTGCGAGGAATTTGGTTCTCGTTGCAGATCCGGATCACCGATTCTCCTTCCTGATAGCGCTTGACGAAAGCCATCTTCTCTTCTTTGGTGAATTTCATAGGGGTTACCTCCTTATTGTTTGATAAGGATATGGTAACACAAGCAGGACATGGGTATGAAATCACTCGCTGTTTCATCTAGAATCAGGCGCAGAGGAACGCAGGCAACTCGAACTCTGTCGGTGTCTCTTGACGTCTACGTTTCTCGTTGAGAAACGGGACGATTTATGATATAATTGCCTTGTCAAATAAACAATTTAGGCAACTGCCAAAACCTACATTCTATTATGGATGATTTATCCAATCCGAGAATATAACAGCAGATGTTTTAAGCGTTATAGGTAAGAGGTGCCTCACTTGTTAAGAGGAGGGGATTAGCGTATTTTCCCCTGAAGCTACAGCTAAAAAGAGCAACTTAACCCTTGCATACAATCGTTTGTTAACTAATCCCGAGAGTACATATAAAAAATTTTTCAGGGACTCTTATTCAGCATACCGACTGGCGATTGAAAATCAAATTGTACATCAGGCTTATGCAAATATTTTGGCAAATGGGTAGTAGCAATTCCCCTCACCTTACTATCTACTATAAAAACATAAAAGACAATTATGAATACACAAAGTTGGATGCCATAGCCATAATCTTACCCCCAAAGTCCCTGCATTTTGTCAGCAAGGAAACATGCACAATCAGGAGAAGAGTACGTTTATGTTCTACCGAAGCGAGTTTTACCCAATGGACGGCACTGTTCAAGTATGTCGTTCGCAAATATCTGATGAGCAATATCAAGAAATAAAACGGATGACTCAAGTGTTAATCGCCTCTATGCACGAAATGGATTATTTCATTATAGTCGCAGATAATATCGAAGACTTTCTTAATGATTGCCGCATTAACGGAATTGAAATTGAGAAGAATTTCGCTCGAGCCAATCGTTATCTGTTGAACTGGTTAAGCTCTTTTTACGCTTGGATTGAATACCACGAAAAAAATTTCAAAACTCTATTCACCGATTTAAAAGAAAAAATACTATGATCGATCGTTTTCTTATCGTCTGGCCTATAATTTAAGAAAATATATGACACATCATTCCCTCGCAATAACTGAAATTTCCTTCGATGTTATTAACGCAAAACAAAGCATCCATATAATTCCTGCCAATATTCTTGAAACAGAAAACGGCGCCTTACAAGCCGGCGTTCGTCGAGAACTGCAAAAAATGATGGCAAACAACGAACATATTGATGCCGTCGAACCTAACAAAAAGTTTTATAAAAGTTTTCAAAAGCTTTCAAAAAGATATCTGGAGATCACAAGAAGAAGAAATAAGCACTGCATTGAATTATCTTTTACAGTTTGTCCCTCTACGCCTCCAGACTGCTATAATTGTGCAATAATCGCTAGCATCATACGTATTTTCCAATCGGACGGACCCTCGAAAATTACAAAAGAAAATCACAATGCATTTCATCTTATCTTGATTAGCAAAACAGAGGTCGAATTGGTGGGCTAAAAATGAGCCCCCCAATTCAACCTCTGTTTTCATGTTATGAATCCTGTTTTAAACCATAGTATAAGATCCATCCTCTGTTGCTAAAGCTGGACCTTAAAGAAAGTAAACTCAAAATGGCTTTACAAAAATAAACCGGCTGTTCTGAACTCGGAAATTCTCACCTTCTTAAGAACCTTTTTTCATTTCAGCTTTTCTTCTCTAGATTCCTTATTTTTGTGTTGTGCCATACAAACATGTGAAGGGATCAATCCCTCAATTCTTACCTTCCAACAGACGTACAAGATCTAAAACAATTCAGGCTACTTCTAACTGCTGTTTCATGGCTTGCTCAAGTTCCAACATCTTTTCTGATTTCGCGAGAGAACCTAATAAAAAATTGCAAATCGTCTTTCGGTATGGTCGTAAGCTGCTCCGTTAAAGCAATGCTTTTCTTCCTCAGTCCGTACCCAGAAACCTCTACATGGAACGACATAGGCGGCTTAACAGAAGACGTCATCGGTACTACTGTAACCACACCAGAGCGTCGATTGTTTCGATTGTTACTGACAATGATTACTGGGTGCGAACCTTGCAATACATCTCCCTTCCCTGAAATTAAATTTGCCATCCAAATATCGCCCCGTCGTACACAATCCTTGTTCACAAAGTTTCCCCCAATCCAATTTTTTGATAATATTGTTTATAAGCCCGCTGCTTTAACCCCTGCAGTGCCATTAACTGTTCATCCACATGAGTATTCACTCTGTGAAGCTCTTCTGCATACTGGATTTGCTGTGCGAGCGGTATATAATAAATCGGTAAATGCTCCAAATCTACTGCCCGAATCATTGGGATACTACTTCCCATCTGAATCTGTTGGATAGTTCTCTGGCCGGCAGGACTTGCAAATAATAGAAGAGATACCATCGATTGATCTTGGTGTCATCCGTACGAATTCCTAGGAAGTCATGGGAAAGAATTACCGGCATATCTTTTGAAACAACACATAGTTTGACCGCTTTTCCCTTACAGGAAATCAAGATATCTCCTGCCTTAATCTGATAACGCTCAAGATTCTCGCGTTTAGAAAGATCATAGCGGATTATTCTATCCATGAAAATCTGGCTGTTTTGGACATCGGAGAGTCGCAGCACTTCAGTCCCCTCCGAATAAAGAGAAAACCCGGCGACATTAATTCCTCTGTATATCTTAGCCACGTCTTGCAAGGGTACAGTTCTGCTGGGCAAGTCTATGGTAGCTTTCTGTTCTGAAGTATATAAATATACTTGTTGACCACTGTCCTGTCTTCGAAGGTGATACGAATACTTTTGAGGCGACAGATTAAATGCGTCCAACTCGGAAGGATAGACCGAAAAGCCTTTTTCTTGCATGATAGGTAAAATACTTTTTCTCGAGTTGTAATTTATACTGTCAAGTCCATTTTTCTGTTCTGGTTGTCCAGACAGAGGAAGTTCCACCATCTGAACAACGTCATCCCTTTTTTCGCCCCTTACGAAAAACAATCAACGAAGTTGCAGGCATCGTAGAAAAAGAAAACGCATTCTTGGGCAAAGCAATAATGGTATCTATTACATTCAGCTCCAATAAATATTTCCTGAAATCCATATTCTTTGCATTAAACAATGCTCCATTTGGAATCCGACAAACGCCAACGCCGGTTTCACTTAACATCTCCAGTTGGTGAAAAGCGTAGGACCAATCGCTCCCGCAGACTATGGTATCCGTAACCTGAATCGGCTCTCCACCACGTAAGGGTGGAAACATAATAGACATATTCGCTTTTCCCTTCGCTAACAGTTGAGAGTCCTGTATACAATCTTCGTTAGCCTGTCGGAATTCTAATCCGTGCATTTGGGATCTCAAAATTGACAGATGAAACAACAGCGAGTCTATTTCTTTGGTAAAGACTTGAATATCACACTCTTTTTCCTGACCGTACTTTGCAAGCCCGATCGCTACACCGCCTGCACCTGCTGTTCCATCGTAAAATATCCCGTCTGCTATAGGTAAGAGGTCTACAGCGAAGCGCTCCAACCAAGTCGGAACCATCAAGTCCGCTCGATAATATCTAATAAGATTGGATAGATCAATCGCTCGACAAGACGACGCAGCTTATTCTTATTTTTGCTAAACTGTGCCCAGTAAAGGAAAAGTTGCTGAAACGTATCTTCCAACAAACGTACCTGGGAGAACGCCCGAAAGGATGCTGCTGTCTTTGGTTTTGTTTTTTGCAGATATTCAGCGACAATATTTTCAAAGTCTTTTTTGCAAAATAGCACCACTCTGCAAACTCCGAATGGTATCTTCGTCCAAAAAATAAAATCCAATACAAAGAGATATAGACTGGATCAACAGGTCAACTATGGAACAATCTTTACCACGGGTTTGATTAAGTATTTCCCGAATGGGATCTGAATGGACAGATGACATATGCTTGAACCTCAATTTCACAAAGAATCATATTACTCTCTGTTATTAATATAGCGTACCCTTTCAGAAAAGTCAAGAGTAATTTGATTATTCGAAAGTGCTTTTTTTGCCAGTAACGAAGAATAAATGTTGAAAATAAAAAGGGAACTAGAAATCGAATTATTTCAAACTACAATTTCCATAAATATCTTGTTTGTCAACACGTTTTTATATTGGTGGCTTTTCTGCCCGCATTAGCTGATATCTTTTTTGTCAAAATAACGCAAAATGTGTTGATGAAAGATGCAACGCAGAAAACGCCGCACGAAAGTGCGGCGTTTTCACATATAATGCGCCACTTTTAGAATGAAAAAGTTGCAAAAACTCGATTTTTCAAAATTTCAGTTTTGCCCCGCGAGAGGCGACATTTTTAAGATGCACCCTGCCGAATTTATGGTTTGGTGTGGTTCGAACACCGAGGCTTAAAAAAGAATAAAGGATAAGAAGGCAGGCCACCGTTCGATTCCTTATGAGGGAGCGGACGGTGGCCTTTTTCGTCTCATTGGTGCTTATGTTGCTTTCGCTTCGTTTGTCTATCATTCCTTGGTAGTGTTGGTAATAGCTTTCACTGAATCTTTCAGGTATGCTTGCGTTACAAAAAGACGAAGGAGGTATCCGAGAATGGCAATCACCAAAAAACTTGTGCGCTCAGCTCCCCATCGACCTGCATGAGCGGGTCAGCGAAGAACGGGAACGGCTGGGCCAGACCACCAGTAGTACATCACAAATCTCATCCAAGAATACTACGACATGATCGAAAACCAGAAGGGCGGCATTCAAATG
>ENA-OQLB01001220-OQLB01001220.1-human-gut-metagenome-genome-assembly--contig:-NODE-1220-length-11634-cov-1.778135_pt1 | contig 11634 bp, 24 predicted proteins | sample MGYA00242656_ERZ504813 | MGnify/ENA primary metagenome ERZ504813 (study PRJEB26092, sample SAMD00036388) | human gut metagenome | host: Homo sapiens | study: EMG produced TPA metagenomics assembly of... | reverse complement strand
GAGGCATGGATCGTAGACGGATGGATATTGAAATGTGATATAAGACATTTCTTTACGAAATTGATCATGAAATACTGAAAGATATTGTAGATTATTTCTTCCCAGACCCGTACACAACGTGGCTGAATTATACATTGATTGACAGCAGCGAGAATCCTGGCTTGCCACTCGGTAATCAAGCCGGACAGGTATATGCCTTGCTCATGGTTCATGCAGTAGACTGCATGGTGACGGGCGAACTCGGAATAACTGAATATGGAAGATATATGGACGATTTCTACTTGATTCATCAAGATAAGGAATATTTGAAATGGTGTTTGGAATGTATCAGAGAAATGCTAAAAACACTTGGACTTGAATTGAACGGAAAGACACAGATCATACCGTTTAGGAAAGGAATGCGATATTTAGGGTTCCATCATTATATGACGGCCGATGGGAAATATATTCGGAAACTGACCGGAGAGAACAAGCGGAAGAATAAGAAGAAATTTCGAAAACTTGTAAAAGATGTGAAAGCCGGGAAACTCACGGAAGAAAAATTCTACGAGAAATATAATTCATGGAAGAACCATGCATTGCATGGAAATTGTATCAAGTTGGTTCACAGTATGGATCTGTATATAGAGGAATTGATGAAAGAGGTGACATAGTGACACGACAGGAACAGGGAGGATCAGGGAGCAGGAACAATATCTTGCGGAGTGGTCTAAAAAACAGAAAGAGAAACAGGAAAAGAAGAAACGAAAGTTTTGGCTTAGGAGGGATAGAAAGTGAAATATAAGGTTGGAGATAAGGTAAAAGTAAGAAGCGACTTGAAAGCGTATGAAATATATGGAAGTAATATGCTTACAAAAAGCATGGAAAAATTTGCAGGAAAGACGGTAACAATTTCGGATGTGGGAATTACTAGTTATGCGATAGAAGAAATGGGAGTCGCCTATTGGACAGATGAAATGCTTGAACCAGTAGAAGAAATGAGTGCGGAAGAATTAACGAAAATTCTTGGAAATATATGCAAAGGACGCGCATGTAGTGAATGCCCTGTTCATGAGATTCAAGCTAACGGTGCATGTGTAATCGGAATCGGTAAAAATTTCGATGAAGCAGTAAAGATAGCGAAGCAGTGGAAAGCAGACCATAAGAAAAAGCCGATTGAGACGGAATTTATATGGTATCTGTTGGTAGTAGAAGAAAAAACACATATTGTGAAGTATGGAAAACCATTAAAGATTGAACGTGAAAGAACAACAGATGAACAAAAAGAAGAACTTCTTAGAGAATGGTGCTCTGAACACGATGGGAAATATTATGTAACAACTGAGCGCAGATGCGTAGTAAAGGAGTAACAATGAACACAGGAGAAAATAAGGTGATGGTATGAGAATCAGAGAGTTAGCCGAATATTGCAGTTCAATAGAAATTGACTGTGACAAATGTGAGAACAAAGAACTGTGTGATGGACTGCAATACAAACTGGAAGACATTTCACCACTTGGCTTAATTGATTTTGTAGACAAAAATACAGAGTTGGATTAAAAACAATCAGAAAGGAGTACGGAGCTCCGGCCGGGCAAAGATATATCGGCTCCTTTCGAGAAGATGTATATACAAGAAGATGATTTGAAACTAAATGACTGGCAGTTCGCCCAAAGAAAGTATCTTCCTTATGAAACAAAGCTCCGGCTTACAGAGACACGCATAAGAGAATGGCATTACAACTGGGCGGGGCAAGTGTATCTAAGCTATTCGGGTGGACTTGATAGCACAGTACTGCTACATATGATTCGAAAAGAATTAGGCAATGATGTTCCGGCAGTGTTCTCTAATACAGGCTTGGAATTTCCAGAAATCGTGAGATTCGCAAGGGAAGCACCAGGAGCATTTGAAGAAATCTATCCGAGAGATAAAAACGGGAAAAGGATCACTTTTAAACAAATTGTGGATCAGCACGGTTTCCCGCTGATTTCGAAAGAAACGGCAATGAAAATTGAAAAGTTGAGACACGGGAAGTTGAGTGAGAGGTATCGCAATTATTTGCTAAACGGTGATGAACGTGGAAAGTTTGGTATGCTTCCTAAAAAGTGGAGATTTTTGCTTGATGTTGAATTCGATACATCTCAGAAATGTTGCGACAAGATGAAAAAGAAGCCGTTTAAGGAATATGAAAAGAGAACTGGAAGAAAGCCGTATGTAGGCACAACACAGGATGAGGGATTCATGCGAGCGCATCTATACGCAAGCACAGGTTGTAATGTGTATGACGGGAATAAAATCAAGTCGCAGCCATTAGGATTCTGGAACAGACAGGATGTATTAAGATACGTGGTCGAAAATGATGTGGAAATATGCTCTGTGTACGGAGATATTAAGCAAGATCAGCAAGGTAACTATTATACGACAGGAGAACAACGGACAGGATGTATGTTCTGTGGATTTGGAGCACACCTGGAAGAAGAGCCAAACAGATTTCAGAGAATGTCCGTAACACATCCGAAATGTTATGAAATCTGCATGAACCTTGAAAGCAACGGGGTGAAGTATAAAGATGCGTTAGAAACGTGCGGAATTGGCACAGAAACATGGGAGCAGATGGGGCAAATGGATATATTTGATTTTATTGGAGGTATGCAGTAGTGAAAGACTTAATTGTGGATTGTTTCGCCGGTGGTGGCGGGGCATCCGTAGGAATTGAAATGGCACTCGGCAGACCAGTAGACATTGCCATTAATCATGATCCAGACGCTATATTGATGCATAAGACAAACCATCCGGATACACTTCATCTGACCGAGGATATTTTCAAGGTCAACTTAAAGAAATATGTAAAAGGACAGCATGTGGCTCTTATGTGGGCGAGTCCAGACTGTACACATTTTAGCAAAGCCAAAGGAAAGAAGCCTTTGAAACAAGAAATAAGAATGCTGCCGATGGCTATTGTAAACCATGCGAAATCGGTAAAGCCGGATGTAATCATTATGGAAAATGTTGAGGAAATACGTCAGTGGGGGCAGTTGAACAAGAAAGGCAGACCTATTCCAAAGAAAAAGGGAAAGCTATACCGGAAATTTATGAAAAAGATGTACGTAGCTGGATATACCAATATTGAGACGAGAGAGCTGGTAGCAGCGGACTATGGTGCTCCAACCACAAGAAAGAGATGGTATGCGGTATTCCGTAGAGATGGAAAAGAAATCAGATGGCCAGAGCAAACTCACAGTGCAGACGGCATCGGATTTGAGAAGTGGAAACCTTGCGGAGATTATATTGACTGGTCAGATCTTGGAAGTTCAATATTTGAGCGAAAGAAACCACTTGCAGAAGCTACACAGAAGAGAATCGCAAACGGTATTAAGAAATATATTATCGATGCAGAATCTCCTTGGAGCATTTGTGTGCTTGATTGTATCTATTGTTTTGTGTACAGGTGTAAAAGATGGGGCGGTTATAGATGAAAAGATAGCAATGTACAAAAAAGAAAATACAAAAATAGAAGCTCAAATGGACATGCTTGTATCGAAGTATATGAAATTCGAGACGGATACATACGGAGAATTGAAAAATGAAAGTTCAATTACGCTTGTATCTTTGTATCCGGATCTAAAATCAGACGAGCTGGTAAAGAAGCAAATTGATGTGTATGAATCCAATAATAAAGAAATAAGGAAAATAGAAAGAACGGAAGATAGACTTTAAAAGTGTTGAAATGGTGGTTATATTTCGGGAAGTAGGTGAAATAAATGTACTGGGTAGACAGAAGCACTGGCGAGATCGTATCTGAAAGAGACAAAAATAAACCTCTATGGGCATATTATGAATACCTAAGAGATTATGGGAACGGAGTTATTATAGAGAGTTACATAATAGGAGAGAACCCGTTCTGCCGGATAGATTTTGCATATTGTGTCGGCGATAAGTATGCAAACCTAAAAGAGATTGCCATTTCAAAAATCACGGTGTGGATAGAAACAATGTTAGATTGTGCGCCATAATCGTTCCAGCTAAAGAATATGACGAAAGGATAAAAGAACTAAAGAGAGGTGTAGAAAAGTGAATAAAGAGATCAAAAATGCAGACATAGAAAAAATTACAGTTGATTATGCAACAAAAGTACGAGAAACGGAAGAAGAGTTTATTTTTCAGACAATAACACCTTTTTTGTTTTAACATTTTACTAAAAATAATATCCAAAAAGGAATTAAAAGATACACTTTTAAGAGGACAGCGATTGAAATGGATTCCATGTAGCGAGCGACTACCGGAAGAGCCAAAAGAAAATCCGGCGTTTGGTGGAAATTGTCTTGAAGTGTATTTGGTAACGACAAAATACGGAAGTTATCCATTTAGAGCTTTTTGGGATGGAATTAATTTCACAGATGGGTGGCAGATTTTGGATGCAATTGCCTGGATGACCTTGCCGGAGCCTTACAGAGAGGAAGAGTGATTATGAGACTGGTTGATGCGGACAAGCTTATAAGAAGAATGAGAATTGATATGGATCGTATGAAATACCAATACAATCTTGATGTTATAGAAGGAATGAGCCTTGCGATAGGATACATTGTTGGAAGTCCGACAGCCTATGATTCAGATAAGGTTATCGAAAAGCTACAAGTACTATCCGATAAGGCAGACGATGATATAGCTGTCTGCGAAGCGGATACGTGCCAGTATTATGACGGATACGGAGATGGACTGGATAGAGCTATTGAAATTGTGAAACGAGGTGGAAGAGATGAAGAATAAAGAGAAGTATGCAGAGTGTGTATTAACTTTTGCATGTGATGAGAGCGGTTTTGGCGTATACGAAAAAACTGGTGAAATGGAAAGATGTACGGAGATGCATTGCACGGAATGCCTGTTTTACGGGAAGAAAGAAACTTGCCACACAAGCAGACGCAAATGGCTTGAATCCGAGTACATTGAAAAGCCAGTGATTTCTAAAAGAGATAGAGCGTTTTTGGAGTATATTGGCACAGGAATAAATTATATAACTAGGGATATGGATGGTGGTTTGTTCATTTATATCAGCAAACCACATAAACTTATTGACTGTTGGGAAAGTAGTGGGTGTGAATCAGACAAAAGCTTAAAATTCTTTAAGTTGGATTTCCCAATGGTCAAATGGGAAGATTCCGAACCGTGGCTTATCGAGGACTTGAAGAAGTTGGAGGTAGTGAACAGTTATGAGTAAAATTCCAAAAGAAATAGTAGACAAAATCGAGCAGAGAAATAAACTTAACGAAGAAATAGAGACATGGTGCAAAGAAAATCTTGATATGGATGGAATGAATTCGGATTGCGCCGATATTACAGATCATCACACCGGCAATGAGCAAGGAAGTGATAAATGCAAAGAATGGTGTGATCAGTGGACTGGATATTGCGAAGATAATTATCATGGTCATTATTACTGGAAAACTGAATATCCGGGAAAATATCTGCACATGGAATTTTGGATTTGGTGAAGGATGTATTTAAGGATGAATGCGTTTGAAGAAAAAACAAAGGAGAAGACGGTAAAAAGAAAGAAAAACTACTATTTGGTTAAAAGTGATGTATTAGGATATGCGAAAAGGAAGGGATTAATTAATGGCCGGAGTAAGAGACAAATATCTGAGAGGGGCACATAAAGACATCTACTACATAAGCGAAGAAGATGAAAAAAGATGTTGAATGAATGCCAGAGGATGCGTGGAAACGATCAACTTGAATTACTGAAATGGTGCCAAAATGCAAATAATGACTTGTCGGGCATATTATTCTTCTCGCTTATCACAGGAATCGGATATGACTATATAAGCAAAAGATACTGGATACCGATTGCAAGAAAAGACTTCCAAGGATATCGGAGGAAAGTCTTGGATGAAATGTATAGGTGGATACTTTGGGGAGAACATGACGATGGAAAGATGGCAGAAAGGCTATTCGGAATAAAAAGGCATAAGCACGGGAATACTACCGAAAAGGAGTGATGCGGATGGTAAGAATCTTTGTGAACGGCAAACAGGTGACAAAAGAAGAACTTTCGAATTATGAAATCCATAACAAGGCGGTAAAAAGGATTCTTTCAGAAAAGTTGACAAAAAATAAGTGATATTTTAGAATTGACCTTGATAGAATCTTGGTCAATTCTTTTTTTAATTGAAAGGAGAATTTGACATGAAAAAATTAAATGTAGGTTATATGAGAGTGTCTACAGAAGCACAGACCGAAAAGTATGGTCTTGATGTCCAAGAAGACAAGATAAAGGAACTTGCCAAGAAAAGGGGCGTGAAGATAGCCAGATGGTATGTGGACGGGGGATATTCCGGGAGCAATATCCAAAGGCCGAACATACAGAAACTTCTGGAAGATGCAGAAGCTGGAGAAATACAGGCAGTATACATCTATAAGCTTGATAGAATGAGCCGTGATGTTGTAGATATCTTACGCTTGTGAGTAAGCTCTTGCCAAAATACAATGTAGAGGTAGTATCAGCGACAGAGGATTTGCGGAATGAGACACCGATGGATCGTGTGATGTTGGGCGTTAATGCGGTCATGGGGCAGTATGAGCGTGAGGTTATCTATATGCGTACAAGAGCCGGATGGTGGAACGTGTAAAGCGTGGACTGTGGATGGGTGGTGGTACGATACCTTACGGATATAGGTATGACAGGAACGATGGGATATTACATATCATCCCGGAAGAAGCGGAAAAGGTAAAAGCTATCTTTCAGATGTTCCGGGATGGATATTCGTGCGATAGGATTCAAAAAATTCTCGGGATGCATTCGGAGAAGCTTGTATCGAACATTATTAGGAGAATAGCCTATGTAGGTAAGATACAATATAAAGGGAAAACATACCAAGGCTTGCACGAACCGATCATAAGACGAAAAACTATTCTACGAAGTACAGGAAGAGATAAAAAAGAGATCCACAAATGCTTATGTAAGCAACAAGTACATGCTTACCGGGTTGTGCTACTGTGGAAAATGCGGTACTAAAATGCGGATGCAGAAGTGGGGAAAGTACACCAAGATAGTATGTTACTCACAGTACAAGGGGAAAGAGCACATATCTAAGACAGGGAACCCTTGTAAGAATAAAAAGGTGCGGGCAGATGTGGTGGAAAAAGAAGTAGAGGGAACTGTTTTAAACGATTCAATCGTTAATGTAGAAGAAAAAGAGAATGAATCTGAAAGCACTCGGAAGATGATAGAAAAGGAGATATCACTAAGCGAAGCAAAGCTGAAACGCCTATACACATTGTATGCAAGCGGTAACTCCGGTACAGATACGCTTGTTGATGTTATCCAGGCAGAAGAAAAAACACTGAAAAATCTACAGGAAGAACTAAAGGCAGAAGACATCCGGGAGAAAGCCGGACGGGGAAAGAAGATAGAGAAAATAAAAGAGATGTCCAACGTGTGGGATACACTGACGGATTCCGAGAAAAACAAGGTGCTAAAAGAGTGTGTTGAAAAGGTGGTTATCACAGGTGATGACATAGACATACATTTTAGCATATACTAATAGGTATTTTCTCGTGTTCCAACCATCATCCCAATGATCATTGGAGAGATCAGAAGGTACATGAGAGATAACAATTCCATTCGTGTCAGCCGGTCACTCAGAGATACGGCATATAAAGCAATCTATGCAAGGGAAAGTTACAGAAAGAAGAACCAGAAAGAACCGACGGTGCAGGAAATTGCGACAGAAATTGGCATCTCCAAAGAGGATATTATGTTTGCTTTGGATGCAATCCAGATACCGATGAGTCTGCAGGAACCGGTCTATAATGATGGTGGAGATGCATTGTATGTGATGGATCAATTGAGTGATCAGACGAATAAAGAAGAAAAATGGGTGGAAGACCTGTCACTGGAGGAAGCAATGAAGCATCTTGATGAACGGGAACGTTATATTATCAAGCTTCGGTTCTTTCAGGGAAGAACGCAGATGGAAGTTGCAAAGGAGATACGGATATCCCAGGCTCAGGTCAGCAGGCTGGAGAAGAATGCGTTGAAAACTATGCGCCAGTACCTTATCTAAGGGCTGGCGCATTTTTGGTATTGCATTTTTGACGGTCTCATACTATGATATTTGCAGGAGGAATTTGTATAATGAAAGCTTGTATATTTGATCTGGATGGAACATTAACAAATACATTGGAATCTATGACATATTCCGTAAATCTGACACTTGAGGAGATGGGACTTTCCAAGATCACAAAAGATCAGTGCAGATTGTTCGTCGGGAATGGAGCCAGGGTATTAATGGAAAAGTCACTGAAGGCAGCCGGAGACACAGATGCTTCAAGAATTGAAGAGGGGATGGAAATATACGGACGTATATTTGACCAGAATTGTACATATCATGTAACACCTTATGAAGGAATCCCGGAGATGTTGAAAGCATTGAAAGATAAAGGAATTCACCTGGCAGTCCTTTCCAATAAGCCGGACCGTCAGACAGTAAAAGTTGTGAAAGCAATCTTTGGAGAAGAATTGTTTGATTATGCACAGGGACAGAAAGAAGGTATCCGAAGAAAACCGGAACCGGACGGAGTATGGTATCTTATGGAACAGATGCACGTATCAAAAGAAGAATGCCTGTATATCGGAGATTCAGAAGTTGATGCGGCAACCGGAAGGAATGCAGGCCTTAAGACGATAGGCGTGTTGTGGGGATTCCGGGACAGAAAAACGTTAGAAACTGCGGGAGCAGATGATCTGATCGACAGACCGGATGAACTGTTGCAGTTTGTGTAATATTACGATAAGGGAGGTTGAGATGTATGTACGAGTATGATGAAGAATGTCTGCAGACGTTTATTTTGAATCAGGGACAGCTGTTTGATGAACCGGTTGCAGAGACTTTGGAAGAGGCAGAGGCTTTTCTGGAGGACTGTATGGCTTCTATCGTAGATAATATCGGAGAAGTCAGGGAATTCCTTGATCAGGAAGGAATGGATGTCAGTGGAATGTCTGACGAAGAGATTGAAGATGCATCAGAAGTATTTGCGCTATCGGATGGTCGTTATCTTATCGTTGAAGGATAAAAGCAAAAAGACGAAAGTACCTGCCGGGTGGCATCGCACAGGCCACTGTCAGATGTAAGAAAAAGCCGCAACTACTTTGTAGTTCCGGCTTTTTTCAATGCAGTTTCAATGGCCTGGACAATCAGCTGGGAAGTGTAAGGAGTGTCAGATGAATACTGGATATTGTCGAGTGACTGTTTTTTGTAGACCTGTTCGGCAATATCTTCGATCGCAGGTTCGATGAACGGATACATGGTTGTGATAGATTCGTTCAGATTGGTGAAACGGATGGAATTGATATGGGATTCATCTACAGTCACCTCAACTTCCAGCGCAGTATTGTTCAGAGTGATATCTGAGGTGTAGATTCCCGGAGTATAGATCCGGTTATCTTTTGAGGCGGAGCGATGTTCCGGGCGGAACATGAATATCAAAAGCAGGATCAGAATAATGGCCAATACTGCGAAAATAACGGTATAGATGATTTCTTTCATGTGAAGTACAACAATTTTTGTTTTGGAACTCATAGTGAGACCTCCTGGTAATTGGTTTCAAAGATTGTTTCATTTTCTATAATGTATGAAAAATTGTGGAAGAATTATTCGTTTAATTTTTCCGTGACAAATGGAAAAGGTTCTTGTAGAATGATAAAAGAAATGGAAGGTGAAAAATTATGTTTATTATTGCAGGACTTGGAAATCCTACACTTCAGTATGAAGGAACCAGACACAATGTAGGGTTTGATGTCATAGATATGTTGGCAGACAGATATAATATTTCTGTAGACGGAAGAAAAGGAAGAGCACTGATCGGCAAAGGAATGATCGGGGGACAGAAGGTGCTTCTGGTAAAACCGCAGACGTATATGAATCTGAGCGGGGAAAGCTTAAGAGAACTGGTCAATTATTATAAGATTGATGAAGAACACGAACTTCTTGTGATCTATGATGATATCAGTCTGGATGTAGGGCAGTTGAGAATCCGTAAGAAAGGAAGCGCCGGAGGGCATAATGGAATAAAAAATATTATTGCCAACCTTGGAACCGATGTGTTTCCGAGAATCAAGATCGGTGTTGGGGAGAAGCCAAAGAAATACGACCTGGCGGATTATGTACTGGGACATTTTTCGAAAGAAGACCGTGAATTGATGGAAGAGGGATATGACCGCGCAGACCATGCGGTGGGAATGATCTTAAATGGAGAGATCGAGGCTGCCATGAACCAGTATAACAGGAAAGTAAAGCCTAAGGAGGCATAAAAAGATGCAGGGCTTAATCGGACCGTTAAAAGAACTTGCAGAGTTTGAAGAACTTTGTAAAAATAAGAAAAAAGATGCAGGAATGATCCGTGTATGCGGATGTGTGAATTCCCAGAAATCTCATATGATGTATGCAATTGGCGATGGCTGTAAATACAAGGTCATCGCCTGTTCCAGTGAGACAAAAGCAAAACAGATATATGAAGAATACCGATTCCTGGACAACAATACTTATCTGTATCCGGCAAAGGATTTTCTGTTCTATAAAGCAGATATCCGTAGTAAAGAGCTGGTGAAGCAGAGAATGGAAGGAATCCAGGCAGTGCTTTCCGGAACACCTGTGACGATTGTGACAAGTTTGGACGGGTTCATGGATCACCTCGCACCAAAAGAGAGTATTGAAGAAAAAGTACTGAAGATACAAAACGACAGTGTCCTTAAACTGGACGAGATGGCAGAGAGACTTTCTGATGTAGGGTATGACAGGGAAGTACAGGTAGAAGGCCCGGGGCAGTTTGCAGTGCGGGGAGGAATACTGGATATCTATCCACTGACGGAAGAGTTTCCGGTAAGGATTGAATTTTGGGGAGATGGAGGTGGATTCTATCCGACTTTTGACGTGGAGAGTCAGCGGTCCATTGAGAATATGACAGAAATTACCATCTATCCGGCGGTGGAATTTCCGCAGGGAGAAGAAAAGGGAGTATCGTTCCTGGATTATTTTTCGAAAGAAGATACCATTCTTTTTCTGGATGAACCGGTGCGTCTTGTGGAGCGCGGACAGAATATTGAAGAAGAGTTTTGGAAGCGCAGAAAAAGCGTCTGGAGAACGGGTATGAACTGGAAGAGGAAGAGGCAAAGATATTTCCGGTTGCAGATATCCTGAAGAAGATCAATACTTACAGCAGTATCGGCTTTTTTGCGTTAGAGATGAAGTGCAGGGGATTGGAAGTAAGAGAATCTTATGAAATCCAGGCTAAGAGTGTGAATCCGTACAATAACAGTTTTGAGATGCTGACACAGGATCTTAAGAGACTGAAAAGAAACGGATACAGGGTAGTCCTGCTGTCAGGATCGAGAACCCGTGCAAAGAGGCTGGCGGAAGATTTAAGAGATTATAATCTAAGCAGTTATTACGGTGAAGAATTGGACCGCGAAGTAAAGCCGGGAGAAATTATGACGGCATATGGATACATTGCGGAAGGGTATGAATATCCAATGCTTAAATTCACTGTGATCGCAGAGTCGGACATTTTCGGAAAAGAAAAAAGAGAAAAAAGAAAGACTTATGAAAGACGCAAAGAATCAGAGCTTTCGGAAACTGAAGCCGGGAGATTATGTTGTTC
>ENA-OQLB01001219-OQLB01001219.1-human-gut-metagenome-genome-assembly--contig:-NODE-1219-length-11638-cov-2.654504_pt1 | contig 11638 bp, 15 predicted proteins | sample MGYA00242656_ERZ504813 | MGnify/ENA primary metagenome ERZ504813 (study PRJEB26092, sample SAMD00036388) | human gut metagenome | host: Homo sapiens | study: EMG produced TPA metagenomics assembly of... | reverse complement strand
GCCACCACCTAGCGTTAGGTCTGGCACAGTGGCTTGGTTTTGGCATGTCGCTTGTACTGGCTATTTCTGCGCTGGCGGGCGGCAGTAGGCCGGTACGGCTGCATCCCGGGGCTGTTTTTCCTTAATGTGATCGCCGTGGGCATCCCACCCTATTTTTGCCCATGACCTACGCCGTCACGCTGGCGCTGCTGCTGGAATACGCCGTGCAAAAACGGCAATGGCTGCGCCCGGCGCTTTTCCTCGGCGCCAATATGGCTTGTACTGTCTTGCTGGGCTGGGTGCTGGGCTTTTTCTACGGCACCGCCACCAGCGGCGGGCAGGCGCTGTACGGCTATTTTGCATGAACCTGAACGCACTGTGGAACCCTATAGGGGTAAACGGCGTTCTCTACAGCCGCCTGCTGCCTGCGCAGAATCAGATTGATGGCAACTATGATGCCTTCGCCTATCTGGGCCTCGGTGTGTTGGCCGCCCTGCCGATCACGCTCACGGCGGCGCGGCGGCGCATATTGGCTGCTGTGCGGCGGCACTGGGCGCTCTGCCTTGTCTGCTGTGTGCTGACGCCTTTGCCGTCAGCAATGTCATTACTGCCAACGGGGCAACGCTGGCCGTTCTGCCGCTGCCGCCGTCCCTCATCAAGCTGTTTTCTGTTTTTCGCTCCGGCGGCGGCTGTTCTGGCCTGTGTACGACCTGCTGACGCTGGCCGCCTTTGCAGGCTGACACGCCTGCCCGTGCTGCCGTCTGGGCCGCACTGCTGGCTGCCGTGCAGCTGTGGACATCAGCCCCGCACTGGCTGCACGGCATGATGCAATGATAAGCGCGCAGAAAACGGCAGCCTTCCCGTCGGAGATGGTCAGTGACTTCTGGCAGGCTGCCGGACAATATCGGCACATCCTCTCGGTGCAGGGCTTGCAGGCCGACTGCTGCATCTGGCGCTGTGGGCTGCCGACAACGGCATGACCACCAATGACCCCTTCGCCGCCCGGTATGACGAAAGCGCCCTTGCCTCCCAGCCGGCAGACCACGCTGGATGCCTTGGCTGCCGGCACACCGGAGGGTGATACGCTCTATCTGTTTGCTGATGAGGGGCTTTTTTGCAGGCAGTGGAGCCTGTGCGGAGCATTGCCTGGTGCGGACAGGTAACCGGGCCGGACGGTGCCGCCTGGTATGCCATTGCACCCGGCCTGCAGGGGCAGACCTTCGATGCCCTCTGCACCCCCTATAATGAAAGCTATCCCCTGCGGCTGGCCGATTACACCGATGCGCTGTGGAACCGCGGCGTGTTGGACGCCACCAAAAAGACTGTCTGCTTTGCCGATTCCCCCTTTGCGCGCGCCCGCTTAACGGGTGCCGCAGCGCTGTGTGCAGACGGTCAGGAATACCCGATACTGGATGTGGATGACCACGACGCCGGCTGGCTGATGGTCACCTTGGATATTGATGACGCCACGATTTTGTGGGATCAGGAGTTGACGACAAAATGAAAGAACTGCATGTAAAATGCCTGCTGCCCGTGCGGATGGACAAGTATCTGATGGATCAGTTTCCCGCCCTCAGCATGGGGCGGCTGAACAAGGCCCTGCGGAGAACAAGATCAAGCTGAACGGCAAAAAGCAGCCCCTCTCCACCCGGGTGCAGAACGGAGACAGCATCAGGCTCTTCCTGACGGATGAGCAGTTGGAGAACCGCCCCACCCCTGCCGCCGTGTTTGTATATGAGGACGATGACATCATTATCGCCAATAAGCCCGCAGGCATTGCGGTAGACGGCCCCGACAGCGACACGCTGGTGCGCCGCGTGCAGGCAAAGCTGGCCGCTGAGGGAAAGCGACCCATGCCGTGCTGTGCCACCGGCTGGATACCGGCACCAGCGGTCTGGTCCTGTTGGCTAAAAGCAGCGCTGCGGAAGCTTTCTGACGGCCGCCATCAAGAGCCGCACCATTGAAAAGCGGTATCTCTGCGTGACCTTCGGCCGCCCGAATCCGCCCGCTGCCCTGCTGCGGGATTATCTTTTGAAGGATGCCGAGCGCGGCATCGTGCGCATCACCGACACGACTGCAGGCGGCGCAAAGGAGGTCATCACCGGCTACGAAACACTGGCTGTCAGCGGCGTCTGGCGTTGCTGGAGGTTGAGCTTGTGACCGGCCGCACCCACCAGATCCGCGCCCACCTGGCCCACATCGGCTGCCCGATTCTGGGCGATTCCAAGTACGGCAACAACGCCGCCAACCGGGAACTGCGGTTCAAATACCAAGCCCTCTGCGCGTGGGAGCTGCGGTTCCCTGCTCAGATCGCCGACCCGCGCTTTGCCCATCTGGCCGGGCGGGTATTTCACGCCGAGAAGCCGTGGTATTACCAGCAGATTCTGGACGGTACGCTGAAGTAAAGGCCTTGGGCCGGGCGGATATGGAATTTGTCCCTACAAAAAAAAGCAGTGCCTTCCGCTTGGAAAGCACTGCTTTTTCTTTATGCCCTGGCGTCCTCGGCCAGACTGCGCCTGCGCAGATACAGCAGGGCTGCGGTCAGAATGGCAAGCGACGACACCAGCGTGATGAGCCAGTTTTCGGTAAAGCCCGCGATCAGGTAGCCGGGCACACAGCCGCCACGACGACCATGGCGTACTGCATCTGGGTCTGCACGTGGTTGATGTGGTTCGACTGTGCACCGGAGCTGGACATGATGGTCGTATCCGAGATCGGCGAAATATGGTCGCCGCAGACCGCACCCGCCAGCACCGCGGATACCGCTACGATCATCATGGTGGGGTCCGTCTCGGAGAACATATTGACGACGATGGGGACCAGAATCGCAAACGTGCCCCAACTGGTGCCGGAGGAGAACGCAATAAAAATCGCAATGCAGAAGATCAGCAGCGGCACAAAGCGCATGAGACCCTCATTCAGGCTGACGGCCTGGCGCACAAAGTCGCCGATGCCCAGCGCGTCGGTCATGCCCTTCAGCGTCCAGGCCAGCACCAGAATCAGGATGGGCGGCATCATCAGCTTGCCGCCCTCGGGCACGGAGTTCATGAAGTCCTTAAAGCCAATAACGCGGCGCGGCAGGTAGAACAGCAGCAGGAAGCCCACCGTGACAAGACCCGCAAAGACAAGCGACTCCGACGAGGAGCAGTTGGCAAAATCCTCTACAAGGTTCGTGCCGCCGTTCAGGTAGCCGGTCCAGATCATCGTGCGATGGCCGTAAAGATCATGACGATCATTGGTGCAATCAGGTCAATGACCTTGCCCTTGGCAAATTTACCGCCCTCGGTGGGGTCCTTAATTTCCTGGTTTTGGAATGCCTCCCCGCCCGAGGTGAACAGGTCACCGTGGGCGGCGTTGCGCTCGTGCTTTTTCATCAGGCCGAAGTCGAAGCCCAGCAGCGAGGTAAAGAACACCATGTAGAGCGTCAGCATCGCGTACAGGTTGAACGGGATCGTGCGGACGAACATCTCAAAGCCGGACATCGAGCTGCCCACCGGGACGTAGGAGTTGACCGCCGCCGCCCAGGACGAGATCGGCGCAATGATGCAGACCGGGGCCGCCGTGGCGTCGATGAGGTAAGCCAACTTGGCGCGGGAAACCTTGTACTTGTCGGTAACCGGGCGCATGACGGAGCCGACGGTCAGGCAGTTGAAGTAGTCGTCCACAAAAATCAGCGCACCCAGCAGCGAGGTCGCCACGAGCGTGGCGCGCTTGCTCTTGAGCTTTTTCGCCGCCCACTCACCATAAGCGCGGGTGCCGCCGGACTCCTGCATGAGCATAACGACCATGCCAAGCAGGATCATGAACATCAGAATCGAGAAGTCGACGCTGTCGATCATCGTGTTGAACAGTGTGTCAAACGCGACCCATGGGTGAAACTCTGCCACCAGCAGCGCACCCAGCGCACAGCCAGCGAACAGCGAGAGATAGACTTCCTTTGTGAGCAGCGCCAGCAGAATGGCGATGATCGGCGGCATCAGGGACCACCAAGTTCCTACAAACATTTCTTACACCTTTTCTTTTTCAAAATATTCCTTTGTCAGCTGCGCCACCGTGCCGGAGAGCAGCAGCAGCGCAATCAGGTTCGGGATGCTCATCAGACCGTTGAAGGTATCGGCAATGCTCCACATCAGGCCAGGTCCATCGTAGCACCCAGGATGGAAACGAAGGAGTACACCACGAAGAAGGGGCGCACGACCTTGTCGCTGCGGCAGAGGAATGCGATAAAGCGTGAGCCGTACAGCCCCAGCCGATGATGGTGGAGAAGGCAAAGCAGCACAGTGCCACCGCCGTGAAGATGGAGGCCCAGCCGCCGTAGGTCGTAGTGAAGCCGGAGATCGTCAGCTCCGCGCCCGCGGCGGTGCCGTAGTTGACCGTCGTGCCGCTGCACAGAATGACCATAGCCGTCAGTGTGCAGATGACGATGGTGTCCGCAAAGACCTCAAAGATGCCGAACATGCCCTGCTTGACCGGCTTTTTCGTGTCGGCACAGGCGTGGGCGATGGAACCGTGCCAAGCCGGCCTCGTTGGAGAAGATGCCGCGGGAGACACCCTTCTGCATACTGATGAACAGGCTGCCGATGGTGCCGCCCGTGAAGGCCGCCGGGTTGAACGCACCTGCAAAGATGGCCTCGATCACCACCGGGAAGTGCTGAATGTTCAGAATAACGACGCCCACAGCCAGCACGATGTAGAACAGTGCCATGAAGGGCACCAGCCGTTCACTGACGCTGCCGATGCGCTTGATGCCGCCCAGCAGGACCATCGCCACCAGCATGGCCACTGCGATGCCCACCACAAGATTCAGGGTGGAGAGCACCTCACTGCCCACAAGGTTATACTGCAGCAGCGCCGTGTCGATGGCTGCTACAATGGTGTTTACCTGCGTGGCGTTGCCGGTGCCAAAGACAGTCAGAACACCAAACAGCGAGTAAAGCACCGCCAAAAACTGCCAGTGCTTACCCAGACCGTTTTTAATGTAGTACATCGGGCCGCCAACCCATTCCCCGGCCGCGTTTTCTCCCGAAAATGCACTGCCAGCGTGACCTCTGCAAATTTGGTACACATACCCAGCAGCGCCGAACACCACATCCAGAACACAGCTCCCGGACCGCCGATGGCAATGGCGCCCGCTACGCCCGCAATGTTGCCGGTGCCCACCGTGCCCGCCAGCGCCGTGCATACCGCCTGAAACGGCGTCATCGAGCCATCCGAGGCATCCTTTTTGCGGAACATCCGCCCGATGGTCGTTTTAATGACGTACGGAAATTTGCGGATCTGCAAAAGCGTGTCCGCACACTGAGAAGCAGCCCTACGCCGATGATGCACACCATGGCGGGGACGCCCCACACAAAATTATTGACAGCCTGATTGACCGCCGCAATCGTCTCAATCATTGAATTCCAATCCCTCTGTAGCTTTTTTGTATATAAAGTGTTGCGCAAGTTAGTATACCATGCCGCCCCGCAATTTGCAAGGCAAACAGCAGCGCCAGCAATCTATATACAAACTGCCTGTTGAAGAAGGTATATTCCTCACCAAAGAAAAAGCCTGCGATAGAATCACTATCACAGGCTTATGTCTGAGTGTGATAAAAAAGACGCCCTGTTTTTTCGAAAAATCATCGATAACAGATGAAATTCAATCATTTTTCTTTATCAGATGGCACTGCAGCATCCATTCCAGATACTTTGCTCCTGTAATTTTCCTCGTCCTTAATTTTCCCTTTTGGCTGTACCACTCTTTCAAAAACAGCCTACTTCCTCAAAATCATCAAAGAGCAGAATCGTATCAATCGGAACGCTTCCGCCGCAGCCATGTTCCCAGTCATACCAAATCATCAAGCGAATAATGTCCTCCGGTGTTTCTGCCCTTGTAAAGAAATTTTCTTCGCGAACATTCAACGCTTTGGCTATGTCTTTGGTTCTGCTCTCTTTGGGCGTTCGGAATCCTGATTCATATTGGGCAATGCGATTTGCTGCGTTTCCATCCAAGTGCAGTCGTTCTCCCAGTTCCCGCTGCGTTAATCCTCTGTGCTTACGCACCAGCTTGATTTTCTCTCCCAGCTTCATAGCTACCTCTTTCCAGTAAAAGTGAAAAAGTGCATACCCAATCGAAAATTGCGTTATCTCCGATTGGGTATGCATTCTTTATTTTTATGTCAGCTGCATGGTCTTTTTATAGCCGCCGATGAACCGTATTTCAATTTCATTGCGTGCCCTTACCGTAATTTTCTCAATGATTCTCGCGGTCAGCGCATCGTCATATTCTTGAATTTGCAGATCCTTGGCTGACAGCAGCATCTCCGGCTGACTGACTTTTTCCTGTCGGGCGGTGCTGTCCTCGATAGCCTTTTTCAGACTTTCAATTTTATTATTCAGCTTTTTCAACCTGTCATCCAGAAACGGAGTATCCTCATCGAAGTCCAAGGACATTTCCAGCAGTCGGTCAAATTCCTGCTGGGTCTGCTCCAGTTGTTCCTGCAAATTGGGCTTTGTGCTTTCGCCGGTCTGGATGTTATGCAAGATGCCGTTGATCTGGGCAGCAACTTCTTCGGTGAAGTTTGCCGCCAAATCCTGTACCGCTTTCAAAATTGCATTGTGCAGTTCTTCTTCCGGGATGGACGGCGAACTGCCGCAAAATTTCGTGCCGTACTCTATACGGTTCACGCACCGCCAGAGATTTGCTTTCTGCCGTGGATGTTCCAAGTCACCCGCTTGTAAGGCTGCCGCAGTTACCGCAGACCAGCCGTTCGGACAAGGCATATTTGCTGTTATAGCGGCCACGGCGGCGCTTGCGCTGGTTGGCGGCTGACTTGCTGTTTCGGCGGGCAATCTCGGCTTGCACCTCTCGGAACATCTGTTTGCTGACGATACCCTCATGATAATTTTCAATGTAGTATTGCGGAAGCTGTCCGGTGTTTTTCTTATGAACCCCGGTCAAGACATCCTCGGTAAAGGTCTTTTGCAACAGTACATCACCGCAGTATTTCTCGTTTTGCAGGATACGTTGGATGCTCTGCGCCGACCATGCAGTGTTGCCACGAGCTGTGAGCGCGCCTGCTTTTTCCAGCTTTGCCTTGATGCTTTGCAGGCTGTCGCCCTGCAAGTAGCGGTTGAAAATCAGCCGAATGATTTCAGCCTGTTCCGGGATGATTTCGGGCTTGCCGTCTGCTCCCTTTTTGTAGCCGATGATTCTGCCATAAGGAAATGCGAATTTTCTGTGCTTATACCCCATGCGTTTGCCGCGCGCTACATTTTGAGAGATGGATTCACTCTCGGCCTGCGCAAAGGCACTCAACACAGTGAGGATCATTTCGGAGTTCATGGTGGCGGTGTTAATGTTTTCTTTTTCAAATACCACCGCAATTCCCATCTGTTTCAGCATTCGGACGTATTGGATGCTGTCCAGTGTATTGCGGGCAAAGCGAGAAATAGATTTTGTCAGGATAAGGTCGATTTTGTGCTTCTTACAGTCTTGAATCATCTGGTTGAAACCATCACGCTTCTTGGTATGTACGCCGGAAATTCCGTCATCTGCATAGATGCCCGCGACTTCCCACTCCGGGGTGGAATTGATTTTTTCGGTGTGGAATTGATTTTTTCGGTGTAGTACAGCTTCTGGATTTCAAAACTGCCCTGCTGTTCTTCTTCCTCGGTACTAACACGGCAGTAGGCAGCTACCCGCAGCTTGCGCACGGCATTTTTTCGTCCTGCGCTTTCCCGCATTGAAGCGGGAATCTCAACAATTCTCATGTTATTCACAGCTTTTCCCCTTTACACGATTTGTCCGTTTTGCAGTCTGACTTCAATGTGGGTGTCACGGTACAGAATAACCTTGCTGACGACCTCTTTATAAAAGGTATATGGAAAGCCGTCTGTCAGATCATACTCGGCACACGTTTTTTGCATTTGCAGGGTTACCGGGTCAGCATCTCCTGCAGAGCAGAATTCATATTCCAGTTCCGCCCGGCGTAAGATTTTGACGATTAGCGCATCGGCATTAGGCTCTGTTTCCAGCAAATCCGTTTGGATTTTCCGTGTCAACTTAGCGCCTTCGATAGATTGGACATTACGCTGTGTTGTCGGTGGGTGAATCACCTCTGAGTGTCTCTGAATCCATTCCAATTTTATTGTAATAGCATCAGACAATTCTTTTTCTTGGATGGGTTTCGTCCACATTCCACATTGGCGGCAAAACCATTGTTCGGTTTTAGGCTCCAGTATAGGCGTTCTCCGCAGCATCCGCATTGCATATCTTGGCGAAACGGCTGTAAAACCGTAGAGTATGTTTGCGCTTTCCTCTGGCGAAATTTTTCTACCACGCGATATTGGGTCTCTGTAATGATAGGCGGATATTTTTCATTGCCACAGTAAATTTCATTTGCAAGGACGCGGCTCACCATGTTCTGATTCCATTTTTGAGTGTCCTCATGGTACGGCGTTTTCCTCGTTGTCATGCTCTCCGCAATTTTTCGAAGGGACTTCCCTGCTGTGTATTCCTCAAAAATATATTGCACAGCTTCGGCTTCTTCTTGAACTATAGTTGTCTTTCCGGCTGTGATTTGGTAGCCAAATGGCAGGTATCGCTTTTTCATTTTTCCGTCCGTTCCTCCGAAAGTTTCATACCATTGATGAGTTCAAATTCTATCGCCGTATTACTGACCGACACTTTTTTGACCATCTCGGTAAAAGTATGCTCATCAAAGTATGTCAACGGCGGACCGGAATCCCATATTTTCTCAATCTGCCTTGTGTTTTTCAAAGTTTGTTCAACATTCTTGCTGATGGAAGTTCTGGACAGCTGAACTCTTTTCTCGTCAAGCTGCTGTTCCATAAGGGTTTTTCGTTCTATGTATTGGATATCTTCGATGTAACCTTGTGCATGGATTCTTTCCAAATTATGATTTTGTTTTGCAAGACGTTGAATTTCCGCATAAATAGATTCTCGTGCGGTATTCTGGTGTTCTTGTTGTGATTTTAGCTGCAAAAGGCTGTCTACCATCGGCCGGAATATCCTTGCACGATTTGCTTGCAGCTTGTTATACATATATAAAAAAGCCCGGCAAAGTTCTGTTTCGTAAACAGACTTTACCGGGCATAAGCTGGATTTATTCAAATGTTTTCTGCAGCCCCAAGCCACAGCACCATTTGCTCTACTGGCTTGGGCAAACACAGTGCCGCACTCGGCACAGTAGATTTTCTTTGTGAATACTCGCGGAGCGGCATTCGGCACAGACATCTGCTTCGTTTTCAGCAGGTTCTGCACTTTCTCGAATTCCTCATCCGAAACGATTGCCTCGTGGCTTTTATAAGCACAGTATTTTGGGAACTGACCCTCGTTGTGGTAGACTCTGAACGGCAATGTGTCCGTGGTGTAATGTTTTTGGTGCAGCGTATCGCCTTTGTAGGCTTCATTATGAAGCATGAATTGCACAGCGGAAGTGTACCACCAGCCACCCTCTTTCGGATGGTTTTCATTTAAGTAACGTGCAATTTCTGCGATTCCCACCCCGCTCAGGTACTTTTCAAAAACCAAGCGGACTACTGCTGCCTCATCCTTTTCCAGTACCAGCTGGTGATCCTGCTGCCTGTATCCGAAAGGAGTCGCACAGTTCACATAGGTTCCCGCCTGCATCTTTTTACGGATACCCCATTTCATGTTTTTGGAGATGACTTCTTCTATCAAAATATGCAGAAATGTGTTGAAACGCGTCAAATTTTGTGGTAGTATATCATTATATGTAATAATAGCGGTTATATATGAAGGATATCATCCATTCTGAAAATGGAGGATACTAATTTTTTATTGTACTTGATCAAGCGACAACATTAGCCGTAGCTATTTCTTGTATAATCTAATGACTAAAGAAAGACATTCCATCCGCCCTATTTCCATTAATTCGTACCTCCAGATGCAAGTGACTACCTGTTGCCCGCCCGGTATGACCGACATAGCCTATGACTTGTCCTGACTGTACTTGCTGACCGGTGGTGACGCAGATGGACGAGCAGTGGGCGTACAATGTTTCCAGCCCGCCGCCATGGTCGATTTGGATGTAATAGCCGTAGCTGCCGCCCCAACTGTCAAGACCGTTGGCAACGGTGACGGTTCCATCTGCGGCGGCGAGGATCGGCGTACCCTCGGCGCAGGCAATGTCGGTGCCGGTATGGGAGCTAACCGCACCGGTGATGGGGTCTACCCGGTGTCCGAATTGCGAGGTAATCGTACCCGCAACGGGGAGCGGCCATTGCAATGTACCGGTCGGGGTGCGGGTGCTGTCGGGAGACATGACCTCTCCCCCGCCCTGTGCAAAACCGCCGAGCAATTCTGCCCACAGTTCCTCATACTGTGGATCTTGCAGGAGTTGCAGGTAGGTGTCTTGGCGGGCGGTAAAATGATAATCTGCCGCCATTTCGCCCGGCGTTTTGTGGGTAAGACTTATTACTAGACGGTTTCGGTTATCTCTGTTGTGGTCGCTTTTCCGTTCTTGTCCGTTGTTTCTATAACAGCGGTTTCCGTATGGGTAGCGTAGTCCACCGCATTCATCGCCCACATGATTTCCCGCAACTTGTCCAACTGTTCCTCTGTCAGCGCCGCAACGGGCGCGCCTTGTTCGCTGCCCGCCACATACGAAGAAAAGACCGCCAGAACGTCCTGCCAGCGGATGTAGTATACATCATCGTTGGCGGTAATGTCTTGGCGGTCATGCTGTACATTATCGGAGATTTCTTCCAGCCTGTCGCGGTATTCTGCTGTCAGTGTTTCTACTGCCTGTTGCACGGTAATTGTGTCGGCGTTGGGGGCATCGGCGGCAAAAAAGATGCCGTAAGCGAGCCGGAAACAAACGCCACAAGGCTGATGACAATAATGATGCTAAGTGCCACGCTGATGCCTACGGCAATGGCCGCAACAAGCCTGTGGAGGCTGGCGAGAAAGTGTCGTATGGCCGAGCGTACCGCTGTAACCGTCCTGCGGGTATTGCTGGCAGCTTTCTGGATAGCAAGCTGTACTTGGCGGGTGCGGGTATGCATTTGTGCTTGGGTTGTTACGCTCCGCACAGTTTCATTTGCGGCAGTACGCAGTTGGCGCTGACCTTGGGTCACGCCGTGAATATCGCGCGGCGCGGTTTTGGCGGTGACGGCTTTTTCTTTTGCCCGCTGTCGGGGCAAATCTGCCCCACAACGCGGACGTTGCTCTGCATCGGGCAGCGTGCCGCATTCGGCTTGTTTCGGGCTGACACTGCACTCATCGGCGGCGTGGGCGCGGGCGGCAGTCTCCTTATCGCGGCGCTGTCGGGCTTGGGTTTCTGCCAATTTCCGTCCCTGATGCCACACAAAAGCTGCCGACTGTTCCGCAGCCAAACCCGCAAGGTCTGTCGGTTCCTGCTGTCGGGGGTCGGTGTCATTTTCCCGCGCGGCGGTGCGGGTTTGTTCTTTCGTTTTTATCCACGCCGCTTTTAGGGCAACCTTCGGTATCGTCCCCGCCGCACTTTTTAGGGTGCGGTCGCGGGGCTTTTGTTTGTTTTCTTTTGGCGTTCTCATACTCTCACGTATAATAAAAACCATCTCGAAAGGGGTGGTTTTTATTATTTCTCCTTCCTTAACAAGATTGTATCGCAGGAGTAGCTACCTGCGTTATAATCAGTACAAGCACTGTG
>ENA-OQLB01001218-OQLB01001218.1-human-gut-metagenome-genome-assembly--contig:-NODE-1218-length-11642-cov-4.455927_pt1 | contig 11642 bp, 13 predicted proteins | sample MGYA00242656_ERZ504813 | MGnify/ENA primary metagenome ERZ504813 (study PRJEB26092, sample SAMD00036388) | human gut metagenome | host: Homo sapiens | study: EMG produced TPA metagenomics assembly of... | reverse complement strand
CAAAACGTATCTGGGACCTCTGTCTGAAAGCATTGGAAGAAGAAAGAGCCAACAACGGCGTTCGTTCACTAGACCATAAACAGTATCTACCATTACCTCCCACAAAGCAGGCTATATTGATAAGGAGAATGAACTTATCGTAGGTTTGCAGACGGACGAACTGCTGAGACGCGCCATCAAACCTTTCGGTGGCATTAATGTCGTAGCGAAAGCGTGCCGCGAGAATGGTGTGGAAGTAGACGACAAAGTAAAAGACATCTTTACGCATTACCGTAAGACACATAATGACGGTGTATTCGACGTATATACTGAAGAAATCCGTTCATTCCGTTCTTTAGCTTCCTCACCGGACTTCCCGACAACTATGCACGCGGACGAATTATCGGTGACTACCGCCGTCTGGCATTGTATGGCATCGACCGCCTCATCGAAGCTAAGCAGGAAGATCTGCATAACCTCACCGGCCCGATGACCGAAGCACGCATCCGCCTGCGCGAAGAAGTAGCAGAACAAATCAAGGCTTTGAAAGACATCAAGACCATGGGTGAATACTATGGCCTCGACCTCAGCCGTCCGGCCACATCTGCTCAAGAAGCTGTTCAATGGGTATATATGGCATACCTTGCAGCCGTAAAAGAACAGGATGGTGCAGCCATGTCACTGGGTAATGTCTCCTCTTTCCTTGACATCTATATCGAATATGATTTGGCTCATGGCAAGATTGACGAAACCTTTGCACAAGAGCTGATTGACCAGTTCATCATCAAGCTGCGCATGGTACGCCACCTGCGTATGCAGTCCTACAACGACATCTTTGCCGGAGACCCGACTTGGGTAACCGAAGCTATCGGCGGACGCTTCAACGACGGTCGCGTAAAAGTGACGAAGACCTCCTTCCGTTTCCTGCAGACATTATACAACCTCGGCCCGTCTCCCGAACCTAACATGACTGTGTTGTGGAGTCCCGAACTGCCGGAAGCTTCAAAGACTTCTGCGCCAAAGTATCAGTGGATACCAGCTCCATCCAATACGAAAATGACAATCTGATGCGCGAAGTCCGCAATTGCGACGACTACGGCATTGCGTGCTGCGTGTCCTACCAAGCTATCGGCAAGCAGATCCAGTTCTTTGGCGCACGTGCCAATCTGGCCAAGGCCCTGCTGCTCGCCATTAACGGCGGACGCTGCGAAAACACCGGAACTGTAATGGTGAAAGGCATCCCCGTACTAACTAACGATACGCTGAACTTTGAGGAAGTAATGGCCAACTACAAAAAAGTGCTGACCGAAATTGCCCGCGTTTACAACGAGGCGATGAACATCATCCACTATATGCACGACAAGTATTACTACGAAAAAGCCCAAATGGCGTTTGTAGATACCGATCCACGCATTAATCTGGCCTATGGTGTGGCAGGATTGTCCATTGCCATTGACTCACTGTCCGCTATCAAATATGCCAGAGTAACGGCCCGCCGCAATGACATCGGCCTGACAGAAGGCTTCGACATCGAAGGCGCTTTCCCCTGCTTCGGCAATAACGACGACCGCGTAGACCACTTGGGTGTAGATTTGGTTTATTATTTCAGCGAAGAATTAAAGAAGTTGCCGGTTTACAAGAATGCCCGCCCCACCCTGTCACTGCTTACCATCACCTCTAACGTGATGTATGGCAAGAAGACAGGAGCCACTCCCGACGGACGCGCCAAAGGAGTTGCATTTGCTCCGGGAGCCAACCCGATGCATGGACGTGACAAGAACGGTGCCATCGCTTCTTTAAGTTCCGTAGCCAAACTGCGCTATCGTGACTCGCAAGACGGCATCAGCAACACCTTCTCTATTGTTCCGAAATCATTAGGCCCTACGGCAGAGGAACGAGTTGAGAACCTGGTTACGATGATGGACGGTTATTTCACCAAAGGCGCACACCATTTGAATGTGAACGTGCTGAATCGTGAAATGCTGGAAGATGCGATGGAGCATCCGGAAAAATACCCGCAACTCACAATCCGCGTTTCCGGTTATGCCGTAAACTTCGTGAAGCTAAGCCGCGAACATCAGCTGGAAGTTATCAGCCGTTCATTCCATGAGAGGATGTAATATGATAAACGTACATTCATACGAAAGTATGGGAACTTTCGACGGGCCGGGTCTCCGGCTCGTCGTTTTCCTTCAAGGGTGTCCTTTCCGCTGCCTTTATTGCGCCAACCCCGACACCATAGACTCCAAAGGCGGCATCCCCACTCCTGCCGATGAAATCCTGCAAATGGCGGTCAGCAGAAAGCATTCTTCGGAAAGAAAGGGGGAATTACATTTTCCGGTGGAGAGCCACATTGCAGGCAGAAAACTTGATACCTTTGTTCAAAGAGTTGAAAGCCAACGGCATCCACACCTGCCTTGACACCAACGGCGGCATCTGGAACGAAAAGGTGGAAGAACTGCTAAGCCTGACGGACTTGGTACTGCTTGACATCAAAGAGTTCAATCCCGAACGCCACCGCGCCCTCACCGGACGCAGCAACGAGCAGACCCTGCGTACGGCCGCCTGGCTGGAACAACAGGGACATCCGTTTTGGTTGCGTTATGTGTTAGTGCCGGGATACAGCGATTTTGAAGAAGACATACGCAGCATGGGCGCACAGCTTGGCAAATACCAAAGCATACAACGGTGGAGATACTCCCTTACCACCGTCTGGGAGTGCACAAATACGAAGCGATGGGCTGGGACTACCAACTGAAAGAGGTCGTAGAGAATACGCCTGAACAATTGCAGCGAGCCGAGCGACTGTTCAAAGAATACTTTCCCACAGTGGTGGTAAATTAGGAAAGTATTCCAACAAAATGAAGAATAAGGAAGGGCTTCATCAGTAAGTCAACCGTATCCCCCCCTGTAATGTGAAGTTGCAGGGGTTTTCTTTTCTTATCGTCTGGACATCAGAACCGTCATCAAAGAAATAAGACACTCCCGGTTCCACGTAGACACCCACTCTCCTGCTTATATTATACTGTGCGCCCACTGCTCCCATTACGGAGAATTGCAGCGGTTTCACCGTTTCGCTCTCACTGCCAATCTTGCCATAGACACATTTCTCCATAGCCCCTCCTGCAGAGACATACATGATAAAAGATTTTTTGTCAACGAAGTTCCAGTTTGCCCGCAACGGAATTCCCAAGTAATGCAGTTTCTGGCTCACCTTCTCCGAACTTTCCACAAACTTCACATCCGAAGCAAGATACGTATACGTCAAGCCGGTCTCCACCGAAAAGCCCCTTGCAAGCCCCTTGCGCACTGAAAAGCCGAAAGACAAAGGCTGTTTATGGTCTATATCCACAATCTGTTCCGAATTCCTCATCAGATAGGGCATGCCGTTCTTGAACACAAGCGCCTGCCCTTCCGGAACATCCATGATGCCATTGGCTATTGTGCTAAGATCTACTTTTCCACCGGAGTATCCGAAGTTCGGATCGCTTTGCATCAACCCTCCTCCACCGATACTGTTTCCTGAGATTAATCCACCCGTATTTCCCACAGCCAGTCCAACCGACCAGCCGCCCGACTTCTTCTTTTTTCTGTCGCCAACAGGCAGTTGCAGTTTGTCCCTGCCCGACGGACGGCGGCGCTCCACCTTCCGGTTCTCCGTACCGCTATTCCCGGCGGCAGTCGTCCCGGCTTCCTCTTTCTCTACCGATGGCGTTTGTTCCGATGCCTCTCCTTGTATTTCCGGTTCCGCATCCAAAGGCTGCCGGGATTCCGTTTGCCGGTCCGTTTCGGCAGCAACATTCAGTTCTTGCGCCAGCAGAGAACGGCGGTTTGTTCCGCCCGGCGCAGCAGTTTGTCCTTGCGCCCGGTAATCGGGTTCCGCAACCTCTGTGCGCATCTGGGGAGACTGCCTGCCCGGCAACTCATCCGGGACAACCGCCAGCGTCGGCGTGGCCGTATTCCGCATTTCCTCTCCCACAGGCTTTGCAATAGCCATATACTGACAGAAGACACCGCTGCAAGCAACACCGCAGCCGCTGCCACAGCCCAGCGCCGGAAAGGATGATGCGCCGCTTCGGCTTGGAAGCAGGCATATCCTTCTCCAATCGTTCCCAACCGGAAACGGGTAGCGGCTCAGAGTAGTCCTCCAACCGTTCCTTTATCTTTCGCATCCACAATTCATCTTCCATACGCTTCTTCATTTATGCATTCTTTTTCATCCACTCCTTCACTTTCGCCGCCAAAGCTGCTTTGCGCGTACCAGTTGCGAGGCTGATGACTTTTCATTAATACCCAGTAACCGGGCAATCTCCTTATGAGATTTATCTTCAAAAATAAACAAGTTGAATACAGTGCGGTAACCTGCCGGAAGCTCACTGATGAACTGCATCAGCACCTTTTGAGGAATAGTGTCCACTGCTGCGGCATCCGGTTCTTCGTATGCCTCCGGAGCGTCATCCAAAGCAGCAGACTGGCTCATCACATCGTTCTTCCGCAAATACTGCAATACGGTATTCACCATAACACGTTCCATCCAAGCCCGCAAAGATCCTTCTCCCCGCCAAGTGAACTTATCGAAAGAGTCGAAGAGCTTCAGGAAACCGTCGTGCATCAAATCCTGCGCAGTCTCCCGGTCACCGGCATAACGCAAACATACGCCGAGCATCCGCCCTGCATATCGCTCATACAGTTCTTTGCGGGCAAGATTGTCGCCTTGCCTACACCGTTCTGCCAATACCTGTTCTTCCATTCTCTCTTCCAACACGTGTTTACCTTATAAATACAATACGCACAAAAATACTGCATCCGACAGAGAAGAAAATCACTCTTTGTTTTCTTTAACAGTAGGATAAGCAGTATTTGTGCAGTTCCGGCATTTTCCGAATACAAAATCGAGTTAAAAACCAAAGAATAAAACCTCTGACTTATGAAAAAGTTAAAACGACATTTGTCACATTTCTGCTATTGCTCACAACGATGCCATGATGCAATCCTGTCTGGATGATGATTGGAACGGCAGTGCAGCTTCATCACTCGCCATCGGAACCGTACGCATCGTCGATGGAAAAGACTATTACTTCGCACTGGACGAAGGAACCAAAATGTTTCCCGGCGACACCACTCGGGTAAACAACTATGCACTGGTAGAGGGCCAGCGCGCTTTCGTGTACTTCAACCTGCTGGACGAGAAGGTAGACGGATACGACTACAATGCCCAAATCAACCATGTAGAGAATATCCTCACAAAAGACATCTATTTCATGCCTGCCGAAAAGGCCGACAGCATCGGCGATGACCGCATCAATATAACCAACATGTGGATTGCAGACAACTACCTGAACATCCAGTACCAACTGTATTACAGCGGAAATCCCGACAAGAAGCACATGCTGAACCTCGTGGTGAACGAGGCTTCCGACGGCAAGAACGACAAAGAGGGATACATCACGCTCGAATTTCGTCAGAACGCCTATGATGACGAGCCTAACATACCCGGTCCGGGCATCGTTTCGTTCAAACTGGACAAAATTGCAGATCAGATGGCGGGCAAAACCGGACTTAACATCCGCGTAAGAAGTGTGTACGACGGTGAGCGCTATATGACTATCGACTTTGCAGAGTGAAAAGAAAGGCGTATCTTTGCAGCCGATTTCACAAAAAACACTTTCTATGAAAAAAGGACTGCTATACGCCATATTGGCATCTGTACTGTGGGCTATCGTAAACCCGTTTATCAAACAAGCTCAGTTATGACTTCACTCCGATGAATTTTGCCGGCATCCGTTTCACCAGTGTCGGCATTTTGCTGTTTGCCTATACCTGGCACAAAGGCATGTGGGAGGAAATCAAGCGGCACCGCAGGCTGTTCCTCAACCTGATTTTCATCAACATGCTCATGGGATACACCGCTTTCTACTTCGGAGTGGATTTTGTGAGCGGAGCCATATCATCTATCATTATGGGCATGACGCCGCTCATCAATGTGCTGCTTGCCCACTTGCTGGCGAGCAACGACAAGCTGAACGGTTACAAGATAGTCAGTCTCATTGTCAGCCTTGCGGGACTGCTGCTGATAGTGGGAACAGGCAGCGATGGCGAGCCTTTGGATTGGAAAGGCATCACAGGCATTGTCCTGTTGCTGCTCAGCATCATCTTTCAGGGATATTCCGCCATCTCCGTATCCGAGGAGAAAGACAAGGTCAACCCCATTTTCCTGAATGCCGTACAGATGTTTTTTGGTGGCGCACTTATCTACATCATAGGGCTAAGTACGGAAGGCTACCACTCTTTCATCGGCAAACCTGCCGGATTTTATATCAGTCTGGGCATTCTGGTGTTCATTTCCGTATTCGCATTCAGCTTCTGGTTTATGGCGCTGCAAAGCAAGGGCGCAAAAGTCAGCGACATCAATATGTGCCGTCTCATCAACCCCATTCTCGGAGCAGTGTTAAGCTGGATAATGCTTGCAGGCGAATACCCCACTTTCAGTACGGTGGCCGGAATGTTGATTATCGTCAGCTCACTGGTTATTTACTTCAAAGGGGCGGAAATTGCAAAATACTTCAGTACGCGGAAGCGGTAAAGGAAAAGGAATAAAGGGGAGGTTCTCCCCCACTGAACTCTCTCTCAGGTGTTCCATAAGAACAATCAGAATAATTTCCCCCAGGATAAATTAAAGAAATAATTTATCAATAGCACATTACCGGCTTATTAGCGCAACGCTGTCAGTTCATTAGAATTAAATCATAAGTTTATTAGGAGTAAACCATTAGTTTATTGGGAATAAACTACCAGTTTATTAGGATTAAATTATCAGTTTATAATCAATAAACTAAAATAAACTCATAATAGATTGATTAGTAATCTATTTCATTACAAAATCTTGCTAACTTTGCCCGAATCAAAAAACAACTAAGAAACATGGAAAAGAAGAAAAAAAAAGATCCTTCTCGGAATATTGATATTTATCTCGATTATAGGCATCGCAGGTGCAGGTGCGGTGTATTATTACCTGTTTGCCCCACAATTTCATCCGCAAAAGACAGCCTATATCTATATCGACCGCGATGATACGGCAGATTCCATATATAATAAGGTGAAAGCACAAGGAAATCCCCGCAGCTTCATCGGCTTCAAATGGATGGCGCAATGGCGTGACTATCCCCACAACATCCACACCGGACGCTATGCCATACGCCCCGGCGAAAACACCTATCACGTATTCAGCCGCTTATACAGGGGCTACCAAGAACCGCTGAACCTGACCATAGGAAGCGTACGCACGCTGGACAAACTGGCACGTAGCGTAGGAAGGCAACTGATGATCGACTCCGCCGAAATAGCCCGGACAATGAACGACTCACTGTTCCGGCACAAACTGGGATACAACAAAGAGACAATGGCCTGCCTCTTCATTCCCGAAACCTATCAGGTGTACTGGGACATGAGCGTAGAGGATTTCTTCAAGCGGATGCGGAAAGAACATCAGAGATTCTGGAACCAAAAGCGGCTCGACCAAGCCAAAGCCATCGGTATGACCCCGGAAGAGGTGTGCACACTTGCCTCTATCGTCGAGGAAGAAACCAACAACAATCCGGAGAAACCTATGGTGGCCGGCCTGTACATCAACCGTCTCCATGCCGGCATGCCACTGCAAGCCGACCCCACCGTAAAGTTTGCACTGCAAGACTTCGGGCTGCGCCGGATCACCAATGAACACCTCACTATCGACTCGCCTACAACACCTACCGCAATCCCGGCCTGCCCCCCGGCCCCATCCGCATCCCCTCGCCTGTCGGTTTGGATGCTGTGTTGAACCATGCCAAGCATAATTACATCTATATGTGCGCCAAAGAAGACTTCTCCGGCACACATAACTTCGCATCCAACTATGCCGACCACATGAAAAATGCAAGAAAATATTGGAAAGCCTTAAACGAAAGAAAGATTTTCAATTAATATTATAATAAAATAAAAGCAAAAAACTATATTTGCGATTATTATTAAAATCATGACTAACACTTAAACAATCAACAATGAGCAAGCAACTCTTACTTGGCGATGAAGCATTGCACAAGCTGCATTAGATGCCGGACTTTCCGGTGTATATGCCTATCCAGGCACTCCCTCTACGGAGATTACCGAATACATCCAAATGTCCCCGGTCACCGCAGAAAAAGGAATCCACAGTCGTTGGTGCTCCAACGAAAAAACCGCTATGGAAGCTGCCTTAGGAATGTCTTTTGCAGGAAAGCGTTCACTGGTCTGCATGAAACATGTGGGCATGAATGTGGCTGCCGACTGCTTTATCAACTCTGCCATTACCGGCGTCAAAGGCGTACAATCGTCATTGCAGCCGACGACCCCAGCATGCATTCATCACAGAACGAACAGGACAGCCGCTTCTACGGTGATTTCGCATTGATCCCAATGTACGAACCCAGCAACCAGCAGGAAGCCTACGACATGGTTTACAACGGCTTCGCCTTCTCCGAACAAACCGGAGAACCCTTACTGATGCGCATGGTCACCCGTCTGGCACATTCCCGTTCCGGCGTAGAATGTAAAGCGCAACAACCCCAAAACGAACTTTCTTTCAGCGACGACCCGCGCCAGTTCATCCTGCTTCCGGGCAATGCACGCAAACGCTACAAACTCTTGCTTCAACGCCAGGATGAATTTATCAAAGCATCGGAAAATTCTCCATACAACAAATACGTTGACGGTCCCAACAAAAAACTCGGTATCATAGCTTGCGGTATCGGGTACAACTACCTCATGGAGAATTATCCCGAAGGATGCGAATATCCGGTATTAAAAATCGGACAATACCCGCTTCCCAAAAAACAACTGATGCAACTCGTGGAAGCCTGCGACGAAATACTTGTACTGGAAGACGGTCAGCCGTTTGTAGAAAAACAACTGAAAGGCTACCTCGGCATCGGCATAAAAGTGAAAGGACGCCTGGACGGGACATTGTCACAAGACGGAGAATTGAACCCGGACAGCGTGGCACGCGCCATCGGAAAAGAGAACAAAGCGGAATTTGCAGTCCCCTCACTCGTGGAGATGCGTCCGCCGGCATTGTGCGAAGGCTGCGGACACCGCGATATGTACACTGTGCTGACCGAAGTGCTACGGGAGGAATATCCCAGCCACAAAGTGTTCAGCGACATCGGCTGTTATACCTTAGGAGCCAACGCCCCCTTCAACGCCATCAATTCCTGCGTTGACATGGGAGCTTCCATCACAATGGCAAAAGGCGCTTCGGACGCAGGGGTGCATCCCGCAGTGGCTGTCATCGGCGACTCCACCTTCACCCACTCCGGCATGACAGGATTGCTGGACTGCGTAAACGAGAATTCCAACGTCACCATCGTCATCTCCGACAACGAAACTACCGCCATGACAGGCGGACAGGACTCCGCCGGAACAGGCCGTCTTGAAGCCATTTGCGCCGGCATCGGCGTAGCGGCGGAACACATCCGCGTGGTTGTCCCGTTGAAAAAAAACTATGAGGAAATGAAGCAAGTGATTCGTGAAGAAATCGAATATAACGGCGTGTCCGTCATCATCCCTCGCAGAGAATGTATTCAAACCTTAGCACGTAAGAAACGAAACAAGTAAAACCATGAAAAAAGACATTATACTTTCCGGCGTAGGTGGACAAGGCATCCTCTCTATCGCCACCGTCATCGGTCAGGCAGCCCTGAAAGACGGATTATACATGAAACAAGCCGAAGTACATGGAATGAGCCAACGAGGCGGCGACGTACAGTCCAACCTCCGCATCAGCGACCAACCCATATCTTCCGACCTCATCCCTACGGGAAAATGCGATCTCATCATATCGCTGGAACCCATGGAAGCCTTGCGCTATCTCCCCTACCTTAGCCCCGAAGGCTGGCTGGTGACCAATGAAGCCCCCTTTATCAATATTCCCCACTATCCCACCGAGGAAGCCCTCAAAGCCGAACTCGACAAGCTTCCGCACAAGATTGTGCTGAACGTGAACGAAATAGCCAAAGAAGTAGGCTCTCCCCGCGTTGCCAACATCGTATTGCTGGGAGCCACCATTCCATTCCTCGGCATAGACTACCAAAAAGTCAGGGATAGTATTCGTGACATCTTCCAGCGCAAAGGAGAAGCTATCGTCGAACTAAACCTCAAGGCTCTGGCAGCGGGTAAAGAAATCGCAGAAAACCTGATGTAAATCAAAATTCCAATAACCATGAATGACAAATACTGGGAAGAAGAGATAGAAACCATGCCGCGTGAGAAGTTGCGCGAATTGCAACTTCAGCGGCTTAAAAAGACAATCAATATTGCTGCAAATTCTCCCTATTATAAGCAGGTGTTTCAAAAATACGGCATTACGGCAGACAGTATCCGGTCAGTAGATGACATACGGAAAATTCCGTTCACCACAAAGGCAGACATGCGCGCCAACTATCCATTCGGACTCGTGGCGGGCAACATGCAGGAAAACGGCGTACGCATCCACTCTTCCAGTGGAACTACGGGAACGCCTACCGTCATTGTACATTCACAGCACGATCTGGACTCGTGGGCCAACCTTGTGGCACGCTGCCTGTACACAGTAGGCATACGCAAAACCGATGTTTTTCAGAACAGTTCCGGATACGGTATGTTCACCGGCGGATTGGGTTTCCAATACGGAGCCGAACGCTTGGGAGCACTGACCGTACCGGCAGCAGCAGGCAACAGCAAACGGCAAATCAAGTTCATCACAGACTTCAAGACCACCGCCCTGCATGCCATTCCCAGCTACGCCATACGCTTAGCGGAAGTGTTTCAGGAAGAAGGCATCGATCCTGCCTCAACGACCCTGAGAACTCTTGTCATCGGAGCAGAACCTCATACAGACGAACAACGCAAAAAGATTGAACGGATGCTGGGCGTCAAAGCATACAACAGCTTTGGAATGACCGAGATGAACGGTCCCGGCGTGGCCTTTGAATGTACCGAACAAAACGGCATGCACTTTTGGGAAGACTGCTATCTGGTTGAAATCATCAACCCGGAGACCGGAGAACCTGTCCCCGATGGCGAGATTGGAGAATTAGTATTGAGCACCCTCGACCGCGAAATGATGCCGCTAATACGCTACCGTACACGCGACCTCACCCGCATACTTCCCGGTGAATGTCCCTGTGGCCGCACTCACCTGCGCATTGACCGTATCAAAGGACGCAGCGATGATATGTTCATCATCAAAGGTGTCAACATCTTCCCCATGCAGGTAGAGAAGGTCTTGGTACAGTTCCCCGAATTGGGCAGCAACTACCTCATAACTCTGGAGACCAACAATAACCAAGACGAGATGATTGTAGAGGTAGAACTCAGTGACCTATCCACAGACAACTACATCGAATTGGAAAAAATACGTAAAGCAATCTCCCGCCAATTAAAAGATGAGATCCTTGTCACCCCAAAAGTAAAGCTCGTGAAAAAGGGTTCTTTGCCCCAAAGCGAAGGAAAAGCCGTCAGAGTGAAAGACTTAAGGGATAACAAAGGCTCAGTTGTAATTCTTGGGGGATTAACCTTTGCAACTTCCCCTCTATGCATACACCTTTGCTAATCTATACAGGAAGAACCTCTTATCTGCCACTCCACGAAATGAAGCCCTAAATGCTTTAATT
>ENA-OQLB01001217-OQLB01001217.1-human-gut-metagenome-genome-assembly--contig:-NODE-1217-length-11645-cov-2.531169_pt1 | contig 11645 bp, 15 predicted proteins | sample MGYA00242656_ERZ504813 | MGnify/ENA primary metagenome ERZ504813 (study PRJEB26092, sample SAMD00036388) | human gut metagenome | host: Homo sapiens | study: EMG produced TPA metagenomics assembly of... | reverse complement strand
CAAGAGTGAAATTTAAGATTAAGCATGAGATAAGAGGAAGAATCCGTATCCACATGGAGCAGAAACGCATGACTCATGAACAGGCGGACATTCTTCTCTTTTATCTGCAGAATATAGACGGCGTATTCCGCGCAGATGTCTATGACAGAACGGCGGACGCAACAATTCATTATAAGGGAAACAGAGAAACAATCATCGAAGGACTCCGCAGATTCCGTTATGAGGAAGTAGAAGTGCCGAATGGCCTGTTAGAGACATCCGGAAGAGCAATGAATGCAGAGTATCAGGAGAAACTGGTGGATAAGATTCTGTTCCATTATGGAAGAAAATTCTTACTGCCATATCCGATCTCAGCAGCATATACAACCATTATGTCTGCAAAATATATCTGGAAAGGTATTAAGACACTGATGGAAAGAAAACTGGAAGTCCCTGTACTGGACGCTACGGCGATCGGTGTCTCTATCTTAAGAAGTGACTTTGATACTGCGGGATCTGTGATGTTCTTACTTGGAATCGGAGAACTTCTGGAAGAGTGGACACATAAGAAATCAGTCGATGATCTGGCAAGGACCATGTCATTGAATGTCGGAAAAGTATGGCTGAAGACAGAAGACCAGGCCGTCCTTGTTCCGTCAAGTAAGATTAAAGCCGGTGATCAGGTGGTAGTCCATATGGGAAATGTAATTCCATTTGACGGTGAAGTTGTGGACGGAGAAGCAATGATCAATCAGGCTTCCCTGACAGGAGAATCTGTGCCGGTAAGAAGAACAATTGGAAATTATGTATATGCAGGAACTGTTGTGGAAGAAGGAGAGGTCACAATTAATGTAAAGGCTGTCGGTGGATCCAGCCGTTACGAAAAGATTGCGGCTATGATAGAAGATTCTGAAAAATTGAAATCAGGTCTGGAAAGCAGGCAGAACATCTGGCAGACAAACTGGTTCCGTATTCTCTTGGAGGAACAGCACTTACCTGGCTGCTTACAAGAAATACGACAAAAGCATTGTCTATTCTGATGGTAGATTTCTCCTGTGCTTTAAAACTTGCGATGCCAATCTCCGTACTCTCTGCGATCCGCGAAGCAGGTATGTATAAGATTACAGTAAAAGGTGGAAAATATCTGGAAGCAGTTGCGGAAGCAGACACCATCGTATTTGATAAGACGGGAACATTGACAAAAGCAAAACCAACAGTGGCAAAAGTGGTATCATTCAATGAAATGAATGAAGATGAATTGCTCCGTATTGCTGCATGCCTGGAGGAACATTTCCCTCATTCTATGGCAAAAGCAGTTGTCAGCGCAGCAAAGGCAAAGCATCTGGATCATGAGGAGATGCATTCAAAAGTGGAATACATCGTAGCCCATGGAATTTCAACACAGATTGAAGGAAAGAAAGCTGTTATCGGAAGCTATCATTTTGTATTCGAAGATGAAAAGGTAATCATTCCAGATGGTAAGAAAGAACAGTTTGATAATCTGCCGGAAGAATATTCGCATTTGTATATGGCGATTGAAGGAAAACTTGCAGCAGTGATCTGCATCGAAGATCCGTTACGTGAAGAAGCAGCAGAGGTAATAAAGGAACTTCGTGAAGCGGGATTAAGTAAGATTGTTATGATGACCGGTGACAGTGAACGTACCGCAAAAGCAATTGCAAAACGCGTAGGCGTGGATGAATACTATGCGGAAGTACTGCCGGAAGATAAGGCAAGTTTTTGTGATAAAGAAAAAGCAGCAGGGCGTAAGGTTATTATGATCGGTGATGGCATCAACGACTCGCCGGCACTTTCAGCGGCCAATGTAGGTATTGCTATCAGTGATGGCGCAGAACTTGCAAGAGAGATCGCAGATATTACCGTTGGTGCAGATAATTTAAGAGAACTGGTAACTTTAAAGAAGATCAGTAATGGCCTGATCAAGCGGATCAGCCATAATTATCACACGATTGTTGGATTCAATGCGGGACTGATCGCACTTGGTGTATGTGGTGTGATCATGCCGACGACTTCAGCATTGTTACATAATACATCGACGCTGTTGATCGGACTTAAGAGTATGCAGAATCTTTTAGATGAATAAAATATCTTTATAAATAAAAACGAAATAACAAGATAAGAAAACAAAAAGAAGCTTGATGAAATAAATTTTCATCAAGCTTCTTTTTTGCACATAATTCTTGACAGTCTGGAAAGAATGATATAGTATTCAAATATAGATTGTTAGATAGCTCTAACATTCGTTAGGAGGAACTAAGATGGCGAACAGATATCTGATCGAAAAATGTCTGGTGGAGCATTGCTCGGCAACGCTTGCATCAATGAAATCAGCAAATTTATTCAATATGACATTTGTTGATGATACGGATATAGAAGAACAGATTGAGTTTTGGAATCAGTGCATGAAAGAAAAAGGTATCCGTCTCTATATATTACGGAGACAGGAGAACCGCGTATTGGTTTATGTCTATCGTAAAAAACAGCTCGAAGTCAGTCTGAACCGGCCGGGAGTGGCGAAGTTCCTCAAAAAATACGGCTATGGAAGCACGGATGTGGAATATGCACTGGACAGGTTGAAATCAAGAATCGGTGAAAACAATGAATTTCCACATGAAATCGGAATTTTTCTCGATTATCCACTGGGAGATGTGATCGGCTTTATTTTAAATGAAGGGCGCAACTTCAAGTGTGCAGGATGCTGGAAGGTATATTGTGATGAGTGTGCATGCCGGAAAACATTTGAAAAATATAAAAAATGCAGAGATGTCTATGTACGTCTCTGGCAGCAGGGAAGAAGTGTTTTGCAGCTTACAGTGGCTGCCTGACATATAAAAATATCAATGAAAGAGGTAGAAAACAATGAGTAAAATTGCAGTAGTATATTGGAGCGGAACAGGTAACACAGAGGCAATGGCCAATGAAGTAGCAGAGGGAGCAAAAGCTGCAGGAGCAGAAGTGGATGTATTAACAGCTTCAGAATTCGGTGCAGACAAGATGGACGCTTACGATGCGGTAGCATTCGGCTGCCCGGCTATGGGAGCAGAAGAACTGGAAGACAGCGAATTCGAGCCAATGTTCTCTGACTGCGAAGGCAAACTTGGCGGAAAGAAGATCGCACTCTTCGGATCTTACGGATGGGGAGACGGAGAATGGATGCGTACATGGGAAGAGACATGCAAAGCTGACGGAGCGGTTCTTGCATGCGAGAGTGTACTTGCGAACGAAGCACCGGATGATGAAGCAGTAGCAGCCTGCCAGGCACTTGGAAAGGCACTTTGCTAGCCAGGGGGACGTGAAAAGTGGTTTTTTGTTTGTCCCAGGTGGCTTGGTTTCAGAAATGAAACGTCCGACATACAGATATATCCTTTGGGGCGGTAATCAGAAGAGGTTCTGGTTGCCGCTTTTTTCCATGCATTCGAAAGCAGAAAATGTCTTCGGTCAATGTTCTATCGGTTAATTTTCTCATTTTTAATTAAAAAATTCCTTGATTTACCCAAAAATGTTATGATATGCTAATGATAGTTAGGAAGACCTAACTTGTGTGTGAATAAATCATGGCAGACTCCTTCTGTCTCGTCCTGAGCAAGAGAGACAGAAGTGGTTCCATGGGAAAGGATCTTGACATGGAGAATTTTTTAGCAATTGAGAAGGTTATTGGAAGAGAGATTATTGATTCGAGAGGTAATCCGACGGTAGAGGCAGAAGTCTATCTTCTGGATGGAACGGTAGGAAGAGGTGCGGCACCAAGCGCGCATCTACAGGGGAATTCGAAGCACTGGAACTGCGTGACGGCGATAAATCCCGTTTCGGCGGAAAAGGTGTAACCAAAGCCGTAGAGAATATTAATACAGTGATAAGTGATGCACTGACAGGTGTAGACGCATCAGACATCTATGCAGTAGATGCAGCAATGATCGCAGCAGACGGAACAAAAGATAAATCAAACTTAGGTGCAAATGCAATCCTTGCAGTATCGATTGCGAGTGCACGTGCAGCAGCAAATGCACTTGCGATTCCGCTTTACCGTTTCCTCGGCGGCGTAAATGGTAACAGACTTCCGGTACCTATGATGAATATATTAAACGGAGGCGCACATGCAGCCAACACAGTAGATGTACAGGAATTCATGATCATGCCTGTAGGAGCACCAAGCTTCAAAGAAGCACTCCGCTGGTGCGCAGAAGTCTTCCATGCACTGGCAGCATTATTAAAATCAAAAGGACTTGCAACATCCGTAGGTGATGAAGGTGGATTCGCACCCGACCTTGCATCCGATGAAGAAGCAATCCAGTACATCTTAGACGCAGTAAAAGATGCTGGATATGAGCCTGGAAAAGACTTTATGATTGCTATGGATGCAGCATCTTCTGAGTGGAAAGGTGAGAGGAAGGGCGAATATGTACTTCCAAAGGCAGGTACAAAATTTACTTCCGAAGAACTCATCGAGCACTGGAAGAAACTGGTAGACAAGTATCCGATCATCTCTATCGAAGATGCATTAGACGAAGAAGACTGGGAAGGATGGCAGAAACTGACAGCTGAACTTGGAGACAAAGTACAGTTAGTCGGAGACGATCTGTTCGTAACGAATACGGAAAGACTTTCCAAAGGTATCGAACTTGGATGCGGTAACTCAATCCTTATCAAGTTAAACCAGATCGGATCTGTATCGGAGACACTGGAAGCAATCAAGATGGCTCATAAAGCCGGCTACACAGCTATCTCATCTCACCGTTCCGGAGAGACAGAAGATACAACAATTGCAGACCTTGCGGTAGCACTTAATACCTGCCAGATCAAGACAGGAGCACCTTCAAGATCAGACGAGTTGCAAATACAATCAGTTACTGAGAATCGAGGAAGAGCTCGGAGCAAGTGCTGTATATCCTGGAAAAGCAGCATTTAATGTGAAGAACAGATAAGCCAATGGGGACGGGGAAAATGGTTTTTTCCCCGTCCCCGCTGGCTTTTTTCGTGGTGTTATTTGAAAGCTATTTTGAAAAAGTCAGAAAATAAAATTATTTTGGCCTGAATTGTGATAAAATAATGGTGAGATTAAATACCAGAGGGGACAGAAAAAAAAGGCCGGGAAACCCCGTCCCCACTGGCTCGAAAGGAAGGATCGGTATGAAAAATTATTCAGAAGATATAAGCAGACAGTATCATATTCAGGTTGCCAAAGGTGAAGTCGGACGTTATGTGATCATGCCGGGAGATCCGGGAAGATGTGAAAAGATAGCGGAATATTTGGAAAATCCGGTTCTGGTTGCAAGTAACCGGGAGTTTACGACTTATACGGGAATGCTGGATGGTGAGAAAGTCAGTGTGACATCGACAGGAATCGGAGGACCGTCGGCAGCAATTGCAATGGAAGAACTGGTACGCTGCGGAGCAGATACATTTGTCCGGATCGGAACCTGCGGTGGAATGCAGCCGGAAGTAAAAAGCGGTGATATTGTGATCGCAACCGGTTCAATCCGCATGGAAGGGACAAGCAAAGAATATGCACCAATCGAATATCCGGCAGTTGCCAGTCTGGAGGTAACGAATGCATTGGTGCAGGCTGCAAAAGAAGATGGCTGCACCTGGCATACAGGAGTGTACAGTCAAAGGATGCATTCTACGGACAGCATGAACCGGAAGCAATGCCCGTCGGCTATGAACTGCTGAACAAATGGGAAGCATGGAAGAAGATGGGATGTCTGGCTTCCGAGATGGAATCAGCGGCACTTTTCATAGTGGCCGGTAAATTGCGTGTCAGAGCAGGGGCATGCTTTCTGGTTATGGCAAATCAGGAAAGAGAGAAGCTCGGCCTGGAAAATCCGGTGGTACATGATACTAATATGGCAGTCCGGACTGCAGTAGATGCAGTGAGAAATCTGATCCGGTGTGACAAAGAAAAAGAATAACAGAAGAAGGGAAACAAGATGGGAAAGACAGAGAATAGAAATAAGTCGAAGTATAATCCAAAACAACTGATCGAAATTTCAATAGAACAGTTAAAGTATTCTTACACACCTTATTCAGGATTCAAAGTCGGAGCTGCATTATTGGCGAAAAATGGAAGCGTATATACGGGATGCAATATTGAAAATGCAGCATATACACCGACAAACTGTGCAGAGAGAACTGCATTTTTCAAGGCGGTAAGTGAAGGGGTAAAAGAATTCGATGCCATCTGCATCGTAGGAGGGGAAAACGGCATACTGACAGAATATGCACCGCCGTGCGGAGTGTGCAGACAGGTGATGATGGAATTCTGTGATTCGGAAACATTTCAGATCATTCTTGCAACAGATCTGGAACATTATGATATCTATACGTTAAAAGAGTTATTACCGTTGGGATTCGGACCTGGGAATCTGAAGGAAGAATAAGGGGAAAATTATGATAACAGAAGAATTAAAAGCATTGCCAAAGGTCGAGCTGCACTGTCATTTGGACGGATCGATGAGTCACACATTTATAGAAAAAAGACTGGGACGGAAAGTGTCACAAAGTGAGCTCAGTGTATCTAAAGATTGCAGAAGCCTGAATGAATATCTGCAGAAATTTGATCTTCCGGGGAAATGTATTATGGATGAAGCCGGACTGCAAGAAGCTGGTTATGATGTATTAAGAAGTATGAAACAGGAAAATGTCTGCTATGCAGAGATCCGTTTTGCACCGCTTCTGTCTGAGACGCAGGATATGAACTGTAACAAAGTTATCGAAGCATTGCTTAACGGACTGGAAAGAGGAAAGAAAGACTTCGGTATAGAGTATGGAGTAATTACCTGTGCCATGCGTCATCACAGTGAAGAAGAGAATGCCAGGATGATCCGGACTGCAAGAGCATATCTGGGATATGGAGTATGTGCGGCAGATCTTGCAGGAGCAGAAAGCCTGTATCCGATGTCAGAGTTCATGGAACTGTTCAAAAAGACGAAAGCACTTGGCATGCCATTTACCTTACATGCAGGCGAATGTGGGAGCGTACAGAATATCCTCGATTCAGTAGAAGCCGGAGCCGGAAGAATCGGACACGGAATTGCCATGAGAGGGTATGCCGATATACAGAAAGAATTGCAGAAAAAAGGCATCGGTATCGAGATGTGTCCGATCAGCAATCTGCAGACAAAAGCGGTAGAAAGCACAAAGAATTATCCGATGCGGGAGTTCCTGAATGCCGGATTAAAGGTAACGGCAAATACCGATAACCGTACAGTCAGGCAATACGACACTGACAAAAGAACTGGAATTTATCCAGAAGAATTATGGAATCACCGATGAAGAGATTCGTCTTATGATGAGGAACGCAGTGGATGTGGCATTTGCGGATGATGCAGTGAAAGAAAGGATGTTGAAGTATGTATAAAAAACTGGAAAAATGTTTAAAAAGCATAAGAAAAAAGACGAATTTCAAACCAGAAAAAGCAGTCATCTTAGGATCCGGTCTCGGAGATTATGCCGAGAAGATCCAGATAGAAAAGATCGTAAAATATACAGACATCGAAGACTTTCCGGTATCGACCGTTCAGGGACATAAAGGTCAGTTTGTCTTCGGATATGTGAAAGATGTTCCGGTTGTACTGATGCAGGGAAGAGTGCATTATTATGAAGGGTACTCCATGCAGGATGTTGTACTCCCGACCAGACTGATGGGGATGATGGGAGCAAAGAAGATTCTTCTGACTAATGCTGCAGGCGGAGTCAATCCATCATTCAGACCGGGTGACTTTATGCTGATCACAGATCACATTACAACAGCAGTGCCAAGTCCGTTGATCGGACCGAATATCGAAGAACTCGGAACCAGATTCCCGGATATGAGTGAGGTATACAGTAAAAATCTTCAGAAAATCATCCGTAAAAGTGCAAAAGACTGCGGAATACCACTTCAGGAAGGGGTATACGTACAGCTGACCGGGCCGAATTACGAGACACCGGCAGAAATCCGAATGGTCAGAAGCTGGGGCGCAGACGCAGTCGGTATGAGTACTGCATGCGAAGCCATGGCAGCCAGACATATGGAAATGGAAGTGTGCGGAATCTCCTGCATTACGAATATGGCAGCAGGCGTCAGTAATGCAAAGCTTAACCACGCCGAAGTTCAGGAGACGGCGGACAGGGTGGCGAAAGATTTTGAAAAACTGGTGACAGATGTGATAATTTCTATTTAATGCATTATGGCGGCTGTCACCGATCGGAATAAACTTACAAGGTCCTATCTTGTGCTGACTCCAACATGGGGAAATTCTAAAGCAAACGGTCAACTTTTTTACTTAAGAATTACCAACCATGAGTCCGTATGCACAGGATAGGACCTTTTATTACGGTTCGGGGATCTGGCTTAGTGAATTAAAGTAGAAACTCCCTCTAAAAACGGTATAATGGTATAAAAAGCAGGGAGGGCACAAACATCATGAAATCTTTCTTTGTATCCAGCACATTCTGTGACATGCAGGCGGAACGGGATATCCTGCATCAGAGAGTATTTCCAAGAATCAGAAACAATTAGAACCATACGGAGAAGATATAGAAGGTCTGGACTTGCGCTGGGGCGTCGATACTTCGAACATGTCAGAAAAAGAAAGTGGCAAGCATGTGGTTAAGATCTGCATTGATACGATTGATCGCTGCAAACCATATATGATCATACTGATCGGAGAGCGGTACGGATGGATTTACGAGATATTCCAATGTCAGTGCAGCCGATTATCATAAGATACGGGTACATATGATGAAGACAGACGGATGGAGTATGGATGTTACCAGTTTGAGCCCGGAACAGATGGAACTTCTGGCTGAACTCGAACATATCCGGTGGTGCAGGTATCATCAGTTCCACAACTGGCGAATGGGAATTCCGGAAAATGGTGCGAGAAAAGATGCCACGCTTCGGATCCACAAGGATCTGATACCATATGATGAATTGACGGAAGAAGAAAAGGAAAAAGATAAGGGTAATATCCGTATGTTGCTTAAGTTGTTTGCAGAAAGTTAGAAAGAAAGGTGAAAGCCGGGGTATATAAGAATGAAAGAACAGGACGATGTTATTTTTGCTAATTGCACGATAACGTCGTCTTGTTTTTGTGCAATTTGTGAAAAAAATGTATGAAGACAGATTGGATTCATTGACAGAAAAAACAGCGAGTGCTATTATAAAAACATAAATCGTATCCAATATCCGATATCCGATACAAAAGGAGGAAATGAACATGAAAATTGCAATCGGTTGTGATCCAAATGCAGAAGAGGCAAAGAAGGAAATCATTGCTACATTGAAAAGAAAGGTTACGGAGAGGTGACAGACTTCGGAAGTGAAGATCCGGTCTATGCGAATGTAGCGATTGATGTAGCAGAACATGTGGCATCAGGAGAATATGACAGAGGCGTGCTGATCTGTGGAACAGGACTTGGAGTATCTATCGCTGCAAACAAAGTAAAAGGTGCATATGCCGCACTGGTATCTGACGTATATTCTGCAACAAGAGCAAGACTAAGTAACGATGCCAATATTGTCTGTATGGGAGCATTCACGACAGGCGCAAAAGTACGGGAGATGCTTGTGGACGCTTTCTTCACGAACGAGTTCGTAGCGGGATGCTCTTCTCAGCCTAAGGTAAATGCATTCAGAGAGTATGATCAGAACCGCTAAAAGAGAGGAAGGGGCTATGAAAAAATTATATTTCGGAAGTAATCTAAAGATGTATAAAGGCATCAGTGCGACCAGAGAATATCTTCAGAAATTGGTTGAAAATACCAAAGATATCAGCAGGGATGATATCGAACTCTTTATCATTCCGTCTTACACGACGCTTCAGACGGCAACAGATTGCTGTGACCGTGATTTTGTAAGACTTGGTGCCCAAAATATGTGCTGGGAAGACCAGGGACAGTTTACAGGTGAGATATCGCCATGCATGTTAGCGGAGATGGGACTGGATCTTGTTATGATTGGGCACTCTGAGAGACGCCATGTGTTTGGTGAAAGCGATGTAGAAGAGAACAAAAAGGTGAAAGCGGCCCTGTCACATGGGTTTAAGACATTACTGTGTATCGGTGAGACAGCCGAACAGAAAGAATATGGAATCAGTGCAGAGACTCTGCGGAGCCAACTCAAAATAGGATTTTATGGTGTGTCACCGGAAGAATGTAAGAATATCTGGGTAGCATATGAACCGGTATGGTCTATCGGTGTCAATGGAACACCTGCATCCGCAGATTACGCAGAAGCCATGCATAAAGAGATCAAGACTGCACTGTATGAAATCTTTGGTGAAAAAGCAGAAGAGATACCTGTCCTGTACGGTGGAAGTGTCAATCCAGGAAATGCAGAATCTCTGATTGTACAGCCGTCAATAGATGGTCTTTTTGTCGGAAGAGCTGCATGGGACGCAGACAAATTCAACACATTGATACGTGATGCAATGAAAGTATATGCTGAACGTGTTTGTTGAAAATACACAAAAAACTGACCTGAAAATTAGATAATTAGTTATGTTGACAAAAATTGGATCCAGTTGTATGATAAAAGCACGATGAATCGTATCCAATATCCAATATCCAAACAACAAATTTAAGGAGGTAAAGAAAGGATGAAGGAAGAAAAAAGTTTCTTTAAACTTATGCAGAAGGTACCTGGGGGATTAATCATTGTGCCAATGCTGATCGGAGTACTTGCTAACACATTTATTCCAAATGTACTTGAGATTGGAGGATTTACATCCGGAATGTTCAAAACCGGAACAGCCTGTCTGTTAGGAATGTTCCTCTTACTGAACGGAGCATCCATTGATGTAAAGAAGATCGGAATGCCGCTTTACAAAGGATGTACACTGACACTTATGAAATTCGTTGTAGGTATTATTCTTGGACTTTTGGTTGCCAAGATCGGTGGAGCTGCAGGATTCTGTGGAATCACTTCCATGGCAATGATTGCAGGTATCACAAACTCAGCCGGAGGATTGTATTTAGGACTAGCTCAGCAGTATGGTGACGAAACAGATGCCGGAGCAATCTCAATCTTATCATTGAACGATGGACCATTCTTTACAATGATCGCTATGGGAACAGCTGGTATGGCTTCCATCCCGATCGAATCATTTATCGCAACACTGATTCCTCTGATCATTGGTATTATCTGGGGAAATCTAGACAAAACATTCCGTAAAGTTGCAGCAGATGCAATGCCGATCATTACATTCTTCATGATGATCCCGATCGGAGCAGGAATGAGTCTTAAGAGTATTGCATTAGGTGGAGTTGGAGGAGTAGTTCTGGCAATCATCTCAGCGCTGTCAGCATTTTTATTCTACTTCCTGTTCCAGCTTACGCTTCCAAAGAACAAGAGAAATGCTATGGGAGCTGCAATCGGTACAACAGCAGCAAACGCAACAAGTGTTCCGGCTTCTCTTGCAGAGGTTGATCCGGCATGGCAGTCAGCAGCAAGTACAGCAACAGCTCAGCTTGCAGTAGCAGCCATTGTAACAGCATTTACTGCTCCAATCATCACATCTATGTGTGATAAACACATGAGAAAGAAAAAACTTGGTATTTATTCCGATGCAGCAATCGCAGAACGCGAAGCAAAGGAAAAACAAGGAGCATAAATCAAATATATTAATAAAAATCGGAAACCAATTACATTAATAAGAAACAAA
>ENA-OQLB01001216-OQLB01001216.1-human-gut-metagenome-genome-assembly--contig:-NODE-1216-length-11664-cov-1.435382_pt1 | contig 11664 bp, 16 predicted proteins | sample MGYA00242656_ERZ504813 | MGnify/ENA primary metagenome ERZ504813 (study PRJEB26092, sample SAMD00036388) | human gut metagenome | host: Homo sapiens | study: EMG produced TPA metagenomics assembly of... | reverse complement strand
CCTTTAGGGCAAAGTAAATAACAGGCTATCCCCGCGTGTCCCGCGGTTTTATTTTTTATCCGGATACGGATCTTTTTTCTGTACCGTCAGGCACATTCTTTATAAAGTCTTTTTCCTTCTTCCCAGATATTGACTGCCGCATTCACATCCCGGTCCATCTGGTTTCCACACTCACAGACATACTCTCTATCCGACAATGCCAGTTCCTTTTTCTTATGTCCGCATACACTGCAGATCTTGCTGGATGCAAAATAACGGTCTACTTTTATAAGATTCTTTCCACGCTCTTCCAATTTGTGTACTTCGCAGGGTCAGACCCGGAAGTGCGGAAGTGGACCCCGGAAGTGTTTGGGAGCAAATCTGATTAGTGACAAACTGAGAAATCAGCAACAGGATGTGCCAAGAATTTCCAGAGTATCAATATCCTTTGAGAGATATTCCAGATATAACTGACCAAGACTGCTTAAAGGTATTTGGGCAATAGTCAGGTAACCAATATGAAGCAGTCCGATATCATTTTCCAGAGACTTTGCGATAATATTTCCCATACCCTTATGAAATGCATCTGCGTTACTGTTAGGAAGATCCGGACCAATACTGAAACAGTCTGTTTTTCGAACAAGAGCAATCTTTGTGCAGCGGTCACTGACATGGACATTTTTATTTAAAAGCTTGTAAAACAGCGGTTCTTCTGAGAAATGGGAAGTTTCCAATTCCTGGTCGTAAGTAACGAAAGGATATTTTTCCAGATCCTTTATAGAAAGGACAGGAAGAGAAGCCAGTGGATGACCAAAACGGAGAAACACATAATTTTTGACACTTTTGATTTCATGAAATTCAATATCATAAGAAGAAAACAAAGTCTGCATGCTGCGCATATGAGGTTCGTGTATTGCTACAACTCCCAGTTCACTTTTTCTTCCTGCTACGTCGTGGATAACTGAATTAGTATCGCATTCGCGGATTGCAATATCATAGGTTGGAGAGTTAATTTCTGCTAAAAAGCTGGTAAAGGCCCGCACTGCAGATGGAAGATGCTGACAGGATACTGAAAAACGCATAGGCAGCGATTTCCTTGCATGGTAGCGTTGCTCAAGATACTGAGACTGTTCTACAATTTCTTTGGCATATTTAATAAAGTCTTCTCCATCGTAGGTAAGGGAAACGCCACGATTTGTCCGTTTAAAAATAGTAATACCCAGATCAGATTCCAGCTCTTTTACAGCAGCAGAAAGTGTAGACTGAGAAACAAAGAGATTTTTTGCTGCTTTAGAAAATGAATGACTGTTGGAAATTTCCAGCATATATTTCAGATTTTGCAATGTCATAGATAAAAACTTCCTTTCTGTGAATTATGCTATCAGAAAAATTGATTGCTGGCAATAGAAATTATATTAAATTAAAGTAAGAAATGTTTCTTGTAATCGATTAATCTGCATGATATAGTAGAACAGACAATTAAAGCAGAATATTTTATGGAATCCGGTCAAATGCCGGAGCGGTGCCGCCACTGTAGGATGGAGCATTCATAAAAATACACTGGGATTTCCGGGAAGTATATGAATGTGAAGAAGTCAAGCCAGGATACTTGGATATTTTGCCGGAACCCCGATTTAACGAGTCATTAAAAAGGGTGAGTTGCAGATAAGTTTTTTGCGCCCTTTTTGTGATGAAAAGGGTGCTTTTTTATTTTACAGATAAGGAGATAAGGAATGAAAAAAAGATCAAAGTTTCTTGCCATGTTACTGTCGACAGCAGTAGCTGTTTCCTCGCTTACAGGAATCAGCGTATTTGCAGCTGACAAAACATCTGGAGAGGAGGAAACCAGAACAGTTGTAGACGCCACCGGAGCAGAAGTAGAAGTGCCTGCACATCCGAAGAGAATTGCAGTTCCAGCAATGGTTCTGCCAAATATGGTTTATGCATTACAGGGAAATGCAGAGAATATGGTATCTATTCCACCGGCAGCATATTCAGGATGGGAAATGTCTATTTTGAAAGATCTGGCTCCGGAACTGGAAGATGTAGATACTACAATGGTAAATGATGACTTTTCAGTAAATGTAGAAGCTCTTGCAGATGCAGATGTGGATTTAGTACTGAACTGGGATTCAGAGACTGACAGGCAGAGCAGTTAAAGGCATTGGGAATTCCATGTGTACTTGTGTCTTCTGCAAAAGATATGGACGGCCTGAAAGTCTGGTTACTATGCTGGGAGATGCATTAAACTGTGAGGATCGTGCAAAACAGGTAACAGACTGGTATGATGAAACTATGGATTATTTTAACAGCAAGGCAGATGAGGTTGCTGCTTTATCAGAGGATGAAATGCCAAGAGTTCTTCATTTCCAGAATGTACATGAGATGACCTGCTATACAGGTGGGATTAATACTTATATTACAACACTTGAAGGTGGACAGAATTTCACACTTCCTGAAGACATTACAGAACCTTCAATGGAAACAATCCTAGAATATGATCCGGAGATTATTTTTATCAGTAATTTCGATGATGTAACTCCGGAAGATTTCTATGAGAACAAACTGGAAGGACAGGATTGGAGTAACGTGAGCGCTGTTAAAAATCATAAGGTTTATAAAGTTCCATGTGGATTATACCGTTGGGCTCCGCCAAATACATTTGAAAAACCACTTTATATGAAATGGACAGCATCCATTGTACAGCCGGAGATTTTCTCTGATTATGATATCAGAACAGAAATCAGCGATTTCTACAAAGATTATTATGGATATGAGCTCAGTGATGAGCAGTTGGACAGCCTCCTGAGATTGGATTTAAATAAATAAACAGAAAAGAGACAATTACATTGAAGGATAACAAAAAGCATAAAAAAGCAGAGTATGGAATACTGATTACCGGACTGATCATACTGCTGGCAGTTGCATGTATTATTGCGTTGTGTGCAGGACAGTACAGTGTTTCTGTTCCGGAAGTGATCAAGATACTTGCATCCCGATTTGTAAATGTGACAAAGACATGGAGTAACACGGCAGAAGGCGTAGTATTTACACTACGCCTTCCGCGTATTATAGGAGCAGTGTTAGTTGGCAGTGCATTATCCTTATCAGGAGCTGCTTATCAGGGCGTATTTAAGAATCCGCTGGTTGCGCCGGATCTCCTGGGTGTTTCTTCTGGTGCATGTGTAGGTGCATCAGTGGCAATTTTGTTACATTTAAATTCATTTGGTGTGCAGGCAATGGCATTTGTGGCGGGGATTTGGGCAGTTGGACTTACTTTATTTATTCCACGCCTGATAAAGAATACGAATATGACGATGCTGGTATTGTCAGGAATCATTGTCAAAGGGATCATGGATTCTGTAATGGGAATCATCAAATATGTTGCAGATCCGGAGACAGAACTGCAGTCTATTACTTATTGGCAGCTGGGCAGTCTGGCAAAGGTATTGCCAAAAGATTTGTTTACTGTAGGACCGGTGATTGTTGCAGCATCAGTGATTATTTTTCTCCTTAGATGGAGGATTAATATTCTTTCACTGGGAGACAGAGAAGCAAAGACACTGGCGTTTCAGTTACAATTGTTCGAAACTTTATTATAATCTGTGCGACATTACTGACTGCATCTGCAGTATGTATCAGTGGAACGATTGGATGGATCGGACTTGTGATTCCGCATTTTGCACGAATGCTTACAGGTCCGGATAATACGAAAGTGATTCCCGCCAGTATTTTAATGGGAGCTATTTTTATGGTAGTCATTGATACTCTGGCAAGAGCTTTGACAAGTGTAGAACTTCCGCTGAGTATTCTGACAGGAATTATTGGTGCACCATTTTATATTATTATACTTGCCAGACAAAGGATGAAATTATCATGATATTAGATGTACAGGATTATCATTTCGATATAAGTAAAATGCGAAACCTATTTTCATAATGTAAATTTCCAGATGGAAAAGGGAGAAATTCTCACAATTCTTGGTGCCAATGGTGCCGGAAAATCAACGCTTTTAAATTGTCTGGCAAATATTTTGGAGCCTTGTTCTGGAAAGATTCTGGTAAATGGAGCCTCTATTCATGACATGAGTCTGAAAAAAGCTGCACAGCTGATTGGTTATGTACCGCAGAACCATGCTCCGGTATATGACTATTCAGTGAGAGATTTTATAGTAATGGGAAGGGCTCCGCATCTGGGAATGCTGGAAAAGCCATCGGAAAATGACTATGCGATCGTGGATGAAGTTATACGGGAACTGGGAATTGAAAAGCTTGCTGATAAAGCATATACACAGATCAGCGGCGGAGAACGACAGCAGGCACTGATCGGACGTGCTATTGCACAGCAGCCGGAAATTATTATGTTTGATGAACCGACCAATCATCTTGATTATGGAAATCAGCTCCGTATGGTCCATAAGATAAAGAATCTTTCTAAGAAAGACTATACGGTTATTATGACAACCCATATGCCAGATCATGCAATGATGATAGGCGGAAAAACAGCTATTCTTGGCAGAGATGGAACATTGAAAGTAGGAAAGACAGAAGAAATTATTACAGAAAAGAAACTTGAGGAACTTTATCAGGTAAAAACCCGAATTGTATATATTCCAGAAGTTGGAAGAAAGGTTTGTGTGGTAGCGGAACAATGAAAATCAGAAGAGTTGCTTTTTACGGTAAGGTGGGATTGGAAAATCAACAATTGCTTCTAATGTATCTGCATTACTGGCTATGCAGGGGAAAAAAGGTTCTGCATATAGGATGTGACCCCAAGGCAGATTCTACCAGACTTTTGTGTAAAGAACGGATAAAAACAGTTCTTGAGGTACTTGAAGAAAAAGATTATCCGGAGAGAGATGATCTGGTGTACAGATCAGAATCCGGTGTCTGGTGTGTGGAATCCGGTGGTCCGGAAGCGGGAAATGGATGTGCTGGTATGGGAATTATTACTGCTATGAAAGAACTGGAACGCCTGGGAGTATTTGAGGAAGACTGGGACGTAGTTATTTATGATGTTCTGGGAGATGTGGTATGTGGCGGATTTTCCGTGCCAATGAGACAGAGATATGTAGATAGAGTTTATATTGTATCTTCTGCGGATTTTATGTCTTTATATGCTGCGAATAATATATTAAAGGGTGTTGTGAACTATTCAGATGAAAGGAATCTGCTGGGAGGCTTTGTATTTAATCATATTCGCGAGCAGGAAGAAGAATGTATAGCAGAGGAGTTTACAAACCGGGTCAAAGGAAGAATGGCAGCAATTGTCAGAGAAAGTAAAGAACTGAAGCTGGCTGATTTCAGAAAAGAGATTTATACTCAGAATATGTCAGCTTCAGATAGTGAAAATTGGAAAGCGTTTTGCAGACTTTCAGAAGATATTTGCAGGACAGATGAGAGAAGCGTAAGCATATCACAAAATAAAGCAGAGGAAGCACTTCCCATTCCATTAAATGTAGATGAGATAGAAAAATTTGGTATGGAACTGAGCAGGAAATTGGATAAATTATGAGAGGTTTGAAATTGAGAGAACATTGGACGAGGATACCTGTTCAATGGAAACGCTACCGGAAAAAATTCTGAAAGTCCCGGGAATCGCACTTGTAGCAGCCGGCACTCCTGCATGTCTGATAAGTCTGTACGATTCAGCGGAAAGAATCAATACACTGGATCGTTTATTTCTTTGCCAAATATCTCCTGTAGAGTACAGCTTGGGAAAACAGGGAAAGAAAATATGGCAGGCAGTAGAACAGGCAGCAAATACAGAAGGAATCAGAGGAGTGATTATATATTCTTCCTGTATGGAAGTTCTGACAATGTGGGATTTTCAAAGAGAAGAAAGAAAATCCAATCGTAAAAGGATACCTGGTGGAAATTCGTACAGAGGACCACTTGTGAAAAGACTGGTTGCACCATTAGAAGAATTGAAACTGATTTTAATAGATGGAATATTGAAATTGATGAGTTAAATGAAAAGAAGATCCATAGTTTGAAAAGTACGGGTTCAGAGGAATCTTTATGTGAAAAAGTAAATATAAATAGAAATATGCATGCAGTCGAATCATTTGAAATTCAGGAACCTTATTTTATACAGGAAATCAGGAATTTTGCAAATAAAGAATGCGATATCTTACTCATTTACCCCAGGCGGCTGCACCAGTTCTCTGAAACGTCTGCCAATCAATAAACCTAAAAAAATGTATGGAACACAAGATTTAATGACTATGTTCTCAGTCAGGGAAACATTACTCAGATTTCACAGGAAATAAAACAAAAATTCCCACAAAACAGACCGCTTTATCTGTTGGAGGCAGCAATACCAAGATTTACAGGAATTAATCTGGATAAGATTGCAGATAATCTCAGGAAGGCAGGAAAGGAAGTTTATTATATTCCGGATCCGGAAAACAAATATAGATAAAATAGAGGCACATTGGGTCGGATCCTGGAAGGCACTGGAAGAACATTTCTCTTAATCAGATTACAGACTTTAAAGAAGGATACTCATAACTATTTGTGTACATATATTCAGGCGCACAATCGATTTCTTCATCCAGCCATGTAACAACCCCATCTACCACTTTACAGTTTTTAAAAATATGTTCATCAGACAACGGTGTAAACACTGGACCTGTTAAAATAGTAGCATCAAAAAGGCGCTGCTCACCTGTAGAAAATGTAAGAATCATCATCATATCATCCAATGGTTTCGCTGATACTATTTGAACATTTTCTATCTTTTCACTGGCATATACAATTCCATTTAACGAAAACATACCCATTCCTCCTACTGTAATGGCTTAATCTTATCAAAATATTCTCCTCTGACTGCTTTACTTCATAGGGTCAGACCCCGGAAGTTCATAATTTTTTTAATGTTGCATTTCGAATGATTTTTGAGTATACTATAAATGAGTCAAAAGCTTGCCGGTCATCACGGCTAGAATATGATGAACGTGTATGTTTAACTTCCGCAAGCGACGGGGTGCTTCAAAGCGTAGAGTATCGCTTACTTGTAAGAAGAGTCTACTGAAAAGTAGATTCTTCTTTTTTAGAAAGGACAACTTGTTATGAAACTTGTTACGATAAATAATTCACTATTACTCAAATACCATGAAGATCCAGAAGTACTTCAAAAATCTACTCGACCTTATGTACTAGTCATACGTCTGAAATATAGGAACACCAATTATGACTTTGCCATCCCCATTCGCTTAAACATCCCAGCCTCTGCACCAAAGAATCAATATTTTGCATTACCACCTCGTCCACAGACAAGACCCAAAAACCGTCATGGTTTACATTACATAAAAATGTTTCCTGTCACAAAACAATACCTTATCCGCTACCGTACAGACGGAAACCGCTTTGCTACTTTAATTCAAACCATTATTGATAAGAACAGCAAACAAATTGTTAATGAATGTCAACGTTATCTCGATCTTTATAGTCAAGGCATTAAACCTTTATATTCAACAGACATTGACTATCTTATAGAACAACTTTACAAATAAACTACTGCCACCTTCACTGGTGGCTTTTTCCTTCTCTCTTTCCACTCTATATCCGTATTTTATTCTTCTTTTATAGATCTTTTATCGTTACTTTCTCCTTCTTAGTTGTACTTCATGGAGACAGACCTTGACATCCTTCTATCTTCATTCGGAATCCACCAGAACCACTATAGAAGTTCACACACATTTGACACATTGACAGGATAACAGAACAATAGCAGAACTTTGATAGCAAAACCTTGTTCCTATACTCTATGTCTCTCTCAAAACATATTTTACTCGTTTTGTTTGTTCTGACATAAAGCTTGATTCTAGCATTACCTATTAATTGATCTGCAAACTTTATACTTTCTTTACAGAACTTTTAGGGCTCGTTTAATCATTTTATAGGTACTTCATAGGGTCTGACCCCCAATGTGCACGTCAATATCGTTTTCAGCCCTCTGGTGGCGAAAGTATGACGGAGACAATGAGGATGTAAGCCGCTTAGACCAATCTTTTCGCAAATACTATAAAAGGTATTTCATGGTGCCTGACCCTTGCGGCTCATTAGAGGCTGATCCCAACGCTAGTTGCAAAATAAACTCGCCCTTGTTCATCATCCAAAATTTCATCTACAGAATCATCTCTAAACATTGCATCATATACACCATAGACCATATTTCATCAAACTGAGAAGATAACTCCATGTGTTGTTCAATCAAATCTTTTGTAATGGTATATGGTGAAAAAATCAGGAGCACCATATAGATAGTCACTGTTAAGTAATTCTGCTATTTTCTTTGCTAACTTGAATTTTTACAGCAGTTTCATAAGAAAAACTCTGTAAAGGTTCACGATTGAATCCGTAAATGCTATCGGCTCCAATGGGATCTCCCCAATAAGGAAGTATATATAATTCATAATCATCTTTGTCAATAGGACACCATGTTTCCATAATTTTATAAAAGCGAATCATGAAATTATGAAGCACACAAAAATCTTCTTCGGACAAAAAGCTGCCTTGACGAATCAAAAAGTGGGTTTCATTATTTCTCAGTTTTTGCAACAGCTCAAGTTCTGTTTTTAACGATTCTCCCTGCGCAAGGCTTCTGCCAAATAACTTCTTATGTAATGAAATTAGTTCGTTAAATTGAATTGTGTTAAATTTTGAAAGGTCTTCATTTGACAACGTATCAAAAAAACTATTTAAATCCGTTGCCTTGAAATAATCGAGTAAGAGTTTTGCATCAGCTTCATTTTTTGTTTTTCTTACTTCTGCAACCCTGTGATCATTATCATTCAACAGCATTTGCTTCATAATAAGTTCAACAGCATTATGAAGTGACGACACAAAATTTTTCTGATACAGGAGTGTTGCTTTTCCATCCTTTATATCATCACAAAAGCGTATGGCAGCCGCCCACGCTTCAAAGGCATTTTCCATCAATACTGGTTTCATATCTTGCTTGTTCCTTTCTCTTCAAAATACAGGTATCCATGTCAAGATGGGAGAAGCACGTTAATCCTAACCGTTAACATGAGCGGTTCACTTGCTATTTAAAATGATTGAGCTGTTTCTAACTCGCAGGCTTTATCGTACAGATTATCATAATGCAAAGTTAGAATGTTTTGCTGGGTTGCTTTGTTTCGACGATCACGATAAGTAGCTTCCTTGTAATCCTCACGCAAGCCTGCGACCACAGCATAGTGGAAGCGGCTTGAATCATATTCTGAAAATTCCTTCGGAAGTGAGGATTTGTTGCTGTACTTGGTGATCGTTACAAACGATGCAGAAAAGTGTGCTTCGATTTCTGCTTTCCAATCATAAATTTGATAAGTACCTTTTCTAAAGGCTTCTCCCTCGTGTCCAGATTTCAAGGTTGTTCTTCCATTAGGGTGTTCAAGCTCGACAAATACAAACTCATAGCCGCCAGAGCTTTTTCCTATCAACAAATAATCGGCAATGTACTTACCTAAAGCAAATTCCGGGAAGACATATGCATCGTGGTGGCCAAAATTATAATACTTAAATACACCGGCAATAATATGATAAGCAGGTCTATGATTAATAAAGCGAAGAACGTCTCTTTCGTTTGTATTTGCATCATGAATCAAGGCACAAAATTCTTCATTTAGTTGTTCCATATTACCTTCGTTCTGGAAATCAAACAACTCAATATGATTGTTAGGGAACAAACTATTATAGTGTCGAACTGCTGCTGGATACAATCGCCTATGATTTATCTTCCCAAATCCTCTGTCTCCGACAGCTTTTCTTTCAGTACACAAAATACCCTCATACAGTTGCATCTCCTGTTTGGTAGGAACGCTCTTTATATAGTCTCGTTTATATAAATTCATAATACTTCCTCGGATAATATCAAATAAAGAATGTTGTTCGAATATGCTGCAATGCTGTTCATTGTTCGATTTCTGTAGTGAATTCCAAAATATCATCGACTCCACAATCAAGAGTTTTGCAGATTTTCTCGATAGTGTCGAGAGAAATATAATTGTCACGCTTGATGCGTGTAATGATATTGGCACTAAAGCCTGCTTTTTCCATCAGATCTGCATTAGTCATACCCTTGTCACTCAGTAAGTGAAACAATTTTTATAGGTCACAGCATGGTACAAGGACATCTCAGCATTATAAAGCGCACAGCACTTTCCATCTGCTCTTTCAGATTCTTCCCTGCATCATACTCCGGCTTTAGCTTCTTTCGACCGCCGCCTGGCTTCCGAGATTTATACACTCTTTTTTCTCCCATAGCTCACAGCACCAGTTCATACAATTTGAACGTCATCTCCCCGACCACATCATAATAAGGTGTCTTGGTCTGGATATATCGAAAACCTAGTTTCTGATACAACTTTTCGGCCGTTGTGTTGTTCTCAATCACATCAAGTCGTAATGCCTTCTTGCCAGCTTTTCTTTCCTGCTCAATTACATTCTCTACTAATCTTCGCGCCAGTCCTTTTCCACGATAATACGGATGAACTGCCAGAACATGAAGAACGATTACCTCATCCGAGTCAATCTGCCACGGAGCATCTGCATAGCCATCGACCTTTTCATCATTTGCTATGACACACGCTGCGATTTCATCACCATCTGCCAACACATACAGTTCTTCCCTATCAATGTTGTTCTGTATCATTTCATCAGATGGATGGACTCCTTCTTCCAATGCGGAAATGACGGGTCATCCTGGTCTTGGTCGATCAAGTTCCAGTACAGAGATCTTATTTTGTCGAAATCTTCTTTTTCTGCTTTACGAAATATCATTTTATCCATCCCTTATTCGTGCAGCTCCAGCGGCAGTCCGTCCGGGTCATGAAAGAAAGTCATCTTCTTGCCGGTATAATCGTCAACCCGAATCGGCTCACATTCAATTCCGACTTCCGCCAGCTCATTCACCGTCTGTTCCACGCTGTCTACGCAGAACGCAAGATGACGTAGCCCACAGGCCTCTGGGCAGTTCACACGCTTCGGTGGATTCTCTTCAGCAAAAAATCTCCAGCTCTGTGTGTTCATTGACACTAAGATCTAGCTTCCAGTCCTTACGCTCTGGGCGATAGTTTTCTCTGATGACAGAGAAGCCCAGCTTGTTCACATAAAAATTCTTTGCGGCTTCGTAGTCAGATACGATGATTGCAATATGATGTATTTTTGATAAATTCATTTTTTCTCACGCTCCATTACTTTTATTTCCGTTGCAAACTATACATCAACCTTCAAAAATTACCGTGTGAACTCCTGGAGTTCAGTTTGTCCACACGGTCATCCTCTACCAGTTCGCCGGCAACGCGAATCCACTCGCCGCCTTTGAATGCACACAACTCTGCTTTCGGATTGGCATGCAGCTGCTTGGAAACATCCTTCTTGCCAGTCTGGATGTACAGAGATCAGCCTTTCAAAACCAATTTGCACTCCTCAATCTTTCTATAATATGGTGATCTGCATCCCACATGTCTTTTTATAAATTGCTTATATCTGGCTATTCTTGTATAACAACTGTATCTTTGTCTCAATGTAAGCTTATTAGTCTTCTTCAAACTACTCATATACATGATATCCAAACAAATATAAATAAATCTTTCCTCTCTATATACGATTTGATTCAGTACTCTCTTGCATAGCTTTGCACATTTACTATAATTTTGGTTTGCAAAATACATTTCCG
>ENA-OQLB01001215-OQLB01001215.1-human-gut-metagenome-genome-assembly--contig:-NODE-1215-length-11666-cov-1.595372_pt1 | contig 11666 bp, 13 predicted proteins | sample MGYA00242656_ERZ504813 | MGnify/ENA primary metagenome ERZ504813 (study PRJEB26092, sample SAMD00036388) | human gut metagenome | host: Homo sapiens | study: EMG produced TPA metagenomics assembly of... | reverse complement strand
TGGAGCGGTGAAATATTTGGAATGAGGACTTGGAATAGAGATTATCAATTTTCTGATGCATTTCGTACCTCATGTGTTTGGTATTTTCGTCAGGTCACTGATGACATTGGCAAGGTGAAAATGCAGAATGAACTTAATAAACTGAAATATGGAAATTGTGATATTTCTGATTGGGAGGGAAAGTTAAATACTAATAACAACAATAGAGCCTTAACAGGTTTCTGGATAGAATCGTCTTTGAAAATTTCTCCAAAAGAACAGGTTGAAGTGATGGAACGAATCTTCGGAACTGACTCCACCTACTCAGAAAGAACACAAAATATTTTAAAACAAGTAATGTTGATATCAGAAGAGAATAATACGGAAATATCTATTTATGGAAAACAAGGAATGGGAAAAGCAGAGGGTATTGTTGTAGATGCATGGTTCACAGGATTTGCAGAAACACTAGAAGGAAATAAATATTTTTGTGTATATCTCGGACAATCAGATGCAGGCAACACATCAAGCACTGCCGCAAAGGAAATCGCCATTCAAATTCTTAATGACAATAAATGACAATAAGATACCCTATCAAAAATCGCCTCAGACTCTCACAGGCTGGGCGATTTTTTTATAGTAATCTTTTGCCAAATCATTTTGTTCTTTTACTATGTACTCTAAACCTGATCTTAAATTAGTGACATACATAGTCTGTATTTTACATATTACTTCTACATACAAGCACATTATTATTTGGTCTAATTTACCTTTATATAACATCAAATAAGAGAGTGTATCTCTTTTAACACACTATTAACTATTAACAACGTAGCCTTATCAATTCCAATTATTATAAATAAATATGAAATATAGATATTCTGGAACAACCCCCAACCGACCAGAAACATGTGTAGTTCCGATTCCTGTATTTACGTATATTTTTGTCTTTGAATTTAATTCATACATTCCGCTGACATAATTTTTAGCGAGGTTTGTAGAAGAGATAGCTTTTTGATTAATAGCAGGAATAAACGGGATATTAACTTGCCCGCCATGACTATGTCCGCTCAACACTAAATCATAAGGGTATTCTTGAAAAGAGTCTGCTGTATCTGGCTCATGTATTAACAGAATATTGTAATTCGAATCATATATCTTTGTAGAATCCGGCATATATACATTTCCCAGCATACTATCATCTAACCCTGTAAATAATATTTTTTTATCTGAATCAGTAGTCACATACCAATTTTCATTTTTCAGCACAGTAAATCCTGATTGCTGCATAATATTTTCATACTGTCTGGCAGCTCCACCACCGCAATCGCGATTCCCCCATATTGCTATTTTATCATATGTTGCATTGATTTTTTGTAGTTCTTTTATGATATGTTCATCATCATGATACTTGGCATAATTGTCATACAAGTCCCCTGTAAACACAACAACATCTGGATTTTGCTTATTGATATAGTTTACAACCTTATCCAGGTTCTTATAATTAAAATCCGCTTTTATATGCGTGTCTGAGAATTGAACAACTTTAATAAAATCAGAAGTTTTTTCGTTTAAATATAATTGATTTGATGCAATACGATACGGTTCGATTTTAAAAGCATAAAACACACAACTTCCAATCAAAATAAGAAGTGTGAAGACTGTTCCAAAAAAAATTTTCAAAAATCTTAATCATAAAGATCTATCCTTCCCATAAATTATCTTGCTCAAAATAAAAGCTGCTTGTGACATTTATGTTACAAAAAATGTGGCATAAAGAAATATATAATCTTTAAACCACAATGTTTTTTAACTTACAATCTTCCAGTTACTTGCCTTACAAATTGTCAATTTATGCTGGACATCTGTGTGGTTTTGGCCTGATTAGTAACAAACTTTACAATTGCATTAACTATTACAGCCAACCATTGCATCTTAAATCTAAAGCTATAGCAAAGAATACTAATGTCTAAAATTACATCCAGGTAACCAACCCCAGATTCTGACATTCCATATGTATACTCACTCTACACTAATTCCAGCATATGCCCATGTCTCTCCGTTATCCTTTGACTCAAAGCGAATTCCCTGGATTTCCCCAGCTCCTGTTAAAAGCTTTATAGTAGGATATCCTCTTTCTTTTTCGGCATCTCACAGTATTTATAATTTTCTATGGTAAAGTTAAGTTCTTTTGCCAAAGGCGGTAGCTCTGTCACAGTCTCCAAAGGTAGCTGAAGTTCCGTAAAGGTTGTACCTCCATCCCTGGTGACATAAAGGCTGGAATGGGACTGGGAAGCTCCTGTCAGCCCTGCAAACCCGAAATTTTTATCAAAGAATTCCAACCCCTCTGTTACCCCAAGATTTCCGCCAAAGGGATTCTGGTTTGCCATTTCCCATGTGTCACCGCCATCCGCAGTTTTTTCCAACTGGTAAAATCTGCTTCCCGCCGCCGCATCAGCCACCACCAGACGCCATCCTATCTTATCATCTAAAAGAAATACATACTGCCGTCTGTCTGATCTACTGTCCAGCTTTCCACATCTTTTACCTCATCCATCTGTTCTTTATCTAACACTTCCTGGCTGATATATTCTGGTTCCATCATATAGCGAACAGGAGTGATATCTTTCACAGCTGGCATGTGAAGAGAAACCTCAAATCCCACAATTTCTCCGCCATTGAAAAGTTGTGTAAAATTTTCACTTCCTTGATCAACACCATCTCCGTCTGCATCACCGGGAAGATAACGCAGCCCGTCCATCACTCCGAAAGACCGGCGCCCATAATATACAAGTTCATAGGTCTCATTTTCCAAAATTGAAGACCACATTTTCACCTGATTTTCGCTGTCTGCTTTCTCCAATATCCGGAGCATTGGCTCAAAACGCATATCGGCATTATAATCGGCATTGGCTTCTCCGTTCACCCAAACAATAATCTTCTCATTTATCTTTCTGTCATAAGTAATCAGATATGTCTTTTCTGTTCCTTTTTTATTTTTTCCGTAAAGAAAGGTATCTAAGGTCTGAACTTTCCCAGTCTCATTAAAGGACATCTTAAATCCATTTACCACATAAAGATTTTTCGGCATCTCAAGCTTTTCCTCTAAATCCGTCAGAATTCCTTCGATACCATCTTCAAAGAAGTTATCGTGGACAAAATCTACTTCCCTTTTCTTCCATAATTCATCAAGCTTCCATGACAAATGCCCGTTGTACGGAATTGCTGAATAAATGATACGCCCGCCAAAATAGATTGTACCAAGCAACGCAAGAAAAATCTCTATTCGTAAAAGAACTTTATTCTCGAGCTAAGATGTTTGCTGCATCTTTTTCCTTGCAATCATCCATAGTACAGAACTAAGCAAAATTCCAGACAGACTAATCAGCAAAATCAGCAAATGCCTTCTCAGCCCACCATACTGACATACATACCATGCCTGATATAAAAACAGCAGGTAAAAACAAAGACTGGTTTTCCCACATAATTTATAAATATTCTTCATACACCCCTCGATTCTTTCATTTTTGTCTCTTCTAACATGATGTGTCAGTCATATTTTGGCAACTTTATCATATTCCAAAGATAACATGTAACTGTAATCATTTGAGATATGTCCATCCATAAATCCAATAAATGGATTTATGAATTGGAAAAGGGATTCTTATTTGATCCCTAACATTTATTTCAATCTAATAATTACTCTAAATTGATATTAATGTGATTTTTATTTTTTATAAATGTAATAAATTGCTCCTCTGTACCAAAACTAAATTCATCGCCATTAATTACAAGCCCTTTATTACCATATCCTAACCAACAAAGATTCTTTTTGATATTACAACAGGTTATATTCTTCCATTCAATAATGGTTCTATCGTACTTTCTTATAATTTCCAGCTTATCGTCATAAAAAGTTATAAGTTACTTTCTCTTTATACCTTTTATAAGAATAATTTGAATCTAATTTTAAAAATATTTTCTTAGTATAACTTATTGTCCAATAATATAAAAATATAAAAGTTATTGCAATAAGCGGAATACTATAGATCCATTTGTCTGATCCAATCAAAGTACAAACTACAATTCCAATAAATACTTCAATGATTATAAAGTGACGACTCAGATCAGCCAATTCCCTTTTTCCATTTTTATTTTCATATTTTAAATTTTGATAATAATATTCTATCACCGCCTCATCATACAATGTATGATTTTGTAAAATGACATCCATTTTAATTTCTTCCTTTCCATACTCTACTCCAATCTTCTCCAGCTAATGTGTTTAATTTAATAAATCTTTTAAAGTCTTCTATATCTCCGATAACAAAATTTTCTTTTCTTATAAAATAAGTTGATTAATAACGCGAATCCAGCAATACTCTTTTATGGTGCCAATTTCCATAATTTCGATAAAAGACACTATTATTTTCTTACCGCTTTCCGGAACTAAAACATTTAATCTCATCTTTTTTTATTGTCATAATTCTTTTTCCAGTTCCATACTGTTTTTAAAGCAGTTTCCATTTGTTATATAAGTCGCTAGTCTCAGATATATATTATTTATCAATATCACAGCACAAACAAATAATATCATCATAGTCATAATCATTTCTCTTCCAATTTACTACATAGACAAAATGAAAATATAATCACTGCTCCACAAAAGAATAATAATATCCTTCTGTACTTTCTATTTTGGGTTTGATAATATAAACAAAAGAGTTCTTTGTTCCACTCATAATGTATTTGAAATAATATATCCATTATGTTTTTCTCCTCAACTTATGCACTAACTTATTCTATACCGAAATAATACTCAAAAATATTTTTTCCGCATTCTACTGCGTTCCCTGCCTCATACCCATTTACAATTCGAACTGCTACTGCTATTTCTGGATCATCAGCAGGTGCATATCCTATAAATAGACCATGATCCGGTCTATTCTTAACTTCTTGAGCTGTACCTGATTTTCCTGCAACCGATATTGGAAATCCGTCAAATATCCCCGTGCTTTGAGTATATAATTCCATACCTGCATGGACTCCTTCCCAGCTTCTTTTATTGATTTCAATCTGGCTTTCCACTTTCGGGCTTGTTTCTACCCCGTCAATTTTGTCAATTAGTGACAATTGGAACTAGTACCTTCGTTTGCAAGTGTTGTTACATACCTTCCCAATTGGACTGTAGAAAAGTTATTTGTTCCTTGTCCGATAGCTGATGGAATAGCATAATTATCAGTTATCTTAGGTTTACTTTCGGTTAACTCAATTCCACTTTTTTCATCTAAATCAAACATTTTCGCGTACTCTTGTATATAATTTAGTGCCTGTTTATCCGAAAATTCATCATTGTCTATCATTCCTAAACGATATGACACTTCACATAAATAATCATTACATGAATTCTTCAATGCGCTATCTACACCATTAACAGCCCCATGCCCTGCATGGTTCCAGCATTTTAAAGGTGGATCTACTTTATCAAACACTCCATCGCATTCAACCATGGTTGACTCATCTATTACACCTTCTTCTAATCCCGCAATAATTGTAACAGGTTTAAATGTTGAGCCTGGTGCTGATAACTGTTGTGTTGCACGATTAAATAAGGGTAATGATGCATTATTATATATTTTATAATAATATTTGTTATCCATTTGGTTTGCTAAACGATTATTATCATATCCCGGATAAGATACACATGCTAGCACTTTTCCTGTTGCGGTATCTGTAACAACTGCTGATCCCGAACATGGATCTAACGCTAAATCCGCTGGCGTAATTTCAAGTTTCTGTATTTTTTTAATTAACAAATCAAAAGTGGTAATTAGCCTCGATTCCAGTTTTCGTAATCCTCATCTTCAGGATTTAAAAATTGCTGTTCATATAATAGCCTAACGATATCATCTGGCAATATCTCATCGTTGAGTACCAAGTATTTATTTATTAACTCATCAAACTGACTATTTTCCTGTAATTCATTTACTATAAAAGAGACCAATGATTCATAGATTTCATCTTTGTTCAAGTATTCTTCTTCTGACGCAATTATATCTGAATTTATGTTTCCAACACCAATTTGGTCATACAAATAGTCTTTCATTGATAATTCGCCTTTTTCCCATTTTTCAACTAATTCTTCATTATTGTTCTTGTTATTTATAATGTTCAAATTATCAATGATAAAACTCTGGTATTCTTGATTTTCAATTCCCAATTCATTATATTTCGTTGACAATTCTCTTAAATCTTTTTCAATACCTTGAACCACTTCACTTTTCTTTTTCAGAAAAATTTGAAAAAACTTTCTCTCTAATTCCGAAGCATCCTCTTCTCTTAATTGTTCTAAATCAATAACGCCATTGTTTAAAAGTGCAATATACACATCATATATTGGAATTTTTATTTCAGTAGTATCATCTACCCCTTTTTTATCAAAAGTTTTTGTGTTAATCAGATGTTGCACTAATATATCGGCTATCTTCCTTTCTAATGCTTCATATGTTTTTTTCTGTAATTCAACATCTATGCTTAAATATACGTCTTTTCCTGCTCTCGGTTGCTGTATTACTCCAAGATCTTGTGTAGTTCTCCCTGTATTATCTACATATACTTCCTTTTTCCCATCTCTTCCTTGAAGAACTTGATCTAAATATTGCTCCATTCCAGATTTACCCACTATGGAATTAATGGTTAATTTACTATCATCCCTTTCTTTTAACTCCTCGGATGATATAGTGCCTGTGTATCCTAATATAGAGGAACACGCTTCTCCTCCTTCATACACTCGTATTGTATCCTGTTTAATATCAACTCCTGAAATATCATATTGATTTTCCATAATGGCAGCAACAGTTTCATCTGATACATCTTTTACCACTGTTACTGAAAGATATTTTTGATATGCCTGTAAAGATAATGCGTAGCGTATATTTAAAATATCAAGTAGATCACTTTTTTCAAACTGTTGCGGTAATCCATAATCTTTTTTTTCTTTATCTGTATACTTCTTCTCTCCTTGCGCAAAAACACAGAACTTATCTGATAAATAAGAGACTATTTCATCTGCTGTAGAATTTCGTTCCTTAGCTTCCATATCGTCGATGTTCGCTTTCCATATACATCTGCTTTAAATCTTTGAAGCCAAAAATCATCTACAGAAAATTGGAAATTACCGTTTGGATCTATTATAATTTTTAGACTAGTTTCTATGCTATCTCCTTTACTTTTTATAATACGAATCATCTGATAAATTTTGAATTCAAATTCAACTGTCGCTCTCGATCTGAATTATAAGTTTCTTGATCTTCGAATGTAACCGAATTAGCTAACTTATTTGTAGCAAGTGGTTTGCCATTACGATCATAAATATTTCCTCTTGCTCCAGATAGTACAATTTCTCTTTTCGTTTGTAAAATAAAATTATTTTCGTATTCTTGTCCTTTCACAATCTGTAATTGAAACAACCGTACTATTAAAATCGAGAACATTATAAAAAAAACAATTAATAGGACTAAACTTCTTGGTATTTTTAATTTCTTCATAATTTATTTTCTGAATTTCCAAAGAATAATCTCTGAAGTACTCCTTTTTAATATTTCCTCCCTGCATTTGTATGATTATAAATTTAAAAAATCATTGCGATTGTAGTTGATTATATAAATAAAAAGCATCATTTACATGAAATGGTTCTGTATTATGATTTCCTTCTGCATTTACTGTTATAGCAATATATTTTCGACCATTAACAATCGCTTCTGAGGCTAAACAAAGCCCTGCCTCATCTGTATAACCTGTTTTTCCTCCCACAATTTCACCCTCATCCAACTCCCATTGATCTCGTAGTTTAAACATACTACTATAAAAAGTAAAACCACTTAAATGCTGTCTGTCGGCGCAACAAAATAACTTTTTGACTGAAATATATCATTAAAAGTTTGATTTTTTAATGCATACTGTAAAAGAATTCCTATATCTTTCACTGTAGTATAGTGAGATTCATTATGTAATCCTGTTGCATTCATAAAATGTGTATTATTCATTCCTAAATCTTTAGCTTTCTCATTCATTAGTTCTACAAATGCTTGTTCTGAACCAGCAACATACTCCGCTAAAGCAATTGAACACTCTCCCCCTGAAGGCAAAATGTTTCCATACAATATGTCAATTATTTTTGCATTTTCACCAGGTAGAAAGCCCGCCATTGACGCATTTTGGGCATATAGTTCATCAAATATTTCTGGCTCTAATGTAATAGTTGCTTCCAAATTGTTTATATTTTCAATTGCTAGAATACATGTCATTATTTTCGTTAATGATGCTGGAAATATTTTTCATCCTGTTGAAATTGAAATATAACTTTACTGTCATCGAGACTGATTACAATTCCAGCACTACTATGTAGCTGATCTAAATCCAGTTTCCGCTGTTGTGTCTGAATAACTAATGGTTTTACTGTTTCTTCAGATTTTTCTTCTATTTTCTCCCTCTCTTGCGGATTGAAAATTTTTAATAAGACTAACAAACTGATAAGTATTATAAAAAGCAAACTTTCTATTATCCAAACTATCTTTCTATTTTTCTTTTTTTACTTTTTTTTCTTCTCTTACTCATATATACCTTAATCTTCTTTCTATAACCTGATAACTAAATATTCGTTTACAAAAACCACGCGTGTAAGACTTATAGCTAATAAATCTTTTTTTATTTTTACAGGTGTCATATTTAGAAGTATATATATAACACCACGAATCTTACACGCGTAAGACATTTATAATATTACATACGTAAGATTGGAATGTCAATATATTTTTTTCTATTTCATATTCTACGTGATCATGTTATTTGACCTTTTGCAAATTACCTGCATTGATTTTAATTCATCAAATATACCTTAACTTAAACGAAACATGTCTATAATATTAGAGAATCGCAAAAATAACGAATCTGACCCTCAAATATTATAGTGCAATGCTTAGATATATAATTTAACTTGTTGAAATTCTTTTTCAATACTCTTCGTATACTGGAATATCTAATTCAATTTTCTGTACTTTATTAGACAAATATTGACAAGTTCCATCGCCATACGGTTTAATGACAATTTCATTTTTAAAAGCACAATCAGTATTCCTATCTGCCATACAGCATCAACATATAGCGTGAGTGTTCCATCACTATTATCCAAATAATCTACTACTTCACCAAAAGGGGATGTTCCTCGATAAAAAAAGGTTCCACTATCATAGGTATTACTTTCCATATCATATCCACAATGCTTTCGCAATTCTTCTATTGTAACAGGTAAACAAGCTATCATAACATTTTCATATATTTCTGCTGAAATTCTCCCTGAATCTTTCTTTAATTGTTCACCTGTATGTACCTGATATAAATCCTCAAACAATCTAGGTAATAATATCGTTTCTACATTACTTTCGTCCCAATTTTGAGTAAGAAAATTATAGTTCAAATAGTTAAATACAGAAACATATTGATCAGTTAATATTCGCAATGTGTCCGATAACGGTTTTACACGATAATATTCTTTTAGTGCTGCATGTGCAACAATATACTCATATGAATAGATTAGATATCCTTTTGATGTGTATTTTATTTCAGCAATATTGTTCGCTGTTCCGTTTGATATTTCAGCTTGTTCTCCTTTTTCCCAAGTAAGAGTCATTGTAAAAGTTTGCAACACTTTATTTCGATATATAAAAGTTTCAGAACAAAAAGAACCATCATTATTTACCTCATATATTGTAACATCTGTTTCTCTATCCTCTAAATAATCCAGATAAAATTCTTCCACTTTTTCATAATTTTCCATATTCATATTTTCAGCCACACATACCAAACCATTTTCGCCAAAACGCTTTTTTATCTTTTTTACTTCCTCTCTTGAAATACTCTGATATCCTGTTGTTTGATCAATAATTGGATGATAAATATCCTTACATTGAGTTACTATTTTTAATAATTGATTTCGAAGTTCTTGCTTCTCTTTTTCTGTTAAAATACATTTCGTTTCTTCTCTAATAAATGGATTTTGGATATTCTGTTCTTCTTTTCTTATTGACAGGTACAAATCCTGCACTTCTGCTAATTTCTTTGGCAGGAGATACACATCTGAAATGTAGTCCAGTTCGTTATGGAGCATTGAACGGTCAAAACCTGTTTCATCCTTTAGCCATGCTTCAATGCGCTTTATACTTTCAATAGGTATTGTCTGATATTCCATGTCATTGATTTTGCCTGTAAAGATAGGAAAATGCCACCTTATCATAAAGAGACAAAGCGGCATTTTACTTTTAGAGAAGGTTTTGCATGGCAGTATCTATCTGTTCATTATCGAAGCTGTCAAGATAGACCTGTGTTGTAGATAAGTCTGAATGTCCCAAGCTTCGCTTATTAATGCAATACTTACACCCGATTTCTTTAGGACACTTGCAAATGAATGGCGTGCAACATAGGTTGTCATGTTGGCATCAACGTTTAATTGTGTTGCAATTAGTTTTAGGTTCTTGTTGATTTTGCTAACATTTTATGTATTCTGTTTTGCTTTTGAAGTGGTGTTTTGTGGATATTGGTATTTAAAATGGGGAATAGATAGCCTTTGCTTTCGCTTTCATATTTTTTTATAATCTGCATGGCTTCCTCTGATATGCCTAATTTTATCAGTTTACCCGTTTTCTGACGTATATAGTGCAGTCTGCCGTTTGTAATATTAGCTTTTGTCAGATTTGCGATGTCTGTAAAATTAATACCGCCACATAGATAACTGAAAATAAATATGTCTTTACTAAGCTGGACGTATTGCCGTTTGCCAATGTTATCCACTTCTTTAGTGAATTTCAATACTTCTGTTTTGGCTATTGCCCGTTTCTGTTGTTTTTGTATCGAACTTGTTGATTTTATATTCGTCAAAGGGATAATCAGATTTACGGGCGCATTTAGCTTTTATGGCTTTATTGTATGCACTACGGAGAGTACGGAACATTAGGCTCATGGTTGTTTCTTTATTGCCTTTGGAACGCAACCATTTCTCATATTTGTTAAGCCACGATACATCTATTGCGCTGAACGGTATATCTAATTGATTTTTTGTGAATACTTTCAAAGAGTTGTAAGAACTTTTATAGATAAGTCTGTTGCCGCATTTATCATTGCTCTTACATTGTTCAATCAGTCTTGGTAGAATTGGCTGACTGTTTTCAGTTCAAACTTTTTGTTTTCGTCATTGAGTAAAGTAGTGGTAGTATATTCTTTCTGTTCAGAGTTGAACTCTAACATTCGTTGCTGTAACTCTGTTTGTTTATCAAGAATGATTTTCTGAATATACTCTTTATTGGGACAGTTCGGTTTCGGCTTATTTCGTATGAAGTCCCAATAACGGGGTAGGACAGATATGCCTAAACTTTGGTATTTCTTCTTTCCGTCTTTACAAATACGGAGCATTAATGGATATTCACCATTGGCTAAAATTTTCCACTTGTAGCATACTACATTAATCGTTGCGTTCATTAGATTTTGGTTGAACTCTTGGTTGAACTCGTAGGGGCAACTGTGGTTCAACGCTATTGCTACAAAAACAAAAATCAAGATAGAAATCTTGCGATAACTATCTGATTTTCAGAAGAGCGGGAAGACGGGGCTCAAACCCGCGACCCTCAGCTTGGAAG
>ENA-OQLB01001214-OQLB01001214.1-human-gut-metagenome-genome-assembly--contig:-NODE-1214-length-11668-cov-2.986656_pt1 | contig 11668 bp, 18 predicted proteins | sample MGYA00242656_ERZ504813 | MGnify/ENA primary metagenome ERZ504813 (study PRJEB26092, sample SAMD00036388) | human gut metagenome | host: Homo sapiens | study: EMG produced TPA metagenomics assembly of... | reverse complement strand
TTCAAAGTAAACATTAAAATTTACGTATATTATAAATAGAGCGTACCTTCTGCTTACTCTCCCAGCACCTCGCCCAGTGCCAGAACAGCGTTACGGACGCACTCCGGGCACGGGCACAGCGGTGCGCCGTTCTCTATCCCCTTCAGATCCTTGCAGATGGTAGCACCGCACTTTTCCTGAAAGTTTTGCAGCAGCTCCTTGGAAATGCGGGGTGTACCCTTGCCGTCGGTGACGATGCCCGCCACCATCACAGCGCCGATCAGTGCGCCGCAGGTGCTCTCCATGCAGCCCATGCCGGCGGCATAGCCTGCCCCCAGCTTCATCAGGGTGTCGGCATCCACCGGCAGCTTGTCCTCAAATGCCTTCAGCACCGCCTGTGCACAGTTGCACTGTCCAGCAGCTTTCCATGCGGCAGCCTGTGCCGCCCGTTCTTCGATGTTCATTTTACAGTCCTCTTTCTTTGATGAATCGCAGTTTATTCGACATTCTCATAAAATTCCTGTAACACCGCTGCCAATTCCTCCGGAGCTTCTGTGTTTGCTTCATGACCCGCTTTCAAAAGTTCATGGAAGTGGGAATCACTCAAATAACCGGCAAGTTCCTTTGAGGCTTTTTTATTTGCGTTGTCCTTTTCCCCACAAACGATCAATACAGGACAAGACACCTTACACAATGAATTCCTGAAATCCAATTCTGCCATCGTGCCGCACAAGCTGATCACATCTGCTTTTTTGAAGCCATATTGCTTGAACGTTGCATTTGGCATAAAGCGGAACAGCATATTCTGGAATTCCAATAATTTTTTAGGCATTTTGTATTGTGCCGCAATCAGCACAAGCGCCTTTACTTTGTCCGGATGGTCTATCGCATAATTAAGTGCCAGAACAGCACCCAGAGAGAGCCCGCATAAAACGATTTCGTCATTTTCCTTGTCGCACTCTTCTGAGAATGCAGTATACAGCTCCCCATAGGTGGCCGCTTTTCCTTCCAGCATCTCTGCCAGACTCAAGCTGACGCTGCTGTCCGAGACCCTCGTTTCTTTTATTACTCTGTCCCAACTGTCTGGTTTTTGTCCTAGTCCATGCAAGTATAAATATTTCATCTGTTTTTCACCATCGTCGGTTTTCCTTTTTCCCTCATACGTCCTGCTGCTTTTTTTCCAGTGCTTCAACGTGATACCGGGGCTTGCCTTTGCTCTTTTCGCCGTACTCGATGGCCTTTTTGGGGCAATAGCAGATGCACGCCATGCAGTGGGTGCAGTTTTTGCCCCAGACCGGCTTTCCGTTTTTCAAATGGACGTTGTTCAGGGGACACAGCTCCACGCACCTGCCGCAGCCGGTGCAGGCGTCCGTTGCCCGGAAGGCATCGGCTTTTACGAAGAAGCGATAGAACGCCGGGTTCACCGGGGCGGTATCCCCTGCCTTGATGCAGTCGTTCAGGTCGTAAAGCGGCATCTCCAGCCCTTCGGCAACGCACCGTGCCAGATACCGGCTGTTGCCGGTTCCCGTAAAATAAAGCACCATGGCTGTTCCTTCGTTTTGTGTTATTCAGATGCCTGTCTGCCCGGCAAACTGGAAGTTATCTAATTGCTTTTCCGATGTGTTTGTCTAATCTCCACTGTGGAGCATTCCCGTCGTCTGCCCAATACTCATCCATTGAAACGATTTTATCCTCTTTGGTTTTTATGAAAGACGTGACATGAAAGGAAGCGTTTCTGCCTTTGGGATATACATTTACAACCGTAACGATTAGGTCATTCAGCGTTTCGACTCTTTCAACGCTACCCTCCCAATCACCGGGATATTCACAATTAGCAATAATAAATTCATCAACATTAAATCGTTCATTGGTACAATGCCAGTTTATATAGGCATCGTTCTGAAAATACCTTCTGATTTCAATCTCATTTTGACCGAGCACTGCTTTCCAAAAATCATATATATTCATATTGGTCAGATGTTCCTCCTCAAGTTCCGAGTTGCCGTTCTCCGTATACCATGGTTTCCGCACGCAAAAGACCCGCGGCAAGGCGTGTGCTTACACCTCACCCGCAAACTTTTTGGCAATGGTGCCGGTCGCTAAAATTCCCCACTTCATAAGTGTACCTCCTGGTTTATCACTTTGAACTCAGTATACCATGGTTTTCCCCTGCGGAAAAGATAGCGAAAAACAAAAATGGCCCCGGAGGGCTTGTTGCAGCTCTCCGGGGCCACTTTATGTGCGTTGTGCCTTGGCGCACACGACCGGCGTTTTACTCGATTGCAATCAGATTCGGGTTCTCAGGCAAAGCCTTCGTCTGCTGAGGAGCAGGCAGCTCAACGTGCAGGACGCCATCCTCGAACTTTGCGTGGATGTCTTCCTTCTTCACATCGCCCACGTAGAAACTGCGTGCGCAGGTGCCGGAGAAGGATTCGTGCCGCAGATAGCGGCCCTTCTTATCCTTTTCATCGTTGCTGTGGCTGCGCACTGCCTGAATGGTCAGGTAGCCGTCGTTCAGATCCATCTGAACGTCCTCCTTCTTGCAGCCCGGCAGGTCAACAGCTACTTCGTAGCCGTTGTCCGTCTGTTTGACATCGGTCTTCATCATGTTTGCACCGCGCTTACCAAAGGTATCACGAGCCTCACGGTTCATCATACGTTCCAGTGCAGCGTCATTCCAGAACGGATCGAAGAAATCATCGAACAGGTTTTCATGGAAAACAGTCGGCATAAGCATAAATCATTCCTCCAATCCCGGCGTTCGGGTCGGGGCAAAAAATCTGAAGCGTCCATTCAGAAGAGCTTTCCGGGGAGCCTCGCGGCTCTCCTTTTGCCCTTCCTCCTGAGCACGCCACTGTTATAGCACCGCGCATTAGCAATGTCAAGATATGAGTGCTAATATTCACGAAAAAATAATACTTTTGCAACAATATCTTGTATTTGGCTTTCCTCCATTACCGCAATGAGACAAAAATCAGCACCGGGAGATGGAATTGCGTACCGTTTGCTTTCCGGCTTGTCCCGTTTTGGCGCAAAAAAACCAGGATTCAGTTGTTTTCCTGCTGCTTTGTATGATTTTTGCCATCGTTTTGCAGCCGCTTTTCCAGTGCGGACTGCTTGGCAAGAATAGCGCTTACTTTATCGTACAGGTCCTCGATCATGATCTCGGTCTTCAGGTTGACTTTATAATCATTTTCCGCTCTGCGGCGGTCTTTTTCCTCCTGACGGTTCTGGCTCATCATGATCAACGGTGCCTGAATTGCCGCCACACAGGACAGCACCAGATTCAGCAGAATAAACGGATACGGGTCAAACGCCTTGGCAGCCAGCACCGTGTTGACCACCATCCAAAGGATCAGAACACCGGTAAAGGAAAAGATAAACGCCCAGCTTCCGGCAAATTTTGCAATGGAATCCGCTGCACGCTGCCCCAGCGTATACTTTTCTTTTTCGCTTTCAGGACTGACGGAGATCTTACTGTCTGCCAGCAGATTCAGCACTTCCTCATCGGTCATGTCGTGCCGGATGTCCTTGAGCACTTCTTTTAACAGTTTTCTGTTTTCCTTCATAACGGTCACTCCTCATGGATGTTCTTGGTGGTAAACGGGAAGTTTTTACTTCTTCATCGTTGTCGCCCTCAGTATACCACGCTTTTTCCCCACAGAAAAGATTCCGTACACAAAAACAGGCTCCTGCAAGCGTCAACCACTGGCAGGAGCCCGTTTATTTCTTACAGCTTCGTCATCCACAGACCATGCAGGTTGCAGTAAGCGTAGACCGCCACCGGCTTTTCGCTGCCCAGCTCAAACACCGCCTTGGGTGCCTGCCCGGGGGCGAGGTATCGGAGCTGTCCGCCGTTTTCGGTCTCCACAAAGAGCCACTGGATGTGGTGTACATCCACCATGGGATGCTCCACCGCACCCACCGTGACCGTGAGGGTGCTGCCGGAAAGCTCTGCCACCGGCAGATGCTTTTCGCCGCTGGCTTCCACCGTGTTGGGGAGCAGTTCCTTCATCTTTTCGCCGCAGCAGACCAGCGGGACCCCTGCGTTGTGGATGGTGGTGACCAGGTTGCCACAGTGCTCACAGATATAAAACTTTGCTTTCATATTAAAATCCTCCATCGGAATGTTGTCGGTGTTTTCCGTGACTATATGATAACATTTCCTAGTTAGATTTTCTGTGACCGGGTCACGCAAGCAGCCTAGTGCTGTGGAAATGCCCTCAGCTTCCCATGGCAATGAGCACCAGCACGACCACCACCGCAATGGCGATGAGGCAGCCGCAGCCGCTGCCGTCTCCCCCGCCACCGCCGCCATTGTTGTGGTTTCCCCCGCCACCGCCGCCGGACAGTTGCATTTGCCTAATAAAATGGACTTAGGTTGTACTTGTCCGCTTTTTGATAGCAATAGTTCCAGAGATGCCAGCGGCAACACTGGCCACTACATGACTGACCAGAACCGCAACCCAAATTCCATTTAGTCCAAAGCCAAGATAGGAAAGTAAGTAGGCCAGGGGCATCCGAACCACAATGTAATAAAAAATCATCAGGAACATACTCTTTGAAGGTTTTCCCATACCGTTAAGGGCACCAAGATAGCAGTTTGTAACCGTATTCAGAATGTACCCGACACTGACAATCAGAAAATAAGTTCCGACAATAGCCGCCACAGCATCGCTCTTGACGAATAGGCCGGAAAGCTGCTTTGAAAACCCGACCACCAAAACAGAAAGAATTACAAGCAGACCACAGCCGTACCCCAATGCACACTTCAAATAATCTTTGGCCCGGTCATAACGTGCGCCGCCGACACATTGTCCGATAATGGTAGTTAAGACCATGTTCAATGCCATCGCCGGAATAAAAACGATGGACTTCGGTTTCCTAGCTTTCCCTGTTACCCCATAAGTCCGCTATTGCAGTGACGCTTATATGTACTAACAAGTGCAGTAAGGAAAGTCGTGCTGATGGCCGGAATACTCTGCTGAATAACCGATGGAATTGCTTTTTGAATGAGTGTCAATACATCATTTTTATCAAACGCAGAGATTTTGAATTCAAACAATTTCTTCTTTTTCAGATAAATCAACATGAACGCCAGACAGATCACTTGAGAAAGCAAGGTAGCAATCGCCGCACCGTGAAATCCGATGAAGTGGATAAAAATAGGATCGAGGATCGCGTTCAAAATTGTTGACACCAGCATGGCTACGGCTTGAAACATAGAATTGCCAAAGCTCCTCAAAACAGCGGTGAAATAAAGATAGAGGTAGACCGCCAAATATCCGAGGATATAGATCGCCAAGTAGCTGTATGCCATATCATAGGTTTCAGCCGGGGTGTTCAGAGCTTTCAAAATTCCCGGAAGAAAAGCCTCAAGCAGAATAGTTACAAGGAGGGAGAAAACTACTGCCACGCAGAACGATGTGGAAATCAAACTCTCTGTTTTTTCCTTGTTCTTTGCGCCAATCGCCTGAGAGATCAAAATTGATACACCATTAGTTGCCCCCATCGCAACAGAGGTTAAGATCAGAATGATAGGAGTGGAATTTGTCAAGGCGGCATAAGCCGTTTCTCCGAGCAAATTTCCGATCCACAGGCTGTCTACAAGGTTATACATCATATTGAGGAACATGGCGGCAATCATGGGGAGAGCCATTGCCATAAGGCAACGCTTTGTATTTCCCCCTATAAAGTCAATTTTAGTTGGCATAATAAACACCCTTTCTTCGATAGATGAATGAACAACATTCACATTAAAGTCAAAATATAAATCGCTTACCGCGACTTTTTGAATGAAAACTATTCATTTGCTTTCCCTTGAAAATCCCCCGCCCCAAAGCGGGGGACTGTTTCAAAGATGAAGTGCAAATATCAGAAATTCACGAATCCTTTTCGATTTATCTTCTTGTGTCAGGTCATCTGCCAACAGGATACCAAGTTGTCCATAGACGCAGAACATCGCAGCGGCCTGAATATCGTCAAACTGGATTTCGCCCTTTTGCCGAGCGCGAAGCAATAGTTTTTCTACAAGCGGAGTCAGTTTTTCGCATACTTTGAGAGAAAGCTGATCGTGAAATTTCTTATTTTCTGCTCCGTGAAAAACAGAATAGTATTTTGTGTCCTTTTGTTCCATAGTGGCAGGCATATCTTCAATGATCTGCCGCAAGGTTTTCTGACTGTCCTTTTCAGAGCCTACAAACTGCTCCACCAGAACATCCGCATATTGTTCAATCGCGCTGTCAAACAGCGCCTCTTTGGACGGAAAATAGCGATAGCATAGACCTTGTGCCACACCGATTGCTTTGGCTATATCTGTAATCGAGGTTTTTTCATATCCATTTTCCCCGAATAATTTGAGCGCAGTATCTAAAATCTCTTGCTTGCGTACTTCCGGCTCCTTTGTAATCCGCATAGTCTGAGCCTCCTTTCTATTTATGATAGCACGCCCGCTCTAAAAAATCAATGAGTGAATATCAATCATTTTTTCGCACATAGCAATACAAGCCGTGTTACCAACCTGCTCCCATGATACATTATAAAAATATGCTGAAAGCATGGAAACGAGTTCTGCTTCGGAGTAAATCTTCACATCCCCCTCTTTGCTATGACGCATATAAAAATTCATTATCACGCGACCTACAAAGGGTTGCCAGCAATCTCCCATCAGGAAAGTGCCGCCCGGCTTCAATACTCGGTTTACTTCTCTTAACACATTTTGCGGTGCAGGATAATGATGAAAAGAGTCGTTGCAGTACACAACATCAAAGGCGTTGTCCGGGAAAGGGAGTGCCTCGCTGTCCCCCAACAGTAGCTTGACTTGTTCCGGGAGTTTCGATTTCGCAACAGCAAGCATTTCCTCTGATAGATCGATGCCGCACAATTCTTTATGGGGATCTTTCTGCAAAATGAGTTTTAGCATTTCACCAGTCCCGCATCCCAAATCGAGGGCAGATTGAAACGGAATGTGAGACAGCTTTTCCAGCAGGACGGGATAAAGAGAGCGGGCGTGCTGGCCCTTAATATCTTTATCATAAGTAGCGGCCTGCTGATTAAATGCAGCTTTCGAGTTTTCTTTTACGGTGTTCATGGTTTGATCTCCTTTCCACCAATTAGTATAGCACTCTTTTTTGAAATGTCAATGAATAACATTCATTCACATGAAAATAATTAGTCAGTAGTATGAAATACAAACTCGTTCAAATAATATTACCTGAAATGTGGAATTACATTAGGTGATATTATGAAGATTGAAAGAGATGAACGACGATTTGATTTTCACGATATAGGACTCGCCATCAAGCGAGCGCGGGAGGCCAGCGGGATGACGCAGGAGCAACTGGCCTATATTGTTGACCGGGCTCCGCGCACCATCATGTATAACGAGAATGATGGCCAGCACCCCAGCCTCAACACCTTTTATCAGATGGTGACAATGTTCGATATATCGGTAGATCAATACTTCTATCCGTCCAAGAATAAAGGGAGCGAGTGCAGAAAGCGTATGCTGTACTGCCCGTCCTCCCTCCTCTTTCCATCCAAAAGGCAATACCAGATAATGAGCACCTCCCTTTTCCGTCCGTCAGCGAATCGTTTTCCAGGCACTTCAAGTTGCACAAAAGAAACTTGTGCGGCAAAGCAATATGCACAATACATTTTCTCATATCGAATACAGAAATGGCCATTTAGCAGCCAAATCATACAACTTTATGCAAGAAATAAGAAAATTTGTTGACTCACGATGGGCGAAAAATGCTATCCTGTTGACAACAAGAGCACCATTGAGTGCTCCCCCACACGAAAAGGCAAAACAAAAAAGGAGAGTAAAATGATGAAGAAACGTATTGCGGCGTTGGCCACCGCCGGTGTCCTTGCTTTGTCGATGCTTACCGGCTGCGGGAGCAAACAGGAGAGCTGGAAGGTCACCTGCCCGTGGGCACCGTCTGGTGTCGCAGCAATGGTAAGTCAGAAGGCGCAGCCATGTCCCCGGATTACTCGGATAAGAAGATCACTCTGGTGGCAGAGGCCATCAAGGGCGATGCTGCTACCGTCAACACCTGGGTAGCCAGCACCAAGGCAAACGACAAGGACCTCGTTTTTGCTGGCGAAGGTCTGTTCGCCATTACCGAGACTCTGGATCCCTCCAAGCTGCAGTTCAGCTATGACGATTTCGAGTTCGTTGAGAACCTGTATTCTTCCGTTTTCGTTCTGTCCGCAGATTCTTCGCTGAACCTTAAGAATCTGAACGACCTGGAAGCCTATGTCAAGGCTGGCAACCCGGTGTCTGTGGCAGTCAACGGTGCTACCGGCTCTGAAGCTTTCCTGGCAGCGGCTCTGTTCGGTTCAATGGGTGCTGGCGACCAGCTCAAGTTGACTCCGTATCAGTCTGCAGCCGAGGCCGCACAGGCTGTGGCAAAGGGCGAAACGAATTTCGCAGTTTCTCACCAGTCCCAGATCCTCGAAACCTACCAGCAGGGCGGTGTCGATGTAGTCTGTGCATTCGACGACAAGTCTATCGAAAACGGTCCCTTCGCAGGTGTTGAAGGCGTTGGCTCCAAGGGCTATCCTTTCTTCCGCAACCGCTGCTTCGTGATGGCGCGCAAGGGTACCGATGCCGCAAAGGTCGCAGAACTGAAGGAGCTGTACGACAAGATCCTTGCCGACCAGGAAATGGTCAAGTGGTTAAACGATACCATGCTGCTGGAGGTTGACACGATGAGTGAAGATGATGTCAAGGCTCATATTGAGAACGTCAAGAGTATCGTTGAGCAGTATAAGGACATCGTAGCCAGCTGATAAAAATCTCGTAGCGAAAAAGCTGAAGCAGGGGGAATGGGGTCATCCCTTTCCCCCTGCTTTTACACTTCAAAAAGGAGTTGAAACTGGTGAAAAATCTGATAGAGCATACTGAGACAAAGCTGGATGAATGGGGCGCAAAGCTCGAGGTGAAGAATATCGAGTACCCCGTAGACCTGGTCTGCGGCATCCTGTTTCTTGTCATCGGCATTGTGCTGCTGCTCATCATGCCGCAGCAGGTACAAATCTCCGAAAAGGACGTTGTGAATGGTCGTGCCTTTCCGACGATGCTGGTCTGGCTCATGCTGGTCATGAGCGCCCTTCTGGTGGGTCGGGAGGCGTACAATATGGTGATGCACCGCCCGATCAAAACCAAAACACTCAACCTGCTGGTAGAAGCCAAGGCGCTGGTCATTGTCCTCATTTTGGTGGTCACATATCTTCTGGCAAAGGTCACCGACCTGTTCGTGGTGGGTGCTGTATTCTGCGCGGTGGCATTCCTGCTGTTTTTCCGTTGCAAGAAGCCCCTCTACTACGCCATCACGGTCTCGATGGCCGTACTGATCTGGGTCGTGTTCCGCTTTGTATTGAATGTTAGTTTCTGAGGAGGCAGAATATGGGTTTGTTTGATTTTATCGGCCCGGCTCCGGGCTGCTCTTCACCCTGGAAAACATCATTTGGATCAATCTCGGCGTCTTTATCGGCTGCGTGTTTGCAGCATCCCGGGTCTGAGCGTTATCCTCTGCATCATCCTGTTCCTACCTGTCACTTATACCATGCGTGCGATTCCTGGCATGATGTTCCTGTTGGGCATTTACTGTGCGGGTGGATACGGCGGCTCGGTGTCGGCTATCCTTATCAACACGCCTGGCACACCCCATGCGGCAGCTACCATGCTGGACGGTAATCCGCTGTCCAAGATGGGCCGCACAAAAGCAGCGCTTAAAATTGCACTCTACGCCTCCACCTTCGGCGGCATCTTCTCCGCGCTGGTGCTGCTCTTCCTCGGCCCCCAGGTCGCCAAAATCTCGGCGCAGCTTGGTACAGCCGAGTACTTCATGGTCTGTCTGTTCGGCATGACCATCATCGCAGGCGTTTCGGGCAAAAGCTCGTCAAGGGCATCATCGCTGCCTGCCTCGGTCTGATCATTTCTTGTGTTGGTGCAGACCCTATGACCAGCTACGACCGTTTTACCTTCGGTATTCCCCGTTTGTATCTGGGTCTTGACCTTGCCGTCACCCTCATTGGTCTGTTTGCATTGGTGGAGATCATCGGCAAGCTGAATTGAAGCGAAATGAGCTGAACCTTCATGCCGGAAAAATCGGCAATGACGACGGTAAGATCACAAAAGATGAGTATAAGCGGATGCTTCGCCCGGTGCTGATCGGCTCTCTCATCGGTTCCTGCGTTGGCATCGTACCCGGCACAGGCGCATCGGAAGCTTCGTGGTTCTCCTACAATATGGCAAAAAACCTGTCTAAGCATCCGGAGGAGTTCGGTCATGGTTCTGTGGAAGGCGTGGCGGCTGCTGAATCCGCCAACAACGCCGTCTGCGGTGCGACCCTGATCCCCCTGCTGACGCTGGGCATCCCCGGCGACGGCTGCGTGGCCATCATGCTGTCTGCTCTGATGATCAACGGCCTGAACCCCGGTCTCTCGCTCTTTACCACCGATGGTGCGATCATGTATGCTATCATGCTGGGTCTCATCCTCGTGAACATCTTTATGTTCCTGCAGGGTAAGTACCTGACCAGCCTGTTTGCAAAGGTCGTTTCTATCCCGCAGCAGATTCTGACCCCCATCATCGTTATCTTCTGTTTTGCCGGTGCTTACTCGGTAAACAGCAGCTATTTTGACCTGAGCGTGGCACTGGTATTTGGCATAATGGCATGGTTCATGCGCAAGCTGGAGCTGCCCGCTGTCCCTGTGCTGCTGGGTATGGTGCTGGGCAACATGACGGAAACCAACTTCCGCCGCGCTCTGCTCATCTCGGATGGAAGCCCCAGAATTTTCGTCAGCAGCCTGTACTGCTGGATCTTCATTGCACTGATCGCAGTAGTCATTCTCGGCATTCTTCGCAGCAAGATGAAGGAAGCAAAAGCTGCCAAGCCGGAACAGTAAAAGGAGGTAAAACCATGGCGTATAATATTATTTTCTATTTCAGTGACCAGCAGCGCTGGGACACCTGCGGCTGCTTTGGTCAACCTTTGAATATCACACCCAATCTGGACCAACTGGCAGCAGAAGGCGTGAAGTTTGACAATGCCTTTTCTCCTCAGCCAGTGTGTGGTCCCTGCCGTGCCCTGTTCCAGACCGGCAAATACCCCACCGAGACCGGCTGCTTCCGCAACAATCTGATGCTGCCTCCAACGTCAAGACTCTGGGCGAGTACATGGAAAAGGATGCCGGCTACGAAACCGCTACATCGGCAAGTGGCATCTGGCTTCGGACGGCGAACTGGAAAAGAAACCGACCATCGACCACACGATCACTGCTGTTCCTCTGGAACTGCGTGGCGGCTACACCGGCTACTGGCGCGCTTCGGACGTGCTGGAGTTCACCTCTCACGGCTACGACGGCTATGTGTTCGACGAGAACAACAACCGTATCGACTTCAAAGGCTACCGTGCCGACTGCATCAACCAGTTTGCACTGGACTACCTCGACCAGTACACCGGCGAGAAGCCTTTCTTTATGACTGTATCTCAGATCGAGCCGCACCACCAGAACGACCACAACCACTACGAAGGTCCCATCGGTTCCCGGCAGCGATTTGCAAATTTTGTTCTGCCGGAGGACCTGAAGGCTCTGGGCGGTAACGGCCAGCCTAGGTAAGGAAATTGAACCCCGGGATTTAATCGTGGGTCAAGTTGCGGTCCCCAAGCTCTTCGTC
>ENA-OQLB01001213-OQLB01001213.1-human-gut-metagenome-genome-assembly--contig:-NODE-1213-length-11676-cov-1.984847_pt1 | contig 11676 bp, 21 predicted proteins | sample MGYA00242656_ERZ504813 | MGnify/ENA primary metagenome ERZ504813 (study PRJEB26092, sample SAMD00036388) | human gut metagenome | host: Homo sapiens | study: EMG produced TPA metagenomics assembly of... | reverse complement strand
GTAGAGGATATCTGGAGAGTTCGGTGGAAAAAACATGGCAGAGTACATACCATGTTCGGTGCGGGAACTTCGGAGTGCGCTGGAGATACTGAAATCATTGGAGCCGGCCGGAATCGGGGCCGCCGATTTGAAGGAATGTCTGATTCTGCAGTTGAAGCGACAGAAAGACTCCCGGCTTGCGATTACTCTGGTAAAAAATTATCTGGAAGATCTGTCAAAACATAAAATTTCAGCAATTGCAAAAGAACTGGGAGAGGAAGAGGCGGCGGTAAGAGACGCATTTTCCAGAATCAGAACCCTGAATCCAAAACCAGGAAGAATATATGGGAGAAACACAGGGGGGTATGTAATACCAGATATTATTGTGTCAAAAGAACATGGAAAATATATAGCGGAATTGAATGAGGCTGTGTACCGGGAACTGAGGCTGAATGAATTCTATGTAAAACTGCGAGATTCGAAAGAGGCGGAGGTTCGGGAATATATTATGCAAAAGCAGGCGCAGGCAGAATGGCTGAGAGCATGCATAGAGCAGAGAAGTCATACATTGCAGAGGATTGCAGATATACTGGTTGATTTCCAGAGGATGTTTTTGGACTCGGGAAAGGATATGAAACCGATCAGACAGAAGGATGTTGCACAGATTATGGAGGTGAATGAATCAACAATCAGCAGGGCGGTGAAAGGAAAATATCTGCAGTGTGGCTGGGGCGTTTATGCACTGTCAGATTTTATGCCAAAAGGGACGGAGGAAGTCAGTAGCGATTCAGTGAAGCTGATGCTAAGAAATTTCATTCAAAGCGAAGATAAGAAGAAACCGCTGAGTGATCAAAAACTGGCGCAGAAACTGGGAGAAGAGGGAATACAGATCTCAAGAAGAACGGTGGCAAAATATAGGATGCAGATGAATATTCTGGATGCAGCAGGGAGAAGGGGGGAGTTCTGATATTGCACAATAAAAATAGAATTGGTTTATGTGGCTGTACTTTGGTGCAAAGGTGGACTGAAATACAGCCGTTTTTGTTTTTTCTAAAGAGATTTCAATAGATTTACGGTATGACTTCTAAAAATGTCTATACTGTTGGGTAGAAATGTCGCAAGGAATAGTGCATGTGAATGCGCAGTTCGCATATGCACGTTGACTGTGCATAGTGGCTCACGGCAGATAGACTCTTCACTGATTTTAACCAATGATGTATTACAGACAGGGAAAACGTTATTTTTGTCTGAACGATCAAGATATTTCTTTGTTACCGAAATCCGTTTGCTCTGTTTTTCTTTTTTTATAGCAAACCTCTTAAATAATGCAAGCTCTTTACAGAGGTGATAAAATATAGTGTAGGAGATGATAACATGCTACATAATGAAGCTAGAAAACTGGTATTGGAAGCCTGGGATAAAACGCACAATGCCAAGGAGATCGCAAAATATTTTTCAGTAAACCAAAGTACCATATACCGCCTTGTGGAAGAACGTGCACGCACTGGCAGTTATGAGACCAGAACGCAGCTGAGAGGACGGAAACCAATCCTTACAGAAAAGCAGCACCAAGATATTCTGGAACTTGTGCAGAAACAGCCTGATATCACAATGAAGGAAATCATTGAAAGCCTTAATTTGCCTGTAGGCAGCAAAGCCGTCAGGCGTTTTCTGATAAAACAAGGTTATACTTATAAGAAAAAGTCTTTGCATGCAAAAGAACAGGAGCGTCCCCGATGTGCAGGCAAAGCGCAGCGCATGGATAGAAAACATATCTGATGCAAATGCAGAACATCAGATATATCTTGATGAAAGCGGCATTAATACAAACCTCACAAGACACTATGCACGTGCAGTACATGGGAAATGTGCCATTGATGCTGCCCCAATAAACACGCCTGCAGGAATACACCGTTTTGTCGTCCATTCGTCTTAACGGCAGTTTGGTATATACTACGTACCAAGGCGGAACAACCGCACAGCGGTTTCGTGAATACATGGAAAAACAGTTGATACCGAGTCTTGAGAAAGGCAATGTTGTAATTATGGATAATATGCGCTCTCATCATGCCAAAATAGTGACAGAACTTTTGGACAAGGCTGGTATTTCCTACCTGTATTTGCCGCCATACAGTCCGGATTTAAATCCTATTGAAAAAATGTGGTCAAAAATGAAAGCTATTCTCAGAAAGAATAAAATCTGTGTTGCCTCTGAACTGCCTGAAGTTGTAAAAGCGGCCTTAGAAACTATAAGCATGAATGATTGTAAATGGTGGTTTCACGCATGTGGAATTTGCGTTAATTAAGAGGATTACTATAGATGAATGCATATTTATCATACTTGGTTACAATTCTTTGAAATCCTTTTCATTCGCTGGATCAGGTAGATTGGATAGTCGTAAGAATCCACTACCACATGTATCTTGGTGCTTACACCACCTAGGCTGTGTCTGATTTTGCTTGGAAGCTATCCTATCATGAGAAGGCAATAGAAACACATGTTTTGTGCATTTTTAATTTTCAAACACGCTCTATCATATACAGTTACAAGAGTAAACAACCGGAACGAATGTTAACTTACAATAATAAAAGGTTGACAATAGAACGTCTCTTTCGTATACTGGAACAAGAGTGTAAAGAAGGAGAACAAAACACATGGAGACAAAAGCAAAATTTCTCACAACGAAACAAATGACACTGATCGCATTGATGACAGCGCTGACCTGCATTCTGGGGCCGTTAAGTATTCCTCTACCGTTCAGTCCGGTGCCGATCTCATTTACAAACCTGGTGTTGTATTTCTCGGTTTTTGTACTGGGAACAAATTCAGTACCATCAGTTATATTGTATACCTGTTGATCGGTCTGGTCGGACTTCCGGTATTTTCCGGTTTCAGTGGCGGTCCGGCAAAAGTGGCAGGTCCTACGGGCGGATATCTGGTCGGATTTGTGTTTTTGACAGTGATCGCCGGATTTTTTGTGGAGCATTTTAAAGGAAAACTGTCATTTGCCATTCTTGGAATGGTACTGGGAACGATCGTATGTTATCTTTTCGGTACAATCTGGCTTTCTATGCAGTTGAATATCGGATTTGTGGCAGGTCTTGGTGTCGGAGTATTTCCGTATATTCCGGGAGATCTGGTAAAATTGTGGCTTGCTTGCATCATAGGGCCGAAAATCAGACGTGCTGTTGTAAGATAAAGGAATAGAATCCGCACTTTTGGACAGAATAAACAAGACATGATTGGTAATGGAAAGTGGGGAAATGATATGGAAGAACAGACAGGAAAGCTTTTAAAAGAATGCAGCAGTGGCTGCAAGATGGCCATCAACAGCTTGAATCAGGTGCGGGATTTTGTGAAGGATGAAAAGCTTCATCAGCTATTGGATGAATACGACAAGAAACATAAAGCACTGGAAGAAGATATCAGCAGACTGCTGGAAAAACATGGAGAACAAGAAAAGGATCCGCATCCTGCAGCAGCTGCATTTTCCAGACTTACAACGGATGTGAAGCTGATGATTCACGATGACAGCTCTCAGATTGCGAAGCTTCTGATGGATGGCTGTAATATGGGAATCCAGTCCATCGGAAAATTTCTCAATGAGTATGAAGAGGCGTCTTCTGAGAGCCGTTCGCTTGCAAAGAAGCTGCTCCATATGGACGAACAGCTGATGAAAGAATTGAAACCATTCTTATAAAAACAGGATAAACAGTTAAAAAACTGACAGCAAAAGTTAACTCTCCATCCATTGGAGAGTTTTCTTTTCTTTGATACAATAAAAGCAGCAAAAGATCAGAGAAAAGAGAGGTGCAGATGGATGGAATTGAAAATTGGAAAACGAATTCAAGATCTTAGAAAACAAAAAGGACTGACGCAGGAACAGGTGGCAGCAGCACTCAATATTTCAGCGGCAGCAGTATCCAAGTGGGAGACGGATACGACATATCCGGATATTACAATCCTAAATCCACTGGCAAGGCTTTTGGGCGTGAGCGTGGATGTTCTGCTGGACTTTCAGGAGCAGATGACGGAAGAAGAATGTATGAAGCGGATGGAGAAAGCGGATACACTGTTTTCGACAAGAAACTGGGAAGAAGGACAGCAGTACTGTGAAGAGCTTCTGAAAGAATTTCCGACAGACTTATTTCTGAAATTTCGGGTAGCTTCGACTTATATGCAGTATGCAGGTGCAAGCTTACAGGAAGAAATTTTGAAGCAGCAGATGGAACGAAGCATTACGTTGTTTGAAGAGAGCACAGCCAGCGAAAATGCGGAAATTTCCGAGACGGCATGGTATGTTTTATCCGGCTTATACTGTATGAATGAGGAATATGAAAAAGGGCTGGAAGCCGTAGAAAAAACTGCCGCAGCCGGATTTTGATGCAAGAAGCATGAAGTCCAGTATCCTGTATCAGATGGGAAAACTGGAAGAATCAGAAAAACTGACACAGCGTTGTTTGTTATGAAAGAATCCGCAATGCAGGTTTGTCTCTGGTCAGTCTGGCGAAAATTGCCGGAGAAGAAAGTGAGTATGAAAAGGCATTTCGATTTCTGGATGCCGCACAGGAGCTGGAGACCTTATTTGAAGAAAGCCGTCTCGGAGGAGTCAATGTTATGGTATCCCAGATGAAACTTGGAATTCTGGTGAAGCAGGGGAAAAAAGACCAGGCACTTTCAGAACTGAAGCATCTGGTTATGGGGTATCTGAATATTGTACAAGGAAGAAAGACAGAGACTCCAATTTACTTTGACAAACTGGAATGGAATGAAAGTACTTCACCGAAACGGGGATATCTACTGGAAAATCTTCTGTGGCTGTTGGAGACAGAGGACGTATATGCAGAATTAAGAGCGGAAGATGTGTATCGGGAAATGGTAGAAAAAATTCAAAAGGAACTGGAAAAAAGCAGATAAAATTCGCCCCGCAAAAGTGGAAGAGAGCTTTTGCGGGGCGACCTTGTTTCTTATTTAATCTCAGCTCTTGCAGCTGCATCCTTGTAGTATTTGAAATCTGTAAAGATTTCTTCTTTGTAAGGATTCTTTTTCTTCTTTCTTGCAGTTCTTATAATGTAAATAAATGCTACAATATTTACGATCAGTGCAAGGAGACTGACAATCGTCATCATGGTCGGATCTGCATTTGTGCTTCCGCCGGCAGTGATTCCGTTTAAAGTACCGTCAGCATACAGTTTTGGAATGGTTGCCCATGGGAATACCTGTTTTCCGTCAGAGAATGTCTCCTGGAACAGAGGGAATACCTGCGCGAACATACACCAGATACAAAGCGTGTTGGCATGGTTCATGATCCAGCCGCCTTTGTTCCAGAGCAGTGCTGCGATTGTCGGTGCAAGCAGAAGTGCAACGCCGCAGAACCAGGAATGTGTCGGCAGACAGTTGTAGGTATAGGCGAAATTCCATACATCATAGACCAGGATGTAAACCCAGATCATATCCGGCCAGATCATGTCTTTTTTGTCTTTGGATGTGTAGACAGCCCACCATCCGGTCATACACAAAATATTGATGATTCCGGCAATTCCGTTAAATACGTTGTGCCATCCTCCGTACAGCCATACATCTTCAGAGGACAGCCACCAGGAATACCATCCGTTGATGGCAGATTCAAAATCACTTGCAACGGCGATCAGAATATTGATGGCAACGATTGCAAACGGATACGCTTTGAACCAGTGAGCTTTTCCGATTCCCCATTCATATTTGATCATCATAAATCCGATACATCCTGCAAGTGCGGCATAAAGCTTGGCGTAGTGGAACCATCCATTCATATATAGATATGTCTGGTTATTGAGTGCCCAGGAAGCTCCTGTTTTTGCCCCGACGGCAATTGCAATAAAATAAACAGTCAAAATAGCCGGGATGACAAAAAACATTAAATACCGCCGGCTTTGGTCCGTCTGGAACTTCGTTTAACAGAATCAGTGCAGCGAGTACGCCAAGCATCGCGATCCACTGCGGCAGGGCGTTTTCACCGTAAACATGAAATAACATAATCTTTTTCCTCTTTTCATTCCTTTTATTGTGCTTCAATTTCCTTGATATTACATTCATCTCCGCACACGAGATACGTGTTCGGGCTTTTACAATATGGGCACTGTCTGCCGAATTCCACTGTAGGATACGTCTGGCGGCAATCCTCACAGTAAGTAGTGGCAGGGAGTATCTCGATTTTCAGTTCTGAATGTTCGATCAGAGGAAATTTTTTTGCGGTAGTATTTCCAGCAGTCTGTCAGGTAATCAGGGACGATTGTGCTCACTTCCCCGATTTCCAGAGTGACAGAGCCGATTTCGCTTAAATTGTTTTCTTTTGCAACATTTTGAAGCGTTTTTGTAATGTGAACAATAATTCCCAACTCATGCATAATGTGTTCCTTTATGATTTCTTTTTCAGTTTGATCTTAATGGCACGTTTGGCTGCATAAGGAAGGATTCCTTTCAGCTTGTCTTCTGCAGTACGCATCCGGCTTGCCTCAGGAAGATCCCGGCTTAAATGGATGGCATCAAACTCGCATTTTGTGGTACAGAGTCCGCAGCCGATGCATTTATTTTCATCCACGACAGAAGCTCCGCATCCGAGACAGCGACCTGCTTCGATCTTGACTTGTTCTTCTGTGAGAGAAGAACGCAGATCGCGGAAGGTTTCTTTTGTGATTCCGGATTTTTTACCCGGTATCTGTCTTTTTGCCGTGTCAAATTCTTCGATGTCAAGGTTGTTTTTATCAAGCTCGACAAACTGACGCAGATCACGGCCAAGTGTCAGCGAGTGGCCTTTATGTACAAAGCGGTGGATGGATACGCAGCCCTGTTTTCCGGCAGCAATCGCATCAATGGCGAATTTCGGCCCGGTAAAGACATCACCGCCGACAAAAATATCCGGTTCTGCGGTCTGATAGGTGACAGGATCTGCCTGTGCAGTCTGATTTGGACGAAGCTCTACAGCGGTGTCTTTTAACAGATTACCCCAGAGGATCGTCTGCCCGATGGAGAGCAGTACATTTCACATTCCAAGGTGATACAGTCATTCTCATCATAGACCGGAGCAAATCTGTGATTTTCATCAAATACAGAGATACATTTTTTCAACACGATACCTGTTACAGCTCCGTTTTCAGTGAGGATTTCTTTTGGTCCCCATCCGCACTGAATCTGGATATCTTCTTCTTTTGCCTCTTCTACTTCATCACGGGCTGCCGGCATTTCTGCCTCGGATTCCAGACAGTACATGGAGACAAGCTCACTTCCGGTACGAAGCGCGGTCCTTGCAACGTCGATGGCAACGTTTCCGCCGCCGATCACCACAGTACGGCCATTCAGATGAACAGAATCTTCATTCAGGTTTACACTGCGTAAAAATTCCACACCGGTTGTCACGCCTTTCGCATCTTCCCCCCGGTATTCCGGTTTTTCGTCCGCCCTGTGCACCGATCGCAATATAAAACGCCTGATATCCCTGTGCACGGAGTTCAGGGATCGTGATATCTTTGCCGATTTCCACGTTGTAACGGAATTCAATTCCCATTTGTTTTAAAATGTCAATTTCTGCTTCAATTACTGATTTTTCCAGACGGAAGGATGGGATTCCATTCATCAGCATACCACCTGCACGGGATTCTTTTTCAAAAATCGTAACCGGGTATCCTTTTGTACGCAGATAGTAGGCGGCGGACATTCCGGCAGGACCGGCACCGATCACGGCAATTTTCTGAGTGAATTGTTTTCCTTCATGATTCTCGCAAAGCGGAACAAAGCGGGTATTTTCCTTTAACTCCTGTTCTGCGATAAACCGCTTGATCTCATCAATAGCAACAGCCTGATCAATGGTCGCTCGGGTACATGCATCCTCACAGCGGCGGTTACAGATTGCACCGCAGACTGCAGGGAACGGGTTTTCGGTCTTGATCAGTTTTAATGCGTCAAGATAGCGTCCCTCAGCCGCCATCTTAATATAGCCCTGTACGGAAGATGAGCAGGACAGGCAGTCTTACAAGGAGATGTACCGGTGTCATAGCAGTTGATTTTGGCATGATCCCGGTAATCCGGAGCCCATTTGTCCGGTCCCCATTTTTCCGTATCCGGAAGCAGGGATTTCGGATAGGAAATCTCGCCTTGTTTTGTACACAGCTTCTGCAAGTTTGGCAGCGCCTACTGGACAGACCTCCACACACTGACCACAGGCAACGCATTTGCCTGCTTCCACATGGGCACGGTAGGCAGAGCGGGACATATTCGGTGTGTTGAACAACTGAGATGTACGCAGTGCATTGCAGACACCAGGTGCACAGTTGCAGATGGCGAAGATCTTATCTTCCCCGTCAATATTGGTGATTTGATGTACAAATCCGTTTCTCTCGGCGCGCTCCAGAATTTCCAGAACTTCCTCCTGTGTGATGTAATGGCCTTTTCCTGTTTCTACCAGATAATCTGCCATATCACCGACACCGATGCACAGATCTCCTTCGATTTCGCCGCAGCCTTCGCCACGCACGCGTTGCTGACGGCGGCAGGAACAGGCGCCGACTGCATATTTGTCCTGATATTTTTTCAGCCAGTGGGAGATATGCTCCACACTTGCGGATTCCTGCTTTGCAGGAATTGCCTTTTCTACAGGAATGACATGCATTCCGATTCCGGAGCCTCCCGGCGGTACCATTGGTGTGACCTTTTCCAGAGGCAGTCTGGACATATTTTCAAAGAAATCTGCCAGAATCGGGTGTTCTTCCACCTGCTTGTCATTCATCATCATAAATTCTGCGCAGCCGGGAACAAACATCGGCAGGACATACTGCTTATGATGGTCGGCGTTCTCCCAGTTATATTCGATCATGCCGATCACGGACATTTCATCCAGCAACTTTTGCACACGTTCTGGATCTTTGCCGGATTTTCGGGCAATCTGTTCCAGTGTCATTGGTTTTCTGACCTTCATGGAAAGACAGACCTCTGCCATTTCATCAGTCAGAACTTCCGCGAGTCCCCAATACTCGGGATCCTCCACTGTGACTTCACACCGACACGGTCAGTGATCATCTGTCCCAGCTTCAGGATCAGTTTACGTTCTTCTTTCATTCCTTTACTCCTTTTTCATTTGATTCATTCCAGGAACTGGTTTCTTCTTTCAGCCAGTCGATCCATTCGTCCATGCCCTCCCCGGTGCGGGCAGAGATCGGGATGATCTTCATATCCGGATTCAGCTTCAGTACCCGCTTTTTACATTCTTCCAGATCAAAGTCAAAGTAAGGAAGAACATCGATCTTGTTGATCAGAAGGCACTGGCATACCTGAAACATCAGTGGATATTTCAGTGGTTTATCGTCTCCTTCCGGAACACTTAAGATCATGGCATTTTTCACAGCGCCTGTGTCAAATTCTGCAGGACAGACCAGGTTGCCCACATTTTCCAAAATGGCAAGATCTACATCACTGGTATCCAGCTCCAAAAGCCTTGCCTTGTCATATCTGCATCTACAGCGCTGTCAATGTCAGCTTCCATGACTCCGATGCGAAAATCATGTTTCATAGCATCTATTGTTTTAGTCAGAGTGGTGGTCTTCCCTGCTCCGGGAGACGACATCAGATTTAAAAGAAATGTTTTGTCTTTTTTTAATTCTGTCCGCACTTTATCTGCTTCCAGGTCATTGTCAGCGAAGACACGCTGTTTGATTTCATAAACTTTGTACATAATCCTCTCCAGTCCTTTAAATATTAAAAAAAGTATAAATAAAGTGTAAAGCAGAACTAAAAAGAAAGTTAAATGTTTTTTGGACACAATGTATAAGAATTAACTTTCTAAGAAAGAAAAATAAGACAAATACAACATGATATAGACGAAGTGTTGAGTAAAATAAAAAGAGCCAAAGCTCACGCAATCATTGCGTTTACTTTGGCTCTGATTTTATGAAAATTAGAAATTAAACTTCCGGACCAGCAGAAACTAAAGCTTTTCCAGCTTCATTTCCTTCGTATTTAGCAAAGTTCTTAACAAATCTCTGTGCAAGATCTTTTGCTTTTGTCTCCCACTCAGCAGCATCTGCATAAGTGTCACGTGGGTCAAGAATGTTTGTATCTACACCTGGAAGCTCTGTTGGTACTTCGAAGTTGAAGAATGGGATCTTCTTAGTAGGTGCATTTACGATGTCTCCGTTTAAGATTGCATCGATGATACCGCGAGTATCTTTGATAGAGATACGTTTTCCTGTTCCGTTCCATCCTGTGTTCACCAGGTATGCTTTTGCTCCGTTTGCTTCCATTTTCTTAACAAGTTCTTCTGCATATTTTGTAGGATGCAGCTCTAAGAATGCCTGTCCGAAGCAAGCTGAGAATGTTGGTGTAGGCTCTGTGATTCCACGTTCTGTACCAGCAAGTTTTGCTGTGAATCCAGACAGGAAGTAGTATTCAGCCTGCTCTGGTGTCAGAACAGATACCGGAGGAAGTACTCCGAATGCATCTGCAGACAGGAAGATTACATTCTTAGCTGCCGGTGCAGAAGAAACCGGACGTACGATGTTCTCGATGTGGTTGATCGGGTAAGATACACGAGTATTTTCTGTAACACTCTTGTCATTAAAGTCGATCTTTCCTTCTGCATCCAGAGTTACGTTCTCAAGAAGAGCGTCACGTCTGATTGCATTGTAGATGTCCGGCTCAGATTCTTTGTCAAGGTTGATAACTTTTGCGTAGCATCCGCCTTCAAAGTTGAATACTCCGTTGTCATCCCATCCGTGCTCGTCATCACCGATCAGAAGACGTTTCGGATCTGTAGAGAGTGTTGTCTTACCTGTTCCTGAAAGTCCGAAGAAGAGTGCTGTGTTCTCTCCGTTCATGTCTGTGTTTGCAGAACAGTGCATAGAAGCGATACCTTTCAGCGGCAGGTAGTAGTTCATCATAGAGAACATACCTTTTTTCATCTCTCCGCCGTACCATGTGTTTACGATAACTTGCTCACGGCTTGTGATGTTGAACATAACAGCTGTCTCAGAGTTAAGTCCGAGCTCTTTGTAGTTTTCAACTTTTGCTTTAGAAGCGTTGTAAACAACGAAATCTGGTTCAAAGTCTTTTTAATTCTTCTTCTGTAGGCTGGATGAACATGTTTGTAACAAAGTGTGCCTGCCAAGCAACCTCAACGATGAAACGGATAGCCATACGAGTATCAGCGTTAGCACCGCAGAATGCGTCAACTACGAAAAGTTTCTTATTGGAAAGTTCTTTTTTTGCAATTTCTTTACAAGCGTTTCCAAGCTTCCTGTGTTGCAGGATGGTTGTCGTTCTTGTATTCATCAGAAGTCCACCAAACTGTATCTTTGGAGTTCTCATCCATAACGATGAATTTATCTTTAGGAGAACGTCCTGTGTAGATACCTGTCATAACATTAACAGCGCCAAGTTCTGTTTCCTGGCCTACTTCAAATCCTTCAAGACCTGCTTTGGTCTCTTCCTCGAATAATACTTCGTAAGAAGGATTGTACACAATTTCAGTTGTTCCTGTGATGCCATACTTAGTTAAATCGATTTTTGCCATCTTACATTTACCTCTCTTCTTTAATAGAGCCATCTATATGCTGACTTCTTTAACATCTAAGAAGTGGAACGTTCCAACTTCTCATAGAGTTAATTATACATAATTCATCAATAAAAGCAATAAAAAAACAATGAAATTTTTAAAAATAGATAAATAA
>ENA-OQLB01001211-OQLB01001211.1-human-gut-metagenome-genome-assembly--contig:-NODE-1211-length-11716-cov-4.675727_pt1 | contig 11716 bp, 9 predicted proteins | sample MGYA00242656_ERZ504813 | MGnify/ENA primary metagenome ERZ504813 (study PRJEB26092, sample SAMD00036388) | human gut metagenome | host: Homo sapiens | study: EMG produced TPA metagenomics assembly of... | reverse complement strand
TCCCGACCGCTTAATACAACATTAAGGTGCATCGGTCGGTAGGCTACCGCTGACGGAACAGCGGGTTAAAGCTGATACCCGTAAGTATCATTCCAACAATTATCTATGCGACTTCATGTCGCACCCAAGGTATTTCAAGGTGATGCACCGCCACAGCCCTTTGTTGAGCGTTCACACCTGTGCCTAACATGGTCGTACTTCCAAAAAGAACTCGCACCTTGCCGTTGTTCATTTCTTCAAACAGCTTTTTTCTTGCCCTCTCGGTAGTGGCGCATTGGATAAACTGTATTTCATCAGCAGGAATACCGAGCCGTACCAACTTTTCTTTGATGTCGGTATATATGTTCCATTCGTTCGGTTTGTATGTACCAAGGTCGCTGAACACGAACTGTGTACCCCGATTGTCATTCGAGCGTATATAGTAATCATAGATTGTCCTCGCACAGATAGAAGCCTTGTTATCGGCATCATCCTTGAACTTGCAACCCAACAAGCGCATATCAAGAGCCATTTTTCGGGCTACATTGGTCGCAACCAACATTTTCGCCTTGTCGAGGTTGTCAGGTTGCGGAACGTCAAGCCCCAAGTCCTCCCACTGGCCGCTACCGGCAAAAGATACCAAGCGTCCTATCATTTCCTCCTGCTCAATTGTCGGGGGATAAGAGAGGAAACGCACGTTCTTCTCAGGCACATCAAGATTTATCATGTCGGCTGTACGATAATCCGTAATCTCACGCAGGAACATTGCCAGTTCCGGTACTTTGATGTAAGTACGAAAACGCTCTTTGCGCTTCACCGAGCCTGTCACGTTCAACTCATAATCTGCCGTTTTCTTTGTGAATATGGCTGCCCACGCATCGAAACAGCTAATCCGTTGCCGTTGAAGCTCCTGCGGACGCAAATACTTGAACATCACATATAGTTCGGTCAGTGCATTTACCACCACTGTACCCGACAGAAACGTAGCCCCAAGGTCACGACCTGTACGAAGTTGGATGTCACGAATGGCGAACAAGAGGTTCATTGCCCTTTGAGAGCCTTTGGTGTTGCCGATACCTGCCACACGGTTATGGCGTGTCTGGAACATTAAGTTCTTGAAAATATGGCACAAATCCAAAATTTCGGATTTATCGCATTATCAGAACTTTTAGGAATTTCCGATAAAATTATTCAATTGTTTAGCAATCATTTGTTTTGAGTCTTAATCAGTCTGATTATATTCCGTCTATAATTGTAGAATAACATTCAAACAAGATACGATTATGGACATATTTAATCTGAATGAAAAAGTCAAAGGGCTTGTTTCTTATTTACAAGACACAGGTTATTCAGCCATGTACATAGACTATGTGAAGAAAATGGCTGAGTGGTTATCGGGCAATTCCGAACATTACAAATGGAAGAGTCTCGCCGATGTTGAACCGACACTAAAAGAATTGTGGTCCAACAAGTATACTTGCAGAAACAAGGTACGCCTGTTACGTGTAATCTGCCAATATATCGAGAATGGATTATTACCCGACGGATGCAAACACTACATCAAACCTCACCACTACGAATTGCTTGGCGAAGAATACAGGAATGTAACGGACATGGCTTTCAACGTGGTAGGCAGGCGTTGCAAATTTTCAACAAACGTGAAGTATGCGCTATCTTCGTTCTTCTTCCGGTTACAGGAAATGGGTGTGTATTCATTCGAATCAATAACAGAGGATGCGGTGTTGGAAGTGTTTTCCAAAGACGAAAAACAGAAGATGGGCCATTCGCTCAAATATTCGGTGGAGTATGGGCTGAAAGCCTGTTTGCCTTACTATGGCAAATCCGTTGAACGTATAATCGCATATCTGCCGGCCATACCCAACATGCGTAAGAACATTCAATACCTTACAGAGCAAGAACTGACGGCCATCAGGCATACCTTGGAGCACGACGGCACAATATCCCTGCAGGACAAAGCATCATAACCTTGGCCATGTACACGGGATTGCGTGGGTGTGACATCTCAGCTCTCACGCTTGAGAACTTCGATTGGGAACACGACCTTATAAAAATCACACAGGCAAAAACGGGACAGCCCCTTACATTGCCGCTTCGCGCCGTAGTCGGGAATGCTGTCTTTGATTACCTGCTCAAAGAGCGTCCCCAATGCCCGGAACCATATGTTTTTCTCACAGTACACGTGCCACACAGAAGACTCCACACAAGCAATCTTGATGCCATATGCTCAAAAGTCATGTGCAAAGCAGGAATAAGGCAAGGTGAAAATGAAAGAAAGAGCATGCACCTGTTTCGCCACCATGTAGCGACATCCCTGTTGCAGGGCGGTGTGCAACAGCCTGTTATAAGTGCCACCCTTGGCCATTCGTCCCCAAGCTCTCTCGACCGCTATCTCAGTGCGGAATTCAAACACCTGAAAGAGTGTTCGCTAAGCATCGAGGGATTCCCGGTTGGAAAGGAGGTGTTTGGCAGATGAAAACGACTTCATTCCTTTCCAACGCGATAGAAGGATACGTAAAATACCGCAAGGCTTCCGGGCGTGACAGCCACAGCTATATCAAGAACGTAATACTATTTGACCATTTTTGCGCGAGGGAATATCCCGGACAGATCGAACTATCCCAAGAAATCGTGGACAGATGGTGCAGGCAACGTCCATCTGAATGCACAAACTCTTGCGTGTCACGTGTATATCCTATTCTGGACTTCATCAAATACATGAACAAACGTGGAATGACAAAAATAGCCCTGCCAAAAGTGCCAAGGTCTGTGCCAAGAACTTATACGCCGCACCCTTTCACATATGATGAATTGAAACGCTTCTTCAATGCTTGCGACAACACAAAGCCAAGACGTGGCCGTCTCGCCACAATCCAACGCATGACACTGCCAGTATTCTTTCGCTTATTGTACAGTTCTGGGATGAGGACAACCGAAGCCATCCTGCTGGAACGTGATGATGTAAACCTTGAAAATGGCGTAATTTCCATCAAGCGAAGTAAAGGGCATGACCAACATTATGTCGTTCTCCATGATACAATGTTGGCTCTAATGCGTACTTACGACGAGAATATATCTAGGTTAGTCCCGCACCGCAAAGTGTTCTTTCCGACACCGGATGACAAGTCTCACCCTTCTGTTTGGGTTACGTATCATTTTCGGGTGTTGTGGCAAAGTTGCAATTCATCCTACGCTATCCCATATGAGCTAAGACACAACTATGCCATAGAAAACATAAACAGCTGGACACACCAAGGATTTACCATCCATGACAAGTTGTTGGCTTTAAGCAAGAGCATGGGACACCGGCAAATAGAGAGCACGCTGGCTTATTATTCCTTGACCCCAGCGATTTCTGATATAATGGAATATACAGAGAATCAATTATTAAAATTAAAGACAGATGAAAAAGAAGATTAATCCGCAAGCAATGCAGATAGCTGATTATCTGCATGACTGGCTCGAACACTATGTCCCTTCAATCAAGGCATGCAGTCCTCACACAAAGAGAAATTATAAGATCTCCGTGAAACTCTATGTAGAATTCCTCAGAGTAATAAAAGGCACTACACCAGAAACATTAAGCGCAGAATGTTTCTGTATGGAATATATAATGGAGTGGATTATTTGGTTAAAGGAAAATAGGGGTTGCAGTCCAGCAACATGTAATGTAAGATTGTCAGCCTTGCGTGTTTTTCTGAAATATTTGTCGTTTAGAGATATATCCTATATGTCTGTTTTCTTACAAGCGGAAAATGTTCCAAATGAGAAAAACTCTAAAAGAAAGGTCATCGGGCTCAGTAAACAGGCTGTTGATGTATTGTTGTCCATGCCTAATCAAGGGAGTACTATAGGCTTTCGTGATTACACTCTGATGCTTCTCTTATATTCCACCGCTGTGCGCATCAACGAGCTTCTGACTCTGAAAATTAGCAATATTGTTATAGACTGTGTAAAACCTCACATAATAGTCATTGGCAAAGGAAGAAAGAAACGTCCGATTCCTCTTTTGGCCAAGCCAGCACAATGCTTGAAAAGGTATCTTATCAAATACCATCCGAAACAGAATGATGCAAATGCATTACTTTTCTGTTCTAAGAGCAAAGGCATATATGTCCCGATGTCCGCTGAAAACGTGAACAAGATGCTGAAAAAATATGCCACAATGGCTCATGAAAGGTGCCAAGATGTTCCTATGGATTTACATGCCCATCAATTTAGGCATGCCAAAGCTTCACACTGGCTTGAAAACGGGATGAACATAGCCCAAATCTCATACTTACTTGGGCATGAAAGTATTCAAACCACAATGGTATATCTTGATATAACCACAAAACAAGAAGAAAAAGCTTTGGAAACCCTTGAAGGCGAAAATCAAAAGAAAATGAGAAAAAAGTGGAAGACAGAGGAAGGAAAAGCAAATCTTGAAATACTTTTAGGACTTACAAAAACAAATTGAGTAGGAGAAATTTTACTTCTTCGTTTTCCTCTTACCCGATTAAGATATACAAGTACTGTTTGGTATATTATATAAACTTCCAGCAAGGTATTATACCTGCTGGAAGTTATGTTACAGTTCCCAATTAAGAACAGAGTCTAAAGGATGCTGAGATTGATATGCGGCAAATAATTTCCTCTCATTTATAAGCGTTGATTCATCTCGTTTTAACACATTAGAAATAAAGTTATTCAACGATTTTGTACCTCTTAGAATTGGAACGATTTGAAGATACTCGGGTAAGACTGATTGTGATATTTCTTTTAATGTTAACCCTACAACAGTTGTTCTATCATATCCATATCCAACTTCCCAAGGGATCCATTTTGAATCCAATGCATTTTGGGATAAAAGACATAACATGTGCGTGCTGTTTCTGATACCTGTTTTAATTGCACTTACAACCGAGTAAGGTCTCGTTCTGTCTATTTTTGTATCATATTCATCAAAATAGACATCAATACCAGAAGTAATAAAATAGTCTGCTATTTTTTTAGCAGTGTCCGCATCTCTTTTTTGGTGACTTATGAATATACATAAACCACTTCTTTGTGCAATGGAATTTTCGGTTAAATAAAATCTATTTAATGCCATAATCTATTATTCTACTTATCCATTTTTTTTACGCATTGGCCTTGATAAATCATAAGTGCAAGTGGCACGACTATTATATGCATTATCAATCATCTGTCTCAAAATATCTGGTGTTAACTTATCCCAATTGATTACAGATATAAAGGCATTGGGTTCGAGCAAATTATCAATGATGCGTTCCGGTAAGTATGGATAACGCCTATGATACTCTTCTCGGCTATCAATAGACATCCATTGTGTCGTCTCTGGGTAGAACGTTTTCTCACTACTATGAGCGCATGTATAATATTCGCTTTTAACAGATGGTAGTAATATCACAATAATGCCGGACTTCTTATTCACCGTACCATCGTACATACTTGAATATAACTCCCAATCAATATGCTTGCGATTTTTTGTTTCAGTTCCTACAAGTAAAATGGTTACGGTTGTATCCTTCAAATGCTCGTCGCGTATATATTCGCGTATCTTTTGGTCGTCCCAATCTTCTGGAATCTCGCCCATGTCAACAGAGCCATCAATGAATACTTTATTTTTTTCAGCCCAACTAACCAAACCTTCTTTATATTTCTGGTCATTGGCATGATGAAAACTTACAAATACTTTATGCATAATTTATATTAATAGTTAAAAGCTTTATTAATACCCTTGAGAATCAATGATATTATCTCGGGAATATTAATAGAGTTGAATAAAATTTCATTTCATCTTTATCAAGTCCATTTCTAAGAACCTGATAATCCTTATTTTCGAATTTCTTTAGTTCATCGTAATTTATCGTTGGCAGACAACTCATTTGGCAATATTCAATTAAATTTTTATAATCCTCATTGGTTTTTGCTTCTTCAAATAGTTTTTCTGCCGTAGTTTCACCTTTCATTAGTTTCACTATTTGTGCAGAAGCTCCACCAAATCCTCCTAATAAATAAATTGGATGTTTTTTCTGTATAGCACAAATCGCCTCTTCAAATATTCCGGCCATACGCCCCTTAAAATTGACAATTTTGCCACCCAAAACGATACGTGCATTAACATTCTCTTCCATTTCTTTACGCATAATAGATAAAGAATTTGCCCAAAGAAACATTTTGCTTGGCGTAGTTGGCTCAAAGAACTTCCCCTTATCCTCCTCACCTACACCTTTGGGTATTTCTGTTTTTACTATTTCCACACGGTCGTATTTAAATTCAGCGATGTCAGATTTTGAGAGCCTATTAAATATAGGCCAAGCAAAATAATTTGTGAAATAGATTGTACTTGGATCAGACTTTTCTTTTATGCCATACTGACATGAAAGATCGCATAAAAGTTTTGTGAAACCACCAATTCTAAGATCACCTCCATACACCAATTTAGCTCCAGTAACAAGCAGATGACGAGCTATTTCAACAGATAAATCATCAAACATGGCTTTGCCGATTCCTTTAGTTAAAGCCTCCGGAGTTTCCGAAATAGAAATTGCGATTTTCTTATCCTGTATCTTATTCATATTTGAATATAACTGACTCGGAGTAACAAAACTTGTAATCTTACCATTTTTATTCAAAACCTCCAACTCTTCACGACCTAACGGTGGTTCAGGATAGAGTATTGATTTTATATTATCTTCAATATTAATTAAATTCATTAATTCCGGAGGAACAGGAAGAATAGAAGTATTTTGCAAATCGCACTTCATTACCAATTGCTCAAGATATTCTTTCTCATAATATTGGTCTAACGCAGTACGTAGAAGCAAGATAATTACGTCATCCCATTTGCCATTAAATCTAATCTTTGGCATATTACCCAAATACGGGAATGTTCGAGAAGAAACTCCATTCAATACATTTACTAATATTGAAGGTACATTATTTTTCTTACCAGAGATAGCTTCAATTCGACACCATTCTCTTTCTGAATATGTATCAGATTCTATGATAACTAATAAGGATGAAGCTATACCTGACTGAATCTGTTGGGCAAATTGATGACCATCCAAAATATCATTAACATCGAAGAAAGAATCGAGTTTAGTATCTGAACGCAAATAATCTCTTAAAGAAATTGCCGTAGATTCACCTAAATGATCTTTATCCTTTTTAGAATGGCTAATGAATAATTTTAGCTTTTGCCCAACTTTATAAGACTTTAAATAGCGTAAAATGTTATCATAAAGTCTTATTTGAAATTCATGCCAATCAGTTTCAATATTCTCATTTTTCAAACAAATAAACTGTTCTTCTTGAAGAAGTGGGTTTATGTCGAAAGCATACTTGGATAGTTTGACGGCAAATATTTTTAGTGCCCCATTGTCTTGTTTTACTAATAATTCTTTTATATACTCATCCCATATAGTATTACAATACATATTGTCATCAACCAATAATATTGCAATAGTTTTATTACTGAAGTTTATATCTATCGGGGTAATTTGATTGGCCATATCCGTTCGAAAGAACACTGGTATATCAAGCCCATCTTCAAAAGCCTACTTGAATTACGACACAGAAGATGGTAAATTTTCTCATATGTTTCGCTACCTTTAGTATTATCCTTGTCATACAAGACATATACAGAAAGAGGTGTTTTAAAATTAGAACTCATAAAACAAAAAATAGAAGTAATTTATACTTAAGTTAGAGTTTTAAATAAATATCAAAATGTTAAGATACAGCACGTAAGTGGAATTATTCATTAATATTATGGATGGTTAAACTCATGCATTATGAAAATTCCATGCCTATCAAATACAAAGATACAATAAAAAAGGAAAATTATCTCATATTTCCGATGCAAAATATGGTTATGTTATGTAAAGTTGATTCATTAGTAGTAAATGTCATTTTTCATACAAGCTCAAAACTATATGCCAACGTAACATCTTCTAAAAAATGCCAAGTAATAAAGAATTGACAATTTGATATGCCCGGTGTTATTGGAATGGGAGTTACGCAACGGCCTGAAGAATTGGTACAGAGTTCAACAGTCAAGAATGTGGGAAACAGAATACAACCTATGTGCTTTATTGGACAAATACTAAAAACTTCCACTGAGCAGTTCTCTTTAGAAACAGGAGGTCAAATGCAATCAGAAAAATCATTAAGATATCCAAATTTACGAAAAGGACTATTGAGCAAATACAAACATTACAGCCTTATCTCCAAATTGATACAGAATATATTCTATACCCTGCATATTACGACCGTAAAAATAATCAGAACTTATTATATAAAAAAGATGCATGAATTTCAATATATTTAGAAATGTCAAACAAAAAAAATAAGAAGTTCTGATAATGCACTCATCTACAAAAATATGGTCTATTCCCATTGTGTGGAAGTCCACAGCATCGTCTTTCCGATTATTGATTTTCATACGCAGTTCTTGTAATTTAGCCCCAAGGTTCTGTTTGCGCTTTTCTAACCCCTCCTGCATCTTTCCGCTACGGTAACGCATAGTGGACTGCTCCAAAAATTCAAGGTTACGTTCCACATCGGCAAGCTCTTCCGTGAATATATCTATCATGGTCTCTTCTGACTGCGGTATCTTGGCGAACTGGTCGTGCGTGAGTATGATGCAGTCCCAGTTGTTGTTCTTGATTTTTGAAAAGACCTCTTGCCTGTTGGCAGGGGTAAAATCGTCCTTGCCCGGATAGAGAACTTTGGCCGTAGGGTATGCCTTGCGGAACGTATCGGCGATTTCGTGCACATTGGCTTTCAGCCCGATAATAAGCGGCTTGTGTGCCAATCCGAGACGTTTCATTTCGTAGGCGGCAACACACATTATCATCGTCTTGCCTGTGCCTACCTCGTGCCAACAGATACCGCCTCCGTTCTGCTTAATCATCCAGATAGCATCTTTCTGTGAGGGATAGAGGCTATCGTATGGAAATTGCTCGAAAGAGAGCTGCGGAAAGGTTTGTGCCGAACCGTCATAGTGCGGCCTGACATAGCAGTTGAAACGCTCATTATACACCCTCACCAGCTCGTCCCGAACCTCTATCGGCTGCCTGTCAAGCCAGCGGTTGAAACGGTCTCTAATCTCCTGTATCTTGGTGGCTGCCTCCTGTATGGCTTCCTCGTCCGGTACACGCACCTTATCACCATTGCGGTATATCTCTTTCGTGATTTCAGGTACAGTATCATGCAGGGCATGAACAAACAAATCCCCACCGTCATAGTTACGAACGAAATAGGTGTTGTAAGCCACCGGAGAGTAACTTTGCAGACGTACTATGTAGGTGTCGTTCACATCGAAATACATTACGCTTGTCTCGGTCTCGAAAAGTTCAGTTGCAAAATCGGCATATAACTTAGTGTCAATCCAACGCTCACCCATGTTAATGTCGAGTTCCTCGTAGGGTATCGCTTCGGGTGTCACATCCGCCAAAGCCTTTACAGCAGTTTCCGTCCAATCTTTTTCCCTGTCCGTGAGTTCGGATAAGTAAGAACTATCTCCTTGCATTTGGCTATGACATTGCCTGAAAGGAACTTGCCTTTGTGCTCCCACTCCCCGATAGCGGGATTGTAAAATATTTCACCTTTGAGGTCGCCGATGATTTCTTCCTCGGCACTATCCGTGGACTGCATCAGGTAGTCCATATCAACCCTGCCGTAGAAATTCAAGCTGCTTGCCAACGCTTCAATCGGTGTCAGCCGTTTGTTCGGGTCTATCTTCTTGAACGCCACAGGTTCACGCATGATGTCGGACTTGACTAAATCTTTTCCAAGCTGCATTTCTATTGTAAAGACTTCCACACCGAGGCTGTCAAGCATGATAAACTCCTTGTTGTCGTTCTCGTGGAAACAGCCCCATTTGGCAACAAAGGCATCGTATCGGGCGTTCAACTCTCTACGCAACCCGTTATCCTCTTTTTGTTCTTCCCTTTCTTTGATTGACAGTTCAAAGTATGCTTTGCGTATAGGAAAATAGTCTTTCGCCCTATCTGTATTGACCTTACCCTCGTCCACCGGCACAAAATCAATGGCTACCTCTTGATAAAGACTTGATTTTCGATATTGGATAGTACCCACCTGGCCCTCAAACAGTACCATTGCGCCGTCTTTCATCCATGCTTCCACCCCATCCGTGTAGGCTCGTTTACCTTTTTCTACTTGTTTCATCGCTACATTCCCGAAAAGGGACATTTGCATATGTTCGCTGCCCTGTCCGTTCCCAGTGAAAAGACTTTTGCGGAAATATCGGCCAAAGTCGAGTTTCAGCAGTGCGGCGAGATATTGCGACATGGCATTTTCATTTCCCTGCCATTGGTATTTGCGCACATATTTTCCGTATTGGTTCTGCACAATGCGGCTACCTGTTGCAAGGGTGGTTTTCGGCATGGTAAACAATTTGTTGGCGTATTCGGTCATTGTGCCTATGGCGTCCGCCTTTTCCCTGCCTACTTGTAAAAACAGTTGTTCCCGTTGTGAGAGTACCGTCTTGTGCGTGTGCTTTTGGAATATCAGCAGGTCACTGCCTACCTCTATACCGCTTGTCTGCATGAAAAGCATATCGGGCAGACGGATTGCACTTATCAGGTCGGCATGATTTACAAGATATTCACGCACGAACTTGTTACCGGGCGTGTCGGCTATGCCCCTCGATGTGATGAAAGCCAATAACCCACCCTCATTCAACAACTCCATCGCTTTGACAAAAAAGTAGTTGTGTATGGTCTTGGTGGCCTGTTCGTACATACCGCCTTTCTTCCACAGCTCCGCATCGAATACCCGGAAATTGCCAAACGGGATGTTGGAGGCTATGACATCGAAAGTTGTATGCTCAAAACCTTGTTCTCCAATGGTTTCAAATGCAGCCGTCCGTGTTAGCGTGTTCTCATGGAGCAGGGAAAGTATCATCCCCGAAATGAGATCTTTCTCAATGGCATAGTCATACGTGCCGGACATGGCTATGGGCAGAAAACCGCCTATACCTGCACTCGGTTCGAGAAATGAACGCATTTTGAGGCCGTTTTCGCTGAACGTGGCGTGTATCTGCCGCACCACTGTATCAACAAGGAATTTAGGAGTGTAAAATGCTGTCAGTACAGATGCTTTGATACCCTCTATGACATTGTGTCGCATGGGTTCTGTGAAATGAGGGTAAGCATTGATTAACTCCTGCAATCTTTGTATCGGTTCTTGCATATCACCACCTATGGGCTTGTCCGTACCTATATTCAACACTTCTTTGATACCCCCGAAACCAGAATATCGGGATAAAATTTCTTTTTCTTCCGCAGTGGCCTGCCTGCCTTGAACTTGGATTTTCATTGCCGTTTCTATGGCTTCCACGTTCGCTACCAATGATTTCAATTTGTTGTAACTCATAATTTAACCTTTCTTTTTTTCCCTTTTTTCGGCCTGTTTGCGACCTTTGGGATTTATTTTTCTGCCTCCAAAAGGTGGCGGAAACAATCTGACAAGGCTGATGCGGAAAATACGCTCGACAGACGGAGAGGAAGATTTTTGCGGCTCACTCGCGGCGGAACGCCGGCATTGGCAAGATTGGAGCAGCTATTACCTTTGCGGGAAAATAAGTCCACGAGAGGTCGCACGGCAGCAGCAAAACGATAATAAATGACAATCAAATAGAAAGGGATGAATAAAACTGTAAAACAGGGGTGTTAAAACAGGGTAACGG
>ENA-OQLB01001210-OQLB01001210.1-human-gut-metagenome-genome-assembly--contig:-NODE-1210-length-11726-cov-1.065954_pt1 | contig 11726 bp, 10 predicted proteins | sample MGYA00242656_ERZ504813 | MGnify/ENA primary metagenome ERZ504813 (study PRJEB26092, sample SAMD00036388) | human gut metagenome | host: Homo sapiens | study: EMG produced TPA metagenomics assembly of... | reverse complement strand
AAACGGGTGGCCTGCTTCTTCCACAGTTATGAACATTGATAAAACCAGTGCGGAGCTATTCCCGAATGCAGCGGCTGGAGACTTTACCGTAGCTCCGAAAGATTATAAGAAATTCGGTGACCCGCGTTGGAATAATTAAAATCAGAATCAAATAATAAAGATAGAATTATGAAAATAAAATATTTGTTGAGTTGCAGCCTTTTGGCGGGAAGTGCATTGTTTGCGTCATGTACTTCCATTGAGCCAAATTGGATAATGATTATAAGCCTCTCCTTCCGGAAGAAATTCCGGAAGGTACCATTACCCAATTGAATTACGGTGAGTTACGTGCTTTTCCCGGAGCTGAAGGACATGGACGTGACGTTACAGGCGGACGTGGTGGTAAAGTCTACCATGTAACGTCATTGGAAGATGGCGGTGACGGTGACCAGGTACATTCCGCTGGGCGGTCCGCCAAAGTGGTGCGCGTACTATCGTGTTCGATGTAGCGGGTACTATCCACTTGAAAAAAGCGTTGAAGATAGAAGCTGATAACATAACCATTGCCGGACAGACCTCACCGGGTGGAATCTGTATAGCGGATCAACCTTTACCATTGCCGCTAATAATGTTATTATACGCTTCATGCGTTTCCGTCCGGGTAATCCGGCGGATGATGTGGACGGTCTTGGCGGTATGGATAGAAAGAACATCATCGTAGACCACTGTTCTGTTAAGCTGGGAGTTCGGATGTAGACTTCTTTCGGTTTACGGTATGGAGAACTCTCCGTACAGTGGTGTATTGCTTCGCAGGCACTTTACTTCACACAGGCAAAGATGGTAAAGCGCATGGCTTTGCCGGTAACTGGGGTGGCACAATGCTACTTATCACCATAATCTGATAGCACACTGTGACAGCCGTACACCGCGTCTTGGCCTCGTCCCTCTACTTTGGAATTGGGCGAACAGGTTGATATACGTAATAATGTTTTCTACAACTGGGGTGGCGAAGGATGTTACGGTGGTGAAACACAGCATGCCAATCTGGTGAACAATTATTATAAGCCGGGACCTACCACTGACTTGTTAAAAGACAGAAGATGTTATCGTATCGCACGCATTGGCATTTACGGTCAGAATTATGATAACGGTGAGGGATTCGAGCCTTTTAAAGGAATATGGGGACGATTCTATATTGACGGCAATTATATGTTTGGCAATGCGGATGTGACTGCTGATAACTGGACAGACGGTGTTTATGCACAACAGGAAGACAATGACGGTAATGATTATACTTGGGAGTCCGAGGGTAAATCGGTCATCAATAACGGCAGTCAGGTAGTAGATGTTAAAGGAGTTACTACTCATACGGCTGAAGCAGCCTACGATCAGGTATTGAAGTATGTAGGTGCTTGTAACTATCGGGACACTTATGACAAATTCATCATGGATGAAGTAGCTGAGCGTAAGGCAACGTGCAATATTCAAGGGAGTAACCATAAGTTGGGTTATATTAACCATCCGAGTGAGCTGGTAGGTATTGTAGAAGGAGTGGATGAAAATGGCTATCCTGTATTGGTGCAGGTGGCGGATAACGATTTGGCCGATACCGACGGTGACGGTATTCCCGATTATTGGGAAACGCAATACGGATTGAACAAGGATTATGCTCCGATGGCAATTTAAAGACTGTTGATGAAAATGGTGAATATACCAATCTGGAAATGTATCTGAACAGTTTGGTACAAGACATTATGGATAAGTGTCGCGAGGGCGGCACGGTAGTCGAGTAATGGTTGTACCGGATGAACAACACGGAATATTTATTAATATAAAAATAACGGATAGTACTATGAAACTTTTTAAACTATTTACTTTAATGGCGGCCGGAACAATGATTACGGCTTGCAATAACGAGATTGAGAATCTTTCCCGGAATGCGGATAACCGAGTGATGTCTTTGCAGACAGCCGGGAAAGCGTATACACGTTTCAATGATGTGACTAATACATGGGAAAAATACTGATAAAATAGGTGTGTATATGTATGGTGCGGGTGCGGGAGTACTGATATTCTGAATGGTGCCGAGAACGTCTTGTTTACTACACAGGGCGGAGAAAGCCCTGTGAATTTTACTTCAGAGACCGGTATCCAGATTGCGGGTGAGAATGCAAGTTTACAGCTTATTATCCGCAAAATGGAGATATTACCGGCGGTATTTATAAAGTAGCATTGGGAAACCAGGCAGAAGGCTATGCTGCTCACGATTTAATGTGGGCTATGAATAATAATGTAAGTAGTGAGGATGCCAAAGAGTTTGTCCATGACGTTCAAGCATCAGTTGGCAAAACTTGCCATTGAGATTACTTCTAATAGCGGTGAGACTGTACAGAGCGTATCTATTCAGGGAATATCTATAAGTGCCGATTTCAATATCGCTACCGGTGAGTTTTCTAATGAAGCAAAAGGTATATCACCCCTGCAAGACTGCGACAATAAATATAGTGCATTGGTTTTACCTACTAACCCGGCTACAGCTCTCAGTATGATTATTACTACTGATGCAGCAGAGGATAATACGTATGAGTATACTTTCAATTCCGGTACTATTTCTGAATTGAAGGCAGGTTACATATACACTATCAAAATCGGTTTAGGCAAATCCGTATTGGGCAGTGTAGACCAGATAGAAGGCGGTAACTCTCCGTATGAACCGGGTGGTGATGTGGGAGGTAATGCTGAAGCTGTGACACCGGAAATACCCGGATATATGGTCGTAGAAGCACCTGCTGATGATGCGGATGCATTGGCCGGTTGCTTGATGGAAAATCAGGTCCTATTGCCTTGAAGTTTGTTGCTGGAAAGACTTATAAGGCAGATATGATTACCGTACCTGCAGACATTACGGATTTGTTATTGATTGGAAAAGAGGGACAGGCAAAGGTTACAATGAAAGGCTGAGTGTGCCGGAAAGAACGTTGAATAAACTTACATTCCAAGATTTGGAAATTGAAGGTACTGATGCGAAGACGACAATCTGTGCAGCTGAGCTGAAAGAAGATGCAGAGTTAACAGTAAAAGGCTGTTATATTCATGGCGTGAAAGCAGTTTATGGACGTGGAAAAGACTTGGCGCAAAAACATAGTACTGATTTTTCAAGATTGTCATCTATTAAAGTTGACAATTGTATGATTTATAATGTTGAAAGTGTATTTGATTATGGTGTCGTAAGTGAAATAATTATGTGTAATTCAACTTTATATAACTTGTCAGGGATTGCTTTTAATTCTTTTAAAATGATGAAGATATGACCTCTCAGTGTAGACCAATTCGGATCTCTAATTGTACACTAATTGATTTGAATAAGAATCTTCTTGAAACAAAAGGTGGAGGTGGAAGTGGCGTTTTGGTTGAGTACGTCAATAATATATCAGATATAAATTCAAATTCTTATATTGGCTATAGAATTGATATAAACGGAAATGATCCTGATAATAAACCATATGCGTGTACTTATACTGGTAATTATGCAGTAACGGACTCTTCTATCAAATTAAACGGTCATACATTTGAAGCTAATGCATTTATTTTTATGAGTAGAGATGAGCTTTTTAATTCTGAGGATATAATAGTAGACGGAATGAAAGGTGAAAAGAATTTTTCAACTTCTGTAGATGCAGGTGACCCGCGTTGGAAGAAATAACTAAATCAACAAGCTGTTATTGATATGAATTTACATCTTATATATACACCCTTTTAGGTGTTCTTTGCCTTATGCATGTTCTGATGAAGACAACAACGGAGTAGCTTCATCGGACAGTAACGGCGTGGTGTTCTCCGCTAATATCGGAGAATACCAAACCCGTATCGCGACCGATGGCGGAAGCTGGGCTAAGGGAGACCGTATAGGTACTTATATGTACGCTGCAGGACTGGAGAATTGATGACAATTCTCCAATAATGTTACCGTACACCTGCCAGAATGAGGAGCAACTTGCCACCTTTAAAGCCGATAAACCTTTGATGTTTCCTGCGGATGGGCAGGAAGTTTCTTTCAAAGCATATTATCCTTATGTAGAAAACATCAATGAATATCTTTATCCGTTGGTGTTGGATAATCAGCAACAGGGTACCGCTCCTTATGATTTGATGTATGCCGTATCGGACGGCACACACGCTCGTACCCGCGAAGAGTCTTCTTCATGGTGCCGCTTAACTTTTCCCATTGTTTGGCGAAGGTTATTTTGAAGCTGACCGATAAAGAGGAAAAACCGCTGCAAGCGGATGGAGAACCGATATTTCAGGGTATGAAACACATGTGACATTAAATCTGAAGAGTGGAAATCTTTCTGCGCAAACGGCCACCGCACCTATCAGGCTTTTCTGAATACAGATGAAAACAGTATCGAAGCGATTGTCTTTCCCGGCGAACTGACTGATAACTGTGTGGCCGAATTCTCGATTGACGGCAAAGCTTATAGCTGGATGTTCAAAGATAATACTGCCGGATTGACTTCTCTGGAAGCAGGGTATAAGTATGTCTTTTCTTTGAAAATTCTTACCGAATCGGGTACAATAGATGGTGCGGCGGATGTGGAACAGAGCGGCAGTTCTTCCACTCCGTGGCAGAATGAGACGACCACCGGAATAGCCACAGCTTCCCAATACAAACTTTATCCCTGTGATAAGGGAGCTTTTGCCGATACTGAACTGAAAATTGCGTTTACAGGAGAAACGCCTCGGTTAGGCACAAGCGGTTCTATCCGTATTTATCGGGCGGATAACCCTGCGGAACCGATAGATGAAATCCGCATGGATGAACGTCAGGAGCCTATTTCGGAAAATGGCGGTACTAAGTTTAATACCTGGATGGACGTTATCGGTTCGAGCGATCGTAAACTGATTGTGAACTACCATGCTGTAAAAGTGGATGGTAATGAGGTCATTATTAAACCTCACAGTCGTAAATTGGATTTCGGTACCGACTATTTTGTACTTATAGACAAGGAAGCGATACAGCATGACGGATTCAAAGGTATCACTACTTCCAAATGGTTTTTCACTACCCGTCCGGAACCGGAAGTGAAAACTACGGTCAGTGTAAGTCATACGGATGCGAATGCGGACTTTTATACTTTGCAAGGCGCCGTGGATTTCTTTACAAGAAATGCGGTAGAAGGTGAAAAGACCATTATGCTGGATGAAGGAAAGTTTGAAGAAATTGTCAATATCCGTAATTTGAGCAGCCTTACCGTTAAGGGAGCCGGAGCGGATAAAACCGAGATACAGTCGGACAATAACAACAACTGGAATCCGGGTATCAAAGACGGTTGCGACAGCGGCCTTGCCGATGCTCTGAAACCGGGAATGGATATTCCCTATGTCGACGGACGTAATCAGGCGGTGGAAGAGCCGGTGTATTGATAGCCGGAAAAGCGGATAAAATTCGTTTTGAGGATGTCAGTATGCGTTGCCTGTATCCAACGAAGACGCAGGCGGAAGTGTTGTGCATTCGTAACAAGAGCGATAATGCCACGGCATTTGTACGCTGCAGATTTATAGTCAGCAGGATACATTATTGCCGGGTGGCGGTTATAACTGGTTTTATGATTGCTATGTAGAGGGTGATACCGATTTTATCTGGGGAGGAAACTCCGCATGCCTGTTTGAAAGCTGCGAAGTCGAAATGATAATCTCCGGTGGGCGTGGCTTCAATGCGCGTGTTAAGGCAAATAATATCGGTTATGTATTTTCAGAGTGTATTTTGACCGTTGCGGAGGGAGTGACAAAGTGCCGTTTGTTGGAAGGGTCTGACGGCACCGGAATGGTTGATAATATAACATTTGTCAATACTACGATTGATAAGGAGTTTTTCAGCGGCGGTATTAATTCTGAGGATAAGTCGATGGTTCCTATTGCAGGTTATGATGATAATATTATTCGTTATAACAAGAATAAAGATGAGATTGGAGAACTCGGTGAAGACACCGGCATCAAAGACGGTTGTAAAATGTATGACTGTACGTATGATGATGGGAAGCCTGTACAGGAAAGCGGTGTTTATGGAGCAGATAGAATACATACGCTTACCCTTGAAGAGTACAATCAATACTTTAAAGACCGCTCTACCGTTTTAGGTGGTTACGCAGACACAACATGGTTCACTGAATAGTTTGCCGACACTTGTTCCTACTCTCTTCCCTGCAGTGATGTGATATTATAAGCCTTTTAATTGCATATTAAGCTTATAATACTACATTAAAAGGCTTTTAATCATATCTCACTCGTAATGCCTGTCCGATATCACGGTTATGGCTGCTTCTTTTCTTTGTATTCCGAAGGGGTTACCCCTACAATCTTCTTGAAACAACGACTGAAGTATTTCGGGTCATTGAATCCCGTCATATAAGCAATCTGCGAAATATTATATTCACCGCTGTCGAATAACTGTGCCGCTCGTTTGATGCGTATCTGGCATATGAAATTCACAGGCGACAGTCCTACTATTGATTTTAGCTTCTGATAGAAGATAGTTCGGCTCAACAGGAGTTTTTCTGCGAATTGTTCGATGGTCAGATCCGGATTGTCCATCTGTTCTTCCATGAACTCCATAACCTTTTCCATAAACAGTTTGTCGTGCGGGGTTATTTGCGGCTGTGACGGTTCCGGAATGTCATCCGATAAAGCTACGTCCTTGCCTGCGGTTAGCTTGGCCATGTACATCTCTTGCAGTTCCTTGCGCTGGCGTAAAAGAGAGGTGATACGGATTTTCAGGTAAGTGGAACTGAAAGGTTTGGTGATGTAATCGTCGATTCCGTGTTCCAATCCGGCGATACGGTCGTCCAAAGAAGCTTGGCGGACAACACGATGATAGGAATGTGGCAGATATTATTGTTTGCTTAATCTGCCCTATCATTTCCAGACCATCCATTATCGGCATCATAACGTCGCTGATAATGAGGTCCGGCACATTGTCGATGGCACGTTGCAATCCTTCCTTTCCATTGGAAGCGGTTATCACATTATAACTGCCGGACAGACTGCTCTTGAGGAAATGCCTTAATTCATTGTTATCCTCCACCACTAATATGGAATTACAGTCGGAATCAGTCATCTCCGTTTCTTCCATGTATGCGTTTTCTCCGTCTAAGCCGTTGGCTGCGGAAACGGTTTCCTGTTTGTCGTCATCCAATATGAGCTCGGCTTGCATGTCTTCTTCGAACACTTTCTGTTGCAGGGGTAAGGTTACGGTGAAAGTACTGCCGACGCCGGGCTGGCTGCTTACCTGAATGCTTCCGTGGTGCATTTCCACCATTTCCTTCGCCAATGACAGGCCGATACCGGAAGAGGGTTGTAGAATGTTCTGTTTCACCAAAGACTCGAAACGTTGGAATAACACACGCTGCTTGTCGGGCACGATGCCTATTCCCTCGTCTTTCACTTCTATATCGACCGATTCTTCTTTCGGGATAACCTTTATGGTAATCGCTTTGCCGGGAGACGTATATTTGAATGCATTGGATAGCAGATTAAAGAATATTTTTTCAAATTTGTCCTTATCTACCCATCCGTATACGGACTGTACAGGTGTCACCAGCCGGTAATCCATATTTTTCTCTTTGGCGATTAGTTTGAAGTTGTCCATTGATTTCCGTAACAATGAAATCAAGTCTTTCTTTTCTACCAACAGCTTCTATTTCTGGTTTTGTATCTTACGGAAATCCAGTATTTGGTTCATCAGGTGAAGCATGTGCTCGGTGTTTTGATGCACTACGGTAAGATATTCGCGCGCGGTGGGCGAGAGCGGTTCATTCTCCAGTACTTCTGCGACGGGACTGCTGATTAGGGTTAAAGGTGTGCGCAGCTCATGAGAGATGTCGGTGAAGAAACGCAGTTTGATGTCGGTGAGCTGTTTTCCATATCTACCCGGTGACGCAGGCGGTATATGTAGAATAGCACATAAACAATCGTTGCCGTGAAAAGGATGAATAGCATGGAATAGAACACCCATGCCCAGTAAGTTCCCAGAAGTGGGGAGTACTCGTACGGGAAGGAATATATGTTGTCCGTCCATACACCGTCGCTATTGGTGGATTTGACTGGAGACGGTATTCTCCGGCCAGTAGGTTGATGTAGCTTGCCGAACGGTTGTTACCGGCTTCATTCCACTCTTTCTCCAATCCTTCCAGACGATAAGCATATTGAATGTGCTCGGGAGCGACATAATCAAGAGCGGCAAACTGAAAAGTGACGTTTCTTTGCGATGCTTTTAACTCCAGCTCGGCCAGATTGTCAATCGACTGCTCAACCGGATGCCCCTGTATCCTGAGGTTGGTAAAGATGATTGGCGGTACATAACTGCTTTTTTTTCATCTTGTCGGGCATTACTTCCAAGAACCTTTATCGGTTCCTAAAACAATTTGGTTGACGGGCATTTATTACGGGTAAGGCTTCCGAGAAATTGAAGTCTTGATAAGTTGAATTTAGCTGATAGTTCTCGAATGTTTCTTTATCAGGGTTGAACTTGGACAATGCTATCTCGGACACGAACCATAGCTGACCGGAGTTATCTTCTATCATGGAAAGCATTAAATCCGAAGCCAATCCGTCCTTCTTGTCATATCCTTTGAATTGGATATCCTCTCCAAGCAGTGGTCCGGATATGATTTTATTGACTCCTCCGGTAAAGCTCATTACGTACGTCGTATTATGCCTGTCTGTGTAAATCTGCATAATATCGTTTGCGTTCAGACTGTGAGTATCACCCGTCCGGTGATTGTTCCTGTAAAATTTGATTTCTTCGGGACGCTTGAAGTCACTCGCAAACGTAATTAATCCGCTGGTGGTTCCTACAAAAATAACTCCTTCGGGCCGCCTGCGATGTTACGTATTTTTGTTCCATAGGTTGTGGGGTAATTTTTCAGTTCGTTATTGCAGTTGATAAATTGTATCTCTCCATTTCCGGTTTGTTTTATCAGGTTCAGGCCGCCGCCGAAACATCCTACCCAGATACGTTTACGGGTGTCCTGGAAAATGGTGTAAACGTCGTTGCCGCTAATGCTGTAAGGCTCTTCGGGGTTGTACTGATAGTGATGAACGGAGTATTTGCCGGTATCTTGTTTTTTTAGCAAATAGAGACCGGAACCTTTGCTTCCCATCCATATGTTGTGCTCCTGGTCTTCCATGAAATCATAGATATCTTCAAAAAAATGCGCCTGTTCCTTGATGATATCGCCTTGTTTGGAAGATAGCCTTCCAGTTCCCGTCGGGAGCATATATGCGGACATGGTTTGATTTTGATGCGCTCCAGAGCCGCCCGCCGCTGTCGCGCAGGAAAGCGCGTGTTTCGGCTTCATGATCGGTTTGATTGAAATGGAACTTTGCGGTGAGAAACTTAATTTGTAGACGCCGCGCGCACTGGCCATCCAGGCATTGCCCTGATTGTCGATGGTGTGAACTCGGACTAACGGGCTGAAGATGGATTTGGGATGATTTATATCTATTACCAATGGTTTGAGTTTCTTTTCTTTTCTGTCATAATAGGAGAAATTTCCTTCGGTGGGTAACATCCATAAGGTGTTTGTTGTTGTCTTCAAAGATTATTTTACGGCTTTTGCGTTCATGTTTAACCAACTCGTCCGGGGAGTAACCAGATGCTCTTTTTCATTGGCGGCCATGTTGAGGCGGATAATGCCCGGCGTATTCGAGATACCCAGATATCTCCATGCCGGTCTTGGTAGACGGATTCTACGTAGTTGGAGTGTTGAGTGGGAGTTTGGATGTTTATCTGACGGAACTTGTTGTTGCCGGGGGTATAGAGTATGAGTCCGTTATCTGTTGCCAATGCCAGCGTATCTTTTCCGATGATTGTCAGATTGGCGATGTTCCGGTACGGATAGGGGACATCTATGAATTTCAGTTGGCGGGTTTTGAAATCATAGCCGGCCAGTTTGCCGTGTTCGGCGGCAAGATAGATGTTTTCTTTCCATTGGATGATGTGACGGAACGGGAAGTCTGTGTCCAATGTCTTTTTCCGACGATAGTGATGCCTTTGTCGGTCAGTACCCATTCGTCTTCTTCGGAGTCCTGAAAGACGTATAGACTTGATTACCTTTCAGGTTGCCATTGAAGATGGAATAAGGCGAGATGCCTTTTCCGTCCTTGCACTGTTGCTCGTCGGCACGGTAAGTATATCCGTCTTTACAAAGTATCCAGGCAATTCCCTTTTTCAGCGAGAGAATACGTATGACATGGTTCGAATGATTGAGAGACCGGGTAAGCGGTTGGAGGACGTCTATGAATTTCTCGGTTTTGACATCGAACAGGCATGCTTGTCCGTCATACGTAGTACACCAGATATCGCCGTATTTACTTTCTACAATGTTGCCTATACGGTTACTTTCGAAAGAGTAGGTCGTTTCTTGGAATATTTTGTAGTTTTTGAACGTGTAACCGTCAAACTTGTTTATCCCATTCCAGGTACTGAACCACATAAGCCCTTTTTGGTCTTGCAGAATACTCATCACGTTGCCTTGTGCAAGGCCGTTACTGACTGAAAAGTATTTAATTTGGCATACCGGTTGGGAAACAACGGATAACACGAACTGACAGAAAGAAGAAGAAAAAGCTAAGCCGCTTCATAGTCATTATTTTAAAGTTTAAGCAAAAATAATGAAATGCGTTCAGAAGAAAAACAGAAGGGTGGATTTTACATAAAAAATCCACCCTTTCCCTTATTTTGTCCTCTATCTTACTATGTTGCGCCTTACTTTATAGCTTTGACAAACGCTCTTCTACGCTTATGCTGTTCGGTCTTGAAGTATTCCCATTGTGCCTGTACCTTGCCGTTCAGTTCCAGTTCCGGATTGCTTTCCGCAAACACGAAGCCCAATTTCTGATAGACAGGGATTAAATCGGAGAATAGCAATGCGTTTACGCCTTGTTCTGATACTCGGGCTTCACGGCTACCAGCAGCAAATCCAGCATTTTGGCGCGACGTTTCATAAACAGGGCTTTCAGCAGGTGATACCAACCGAAGGGCAACAGACGTCCATGAGACTTCTGCAAAGCTTCTGACAGGGAAGGCATGGAGATGCCTACCGCCACCAGTTTGTCTTCGGCATCTGTAACCAGCGTCACCATGCGAAGGTCCAGAATAGGCAGATACATTTTTACGTATTGATCAATCTGGCGTTGTGACAAGGCGGAATAGCCATACAGCGGACTGTATGCTTCATTCATCAGTTCAAAAATAGCCTGTCCGTAGTCGCGGGCAATCTTCTTGGCGGAAGAATACTTTTTGATTTTGAGGTTATATTTGCGCTGGATGAGTTCTGAAATACGCTTATGCTTGTCGGGTATGGCATCCGGAATATAAATCTTGTATTCTACCCAGTCGGCGTCTTTCTCGAAGCCATGCGTTCCATGTGTTGCGGGTAGTAGGGGTAGTTATAAGTGGTTGCCATTGTGCTGAGCTGGTCGTAACCTTCGATAAGCATACCTTCCGCATCAAAATCGGTAAAGCCTAACGGACCCTGTATGTGGGTCATACCCCGCTCTTTACCCCACTCTTCGACGGTACGTATAAGGGCTTCTGATACTTCGGGGTCGTCGATAAAGTCAATCCAGCCGAAACGTACTTCTTTCTTATTCCAGGTCTGATTGGCTTTATTGTTGACAATGGCTGCTACGCGTCCTACGATTCTATCATCTTATAAGCAAGAAAATAGTCGGCTTCGCAAAACTCG